>ERZ1034897.889-NODE-889-length-12998-cov-4.405779_pt1 | contig 12998 bp, 20 predicted proteins | sample MGYA00520629_ERZ1034897 | MGnify/ENA primary metagenome ERZ1034897 (study PRJEB33766, sample SAMN09781789) | gut metagenome | biome: gut microbiome | host: Homo sapiens | place: Madagascar | study: EMG produced TPA metagenomics assembly of the PRJNA485056 data set... | reverse complement strand
TACTAACTGCATACCAACTTTAAAAATATTTTAATCCGCATTTTATTCGAGTCACACCCTCGAACAAAAAGACTGTAATGCAACCTCGCCCTCCATGAGGAGAAGGTGTGATTGGCAAGTTTACTTTACATTTTCAGTATAACAGAATAAACTGTCTTTGTCAAGTTGGTTTATGTTTTGTTTACAAAAAATTAACAAACAATGGCTTCATGATTTGCAATAAAATAAAGACTGGTGTTACCCAGTCTTTACGAATGGTTATTTAGATGGGCGGCGTATCCATCATCTCAGGTACTCATGATGAGTGTGTAGAGAGCCTTTTCTACCTTAAATAACTAAAATTATAGTCATCTAGCCGAAACTAGATGACTCGAACGATAGCTGGATTTATATCTTGCGAATACCCTTCTATCAACATCGTCTATAAAGACGTATAAATAGTTGTGGCTAGACTTATTGACATCGCTCTTCCACGATAATATTATAGCACATTATGTCTGATATGTCAATGCCTTTAGTTTAATGTTTACAAAAAGTTCATATTTATAAACCGCGTTGCTAAATGATATTGATAAAGTATCAAATTGATTAGCATACTTGGAGGACTCTATGATTTCTTTGAATGTCTTATTTATTTCGCCTTTGAGACATTTGTATGGGAATTTTAGTTGATAACTAGCTATATAACAATTTTCTTGTTTGTTACATTGGAAATTTGACGTATTTTCAAAATTATTTTCAATCAATTCTGAAAAGCTTTTATATAATTCTGATAATTCTAATCTTGCTTTAGAGGAATTTTGAAATGCTTTTTTAGTTGATTTTTGAATAAGAGTTTCAAATTTGCGAATTATATCATTCATATCTTCGTCCGGAATCAATATAACATTGCCATTTGATATGTATAAATTATTGATTTCGGATTTGTGGAAAATTTGCATTTTGTGAATCAATACTATTGACTGCTTATTTTTTAATGTGTGAACAAGTTTCTTTTTTATATTTGTTTTCTCTGTCAGTGGTATAGTGAGTCAAAGGAAACGCATAATAGAGGTCTGGTTCATTGAAATTCTGAATAACTACTGCTGGGTGCAGTCCTCTGAACTCACTTGGTGTTTTTCCGTGGAAGACGATAGCATATACAAAACCATTAATCATATTATTTCTCCAATCATAAAAAGTTTATTGTTACCAATATTATACCACATCTGAACATATTTTGTCAAGTTTATCCACATTCATATTAGATTTTGTCGATTCACACAAGACTCCATGCTGAATTTTGTGCAATATTTTATACATTACGGATTGACAATGTAACCTAAAAGGTGTATAATAGGTTACATAAAGGAGGTGTTCGTATGAAACGAAGTATTGATATTCCTGACAATTTGTACAAACGTCTACAAGCTATGGCTGAAATAAAGGGTATCAGTGTAGCTGCACTGATAAAATTAGCTTGTAGCGAATATCTATCAAGGGAAGAGAAGAATTAAAACGCTAAAAACGGAATTGTTGTTTTGATTTGAATGAAAAAACAAATAGACATAGGCTGAAATTTTGGTCGAGGACAGCCTATGTCTATGACAGACAAATACCTACTATACATTTGCAAGTGGGAGTAAGAAGTAAACAAACCAACAATGAAGGAAATGAACCAACAATTGTGAATAATAAATAGGTAGTGTCTAGTATGATTATATCATAAACAGACACTCTTGTCAAGCTTTATTTTCTGATAAGGGTGTCTTTTTATATACATTTGCAAATGTAAATCAGAAGCAATCGAACCAATAATTTAAAAATGGAGGAATTAAAATGAACGATGTAATCAAAACATTCACAAACAACAATTTCGGAACGGTTAGAACTATTTGCCATGACGGTGAGCCTTGGTTTGTGGGGAAAGATGTAGCTGCAATACTGGGATATGCCGATGTTAATAAGGCTGTTGCAATGCACGTTGATGACGAAGATAAAAAACTCAACGACAAAACGTCGCCGAGTTTTGGACAGCGTGGTGCTACTACCATCAACGAGTCTGGTCTATACAGTCTTATCATCTCCAGTAAGAAGCCCGAAGCAAAGGCTTTTAAGCGATGGATAACGTCTAATGTGCTGCCGACTATCCGTAAAACAGGCGGTTATGTGTCTAATGATGAGATGTTTATAGACACTTATCTTGCCAATGCCGACCCGCAGACTAAAGAATTATTCAGGCTCAATCTCTCGACTATCAGACAGCTTAATGATAAGATCGAGCAGGATAAACCGCTTGTGGAATTTGCTAGTCAGATACAGACTTCGGAAGATTGTATCTCGATGAATGATATGACGAAGTTAGCTGCTAAGAACGGTTTCAAAATTGGCAGGACAAGACTATTCAGCTTTTTGAGAGATAAGAAAGTCCCAGGCTGTATCGGTGGATATAAGAATATGCCGTATCAGAGGTATGTTGACACTCAGCCGTGGTTTCAGATTAAGGAAAGCTCATACATACAGAACGGTGAGGTAAAGCTTTCTCTTACACCGATGGTAACACCAAAGGGGCAAGCAGGAATACTCAAACTGTTACAAAAAGATAGTCTTGATGTAGCGTAATGGAGGTGTAAATATGGTAAATGTAAAAGAAGAATTGATACTTGACGATAAGAATATCAGGGAAAAGTGTATAGAACGTACTGAGGTTCTTGACAAAGTAAAGAAGCTGCTGCTTATTCCTCAGATGGAGTGTATGACGATCAGACAGGTCGCTGAGTATTATGAGGTGGATTGGAATGTAATTAACAAATGCTATCAGAGAAATAAGCATGAAATAGATGCTGACGGAACGATGACTAAAACGCCTACCAATTTTAAGGAAATCTTTAATTGGACAAGATGTCCAATTAAAGATTTAGATGAAAACTCAGAAAAGAAAAATGAAAATGTTGGTGCAGAAATCTTTAAAGGGACAAGTTGTCCCTTTAAAGATTTTAAACAAGAACATGGTAAACTTGTAGTTCAAATAGACGATAACACTCGCCTTGAAATTCCTAACCGTGGTATCAAGTGTTTTTCCAAACGTGCTATTCTCAGAATAGGTATGCTTTTGCGTGATAGTAAGATAGCGCAGGAAGTCAGAACACAACTGTTAAATATTGTAGAACATACCGCAGAGGAGAAGCCTGAACTTATTACGATGGATATAGATGAGGAACAGCGTTTGCAACTCAATATCGGTAAGGCTTTCGCAAGCGGTGATATGATGGAACTGGCGGCAGCTACACAAGCATATAGCAATTTTCAGAAAAGACATATTCAGAAGTTGGAAACTGAGAACACAACGCTGAATAATGATAAGAAGCTGCTTACCGCAGAAATTCTCGATTTGTCTGATAGAAAAATGCTTTCGGCAGTAATCAGAAAGCTGGCTTCGGTTCTTCATATGGACTATTCTATGGCTTGGGGTTGTCTGTATAAACAGCTTAACTATCGCTATAGCATAAACCTTAAAGCAAGAGGGGATAGGAAGAAACCGTATATTCAGTATGTTCGCGATGATGAACGGGATAAGGTACAGAAGTGTATCGTCGCTCTGCTGGGGGACAACGGCATAAATGCAAGTGAGTTCATCAAAACTTGCAAACCAGCTAATCAAGTTCATAAAAGAAAGGGATAAACATGAGTATAGTAAAGTTCAAGAATATGTTACGCGCTTACGGTTTTACATATTACCGTCATGCAAAAGGTTCTCACGTCATTTGGTGCAACACAAATGGAGAGCAGTTTGCGTTTTCCGATAAGGGTAAAGACGTAAGACGAGGTATAGTTTGGCAGTTTAGAAAGAAATATTGCTGACCTGAACAACGCCTTTATAATAGTATAAAATTTGCAAATACTATTGTCAGAGGTGTTGTTATGGAATATTTAAAGATAAACTACACAAATAACTTGTGGAAACTAAGACAGCGAAAAGGTCTGAGCCTGCGGAAATTATCTGCACTGACAAGGATAAGTAAATCTACCTTGCATAGCTTTGAACACGATAAAATTGATATTCGCGTGTCAACTTTGGTGATTTTAGCAAATTTTTTTAAGTGTAGTTTGGATGATATTATTAACAGAAAGGAGTGATTAAATTACAAATGTGCTTGTATTGTTACAATATGATTTTGTAGTCACGAGCAATTTCATAGGACTTGGTACAAGCACATTTGTTATAACAATCATACAAGTTATTGGTATTCGGATTGTGCAGAATGCCAATTTTTAAGAATTGCCATACCGTTATAACAGTACAAACAAGCACGAACTAGAAAATATGTGATAAACTTATGTATAAGGACATAGTTTAGATATAAAATCAACATATTTTACAAATTACTTTTGTAAAGGAAGGAAGATAGAACATTGATTAGTATCAACTCAGCCATGAAAAAAGATGATGAGAGTAATATAACTGTAACTGAACGAAGATATAATCAGCCATTGTCATGGCTTGAACCTCAGTTTGATAAAGAACGAGAACTTATTGAGAAAAGAAGGAAAGTCCAACAGCAGCGTATAGGCATGGATAGTTTTCCAATACACATTTATAATGCTATGTTAGAAGATCTTTGTGCCAATAACAAGTGGCGAGATGTTATGTACTTGACGTGTCAAGCTAACTGGGGTCTGCGCTGTGGTGATATGGTCAATATTCGTGTTCAAGATCTGTTTACCGAGAATTGTACCTTTAAGGATAAGTTTTATCTTATCGAGGAAAAGACAAAGGACACGAGAAAAACTAAGCAGACGAGAATGTGTGTGAACAATGAAGCTGTGCGAATAGCAGTTACGCTCTTCCTTATGAATAATCGCGATAAACGTATGTATGATTATTTGTTCACGTCCGAGAGCAATAATAAGGTCTACGAAACTGTTGACGGAATAAATATCCAGAAACCATTGACTCATACAGCACTTGAAAATGTAATCAAAGATACGGTTAGGTCTTTTGGAATAAAACTTATGAACGGAGTTGAAAAGAATGACGAAGGCTTAAAGCTGAATACTCATAGCCTGCGCAAGACTTTTGGTGAGGTGTTTAAATCGACTTCTGCTGAAATGCTTTCTAATGGTATATTGGAAGCTGATGAACAAGCTTTTCAGATGGCACAGTTGGCGTTTGGTCATTCCTCGGCAAAGATCACTCAGCGTTATGTGGGTGCAGTTGATGAAATCATATATAATGTAGCAAATCAGATGAATATTGGTAAAAACATTTTGGAAAAGTATTACAGAAAGGTAGTTGAAGAAGTATGAATGAACAGGCTTTGTATAGTTTGTACAAAAGAGTGTGTAAAGAGCAAGATCGAAGAAGGGTAGGTGAGGTACATAATTTCTTGTCGGTAGATGACGAATTGTTGGATAAATGGCGTGTCCAAATTTTTGGACAGTTAAAGTCCAAAGGAAAAATTTAGTGATATTTGCAGTTAAATTCACGAAATTTTCATAAACGCATTGACAATTCCGAAATAATCGGATATAATAGAAGTAGGAAAACAAAGAACATTTGTTCGCATGAAAGTTAGGAGGGCTTATGCTTAAAAAAGTAGAAGATATTGAAAGAACAGTTGACTTTAAGATGGGTAATGGGTATAATTGCATATGCGTAATAGTGACAAGTTCGTTCAATGAGATCGTTCCTAAAACGTATATCGGCAATAGCTTGCGTGTCGGGAAAGACCCGCATCAAACGTTCTATTCTCATAATCAGTGTAAAGAGTTGATAGAGAATGACCTTTTGATAGAACTTGACCCGACACATGAGATCGCTGTAAGTGAGATAGCCGTACATACGGCTGCTGATATTAACATTGCAAGGGCTAGGAAAGGCAGAATAGATTGGTGCAGTCCTGCGTTGCGTAGTATTGATTATTCTACTTCTCTGAAATGTGATACATTTGTGTTTCAATATGATTGCTTTACGATAAGTGTGGCTATGGAGCAGGGAAGTATACGGTGTGATCGTCCTTGTAGACAGCCTATTGTCTTGGCGAACGTGATTGATTACGATTACATAGATTGCGATTTGAGCAATTACGACCCAGTGAATGGGAACGTAATGATAGTATTTGATCTTTATAAAATGGGCACGTTTACCGATAGACAGCGCATGGAAGCTCAGATCATGTATAACTATTTGTTAAATAGTGGTAAAGGTGAGGGAGATATGCGCAATTATACTGAACACTCCACTGCGCCTTATATAATGTATAATACGCGCGAGAACAAGTATTATATGGGTTTATATGCGATAGATGGTGGAAGATGTTTGAGCAAACTTCCGATAACTGAACGCAACCACGCGCTTACTTTAGGTGCAAAGTCCGTATGCACAAAGTGGTTGAATAATTTGGGAAGCAAAGGCATAATTGGAGTTATTGAGCACTTAATAGTTATGGGCGTAGACATTGGTAAGGTGTATGTATATAGATAGTACCGAGATTAACAAAACGTTCATGAATTATTTACTGAAAATATGTATACAATGTAGAGATTTTGAATTATAATATAGTTACGGTACAGAACTTAGCACCGAGAAACAAAAAAGTAACACATAGACACACATACTAAAAGGAAGGAGGATGTCTATTATGAACTCAGCAATTTTATCAACCAATTATCAAAGCAATCCGAACGTGATGGGTTATCGGGAGATCAGACGAGGTGACCTTTTCTTTGCAAAGCTACCGAAAGGATTTGGCGGCTCAGTACAAGAAGGAAACAGACCTGTTCTTGTTATCCAAAATAATCTGGGTAATAGACATTCTCCTACACTTATAGTATCTCCGTTGACTTCGCAGGAGAAAAAGGCGTTGCCTACTCATGTGGAGGTTAGTCAGGAGGAAGGACTTGAAAGGACAAGTACCGTTCTTTGTGAACAGATACAGACTATTAGTAAGGACAAGCTTTTGAGATATATAGGCAGTCTTTCCAAGGCTACCATGGATAAGATTACAAAGGCTCTGATTACTTCTATCGGTCAAAATTAAAATTCATTTTTGTTTGACTTTACCTAAAATTTGTGATATAATACATACAATAAACAACAACTCAAAAATGAAGGAGTATGTATTATGACAGAATATATCACAAAAATAGAATTGGAAACAAAGGCAAAAGATTATGTAAATGCATTAGATGTCATAGATGCAACTAAAGAAACAACATGGGGAACACTTCGTGCTTTCATAAATCAATATGATGAACAAGAACTGTTAGAAGTGAATGTGATTGATTTCCTAAAAAAGTTTACTACCATATCTTCATTTGGAAATGCTAAAATTAAATTGAAAAATTTCTTTAAAGCTGCTCATTTAGATTTGAGTATAGAAAATTTGGGAATTGAATTTGTTCCAGTATACATTACATTTGAAGATATTAAAAGTAAATTTGCAAAAATTGAGAACAACAAACTTTGGCTATCTGATAACATACTAGCAGAACAATATCAAATGTTAAAAATGTATGTATATTTGCTTTGGATAGGTGTCCCTAAAAACCAGATATTTGATTTAAAAAGACAAGATTATGACATTACTGATAGAATCTTAACTGATAATGGTAAACAGTTCTTTTTGAAGTCTATTTATTACACCGATGTTTCCGATATGTTGCATGAGGAACTGCAAAAGAATATTAAAAGCTATTCTTTCTTAATTATGGATAAGCTAAGTGTGTATTGCATAGTTCCAGATTATAAGCTTACTGATTCAGATATGCAAAAAACATTGATAAATTTGCAAAATTGTAAGTATGCAAGTCCATCATATTTTTTAGATAGACTAACAAAAAAGTATATATATACGAGTAATGTAATTACAAGATCGGGAGTGATGCAACGCATTTATACTTGGGAGAAAGTCAATAATACACCTGCTATACCATCTATGATGAGCACTGTGATGAATGAAGCGAATGTATTTGGTTCAAAACAAATTGTATATCGCGATTATTTGCAATACAAGAAAACTCTATAATGAAGGAATGCGAATTATTTCCGCATAATTCGTAATCTTAAAAATAGAGAACCGTGGGACACACGGAGATAGCTCGTTGATACTTAGTCCATTGGGGCTATTGAGCGAGAACCGACTACCTGCTTTTGTAGGAGGAAGCCCCGATTTCTTCAAGTCGGGGAGGATGTCACAATGTTAATGATTAAGGTAATGTTCACACGTTACCTATCATTAAACAATATGTACTGCTAATTCTTTTCAAAATTGTTTTTCTGAGGGATTAGCACAAGCTACTGTACTCCAATCGGCAGAGAGCGGACTTAAAATCCGTGAAGTGTGGGTTCGATTCCCACCAGTAGCATATGCTGTTGTGGTGAAATGGCAGACACGGCAGATTCAAAATCTGTTGTCAGTAATGACGTGCGGGTTCAAATCCCGCCAGCAGCACTTTGTGTAAGGGGACTTCTTATCACAATTAAGTGAGAACACTCTGACTTTTATAAGCCAGAGAAGATACTACTAGAGAGGTTGATTTATATGTTTGATTGGAAAGTAGAGCAGCTTGCACTTTTGAAAGAGAAGAACAACAGAAAGGTCAGTGGCAAGTTTAAGTTCGACTGCGAAAACACATTATCACAGCAGGAAAAAATCGCATTTGTTAATCAAAGGACAAACGGTTCACTGGACTATCTTTTGGAGCTGCAACAAAAATTTAATGAAGATGTGGCAAATCTGCCGCATGACAAATCCGGAAACGTGAAAGCAACGTCATTAAAGGCGTGGCTAAAAAGAAATGACAGTGAGAACATGATAGACAACGAATGGCATCATGGTCAGATGAGAATGTATTCTGATTTCAACATTCAATCTTCGCTGACAAGCATAAGAAATATAGTAAATTCAAGTAGCATAAATACGATATTCCATAGTGAACTTTTGAAATGCCTAGAAGAAGAAAGGCAATATTTTGTAACTCACGATGACTATGAGATATTAAAGACTTCTTTAAAAGAAAAGATGTCTAAGCACGGCACGACTTTTGGTGTTAAAATATGTTTATCTTCTGATGGAGAGGTGACAGTAGGCGATTTTAGAAAAGACCGACCAATCGAAAAATCAGAAATCCGCAAGCTACTTCAAGCATATGATGAACTTGAACGAACTACGCTGGAGTTATCGCAGGAAATAATCAATGACTATGACAAATCAGAAGTCTTCGAGGAATGTATTGAAGCTATCGCGGCTAATGATTTTAATGAACATAACTAAACAAACCGTAGTTCTAATTTTGATTTTTCCCTTTATACTATTGATGATTATATATATGTGTCTGCGGAAGAATGGCGACTTCCGCAGATATGCAACTTTAGCTTAGATGGTAGAGCACCTGACTTTTAATCAGGATGTCATGGGTTCAAGTCCCATAAGTTGCACTTAAAGTTGTGCAAACACAATCTTTTCACAAACTTTTTTTTCATTCATTTTAGCACGATCCTTTCTATAAAAAGTTTGCACAACTTATATTGGCGAGTAGACCAATTGGTAGAGTCACCAGACTTTGACTCTGGGTGGTGAAGGTTCGAGTCCTTCCTCGTCAGCTAATACATATTTACAAAAAGGAATGATGCAAATTGCGGTAAAATAAAATGAGATACCCCTAGCTTTGGTCGGTCAAGGGTATCTCGTGTGACTTATGATACACCAAAGGTGTATTTCATCTTATTTATTATAACATGAAATAACGCCTTTGTCAAGCCTTAAATTAAATTTTTTGGACTTACAAAGGCGTTATTTTTACATATCAAAAGGGAAATATATACTAAAAAGAAAGGTATTATGTTTTTAGCAGTAATAATCTCAGCGGCGGTACTAGGTACTCTAATGTGGGTGCTGTGTGCTGTAAATTCAGAACCCATGGTGTGGGGAATTGAGGAAGGTGATGATAATAATAATGAAAAAATACAACTGTAATGACATGCTGGACTATGCACACGAGTTTCATCGTATGTGCAAAACATTTCGTAGTTCTCGCGGACAAAAACTCTGCAAGGGTTGTCCGCTTGCTAAGAAGCCATGCGATATGTACAACATCACCTCCGAGCACGTTAAGCTCGTGCAGGCATGGTCAGATGCTCACCCCGAGATAAGACTCACCGCGAAACAGCATGAAGTGTTAAAAGCGATGCACCTACTGGGGTTCAAATACATCGCAAAAGATGCAAACGGCAAGACATACATATACACCTCTCGCCCAGTAAAAGGCGGCATCGCGTGGCTTTATACGGAGGGGGAATCTGCGGGAGTCAGGTATCTTAACCCACAGGCAGTCGCTATTTCCCCACTTGTCGAATGGGAAGACAAAGAACCGCTGAACATCGAGGAGGTACTGAAAAATGGCGACAATAATGGTGCTGAGAGAACTGGCGACACAAGCGGCGGCGTTAAAAATAGAAGAAAAACGGTTAGCGGAGCGCAGAAAGTCGATTGAAAATAACATCGAAACAATAAAATCCCGCCTGTTGACGTTCATGGTTCAGACTGGCAAAACAAACTTTAAAACGGCATTCTTCAGCTTTTCGTGGCGTGACACGTCGGGCTCGCTGGTAGTAGACAACGAGAGCAAAATACCCGCTAACTATCTGATACCACAGCCGCCAAAGATTGACAAAGCTGCGGTAAAAGTGGCAATAAAGTCGGGCGTAAAAGTGGACGGCGCGCACATAGAACCGAGCCAGTCGTTGACGATAAAATAAAAGTGGGAATAACGATGATGAACCGAAGTCGGAATGTGACATGAAAGGAATGTCGACATGAGCAAAAGCATCATTCAGCCTTGTCCTTGCTGTGGTGGTAAAGCAAGGCTGAAACAAGCAAAATATAATGTTCTGGGCAGTTATGGTGATGCAGAATTTGATAGGCATTGGTATGGAATCTATTGTACACAGTGCGGGCTGAGCCAGCCCAGAAGACAGTATTTTTCAAAAGAGGACGCTTGTGAAGCGTGGAACAGAAGAGTATAAGGAGGACGAGGAAGATGAAAACACATAATTTGAAACTTAGCATAGACTTTTGTGACGATGTTCTGAGCGGTGAGAAAACTTTCGAGGTCAGAAAGAATGACAGAGGTTTTCAGACGGGAGATCTGATAAGATTTATACCGACAGACGGAACGTCTTATCGTAGCTTAGACGGCACAGTAAGAGAACACGCCAAGCACGAAATATCAGAGCGCACATACATGATAAAATATATTCTCAATGGCTGGGGGATAAAAAACGGCTATGTCGTACTGGGAATCGAGGAGGTGTGACGATGAAAATGAACGGTAAAAAGCACACGCTAGCCGAATTAGATGACGGGCAGCTGGACTTGATGTGGCAATTTCTGCGGCTGAGACCGCAAGAGCAAAGTTGCACGGTCAAGGACATCGAAAGCATAGTGTCAGAATGTGACCCATGTGACATTATGTTCACTGATGACAAATTCAACGAATATGCGTGGAGGTGACCGCCGTGAGTCGTGTTATAATGTGTGACAGGTGCAAGAAAATAATACGCATTGGCGACGATGTGGTAATAGCTCACCGCAGATATTCATCAAGAATATATAGTATTTGGAACAAGAACAGCCGTACAGAAGTAGAGGAAATACATTTGTGCGGTGACTGCATGAAAGATTTTGAAAGGTGGTTGAAAAATGAGAATTAAAGGGAAGTACGTTGCAGAAATCGTGATAACAATTGACACGAAAGCGTCCCTCATCGAAGGTATGACTTTTGAACAAATGCGGGAAAAAGTATGCGAAGAGCTGACACCGATGTTGAGAGGACTGATGTATGAAGAAGTTATCGACCCACAAATAGGCGAAGCTAAAGTCACACAAGTATTTGCGGAACTTCACGAGGTGGACGAATGAAAAGCTGCTAGACATAGCTGAGGTGCTCAAAAATAATCAGTAATAATGGTTGCTGTTCATATACATTTACTTATATTAAGTGCCAAAAAATGGTATTAAAATAAACGTTTTATTATGGAGAAAGGATGTGTTTATTTGGCAAGTCAAAATTATAAAGTCGGCGAACTTTACATGGTCACTGATAGTATGGGTGAACCAGCAGGTTTTCGTGGGAATATAATCATGATAACTAACGCTAGTTCAGGATTATACCATCGTCCAGAATATATTATAGTTGTCGATCACAGTCATAAACATAACGGAGAACATGGTTATTTGAATATAGGTAATCGCTTTGAAAATGGTCTTGTAAAACTCAATCCTAAAGAGCTGTTCCCCGAAAAGGAAATATCAATCACGTTTCACAATAAGATTACTGTTGCAAAACTAAAAGAATATGGTAAGGTCGTTAAAACTGGTGTGGCGAAATGTCATCCGGAAGATAGATACGATGCGTTGTATGGAGCTTGTTGTGCAGTAGGAAGAGTATTTGACGAAGAGGTCGATGTTCCTAAAACTTATACTGCTAAGGAAGTTATAAGTATGATACAGGCTATATACGAAGATAAAGTAAAAGGGACTAGTAATCATGGTGCAACTGGGTTGACGGTTGAAATTGCATACAAGGTTCTTGATTTACTCATGGAAGAGTTCACAAAAGAATATTGGTAATAAAAACTTATAAATGAAAGAAGGCATGATAAGGTGGTGTAATTTTTCACCATGCGAATGGTAATTTTATTACGCTTTTGCATGGATATTCTGCTAATAATATGATAAACAAGTGATAATATAATGATAAAGAAATGAAAATTAAAATAATTTTGAAAGGAAATAACGATAAATGACTAAAAACGGAGCTTTTATAAATAACGTATCAATCGCTGGTATACTGATAGATCATACTCTGGAAGAAACTACATATACAAATTCAACTACGGGTGATGAAGTTGAATGTATTCGTGGTGAAATGATTTTGAGAACGGCTGATGAAAGCGAACATTCTGTAAAGTTTTTCGCTAATAAGTATAAGAAAGATAAGAATGGTAATTTTACATC
>ERZ1034897.887-NODE-887-length-13022-cov-524.885633_pt1 | contig 13022 bp, 17 predicted proteins | sample MGYA00520629_ERZ1034897 | MGnify/ENA primary metagenome ERZ1034897 (study PRJEB33766, sample SAMN09781789) | gut metagenome | biome: gut microbiome | host: Homo sapiens | place: Madagascar | study: EMG produced TPA metagenomics assembly of the PRJNA485056 data... | reverse complement strand
AATGCAAACGGTGATTTTTTCTTTACTAACATATGCTAACCTGTAGGCTATGACAAGTTAGTATAGAATTTTGCATAAAAAAAACAGCCCGCCGAATACCCCCGACAAGCTGAGAAAGGAATGCAGTGAACATGAAAACACTGCACTCATAGTATACCATGATTTTGTTTAATATCCAACCACTCTAGTTATATAAATTGCATTTTCTGCTGAATATGTTGAGCCGTTGCTTTTCAGAATTATTTGGTAATTCTGATTGAATGTGATCATTGACCCCGCAACACTTACAAGAGCAAACTTTGCATAGTCATAATCCGCAATATAATGAATCGTTCCTAAATGCACAAGTTTTCCGTTTGGACTGAATACCTTAACGCTGCCACAAGCATTATCACCAGACGATCTGTAAAAGATTTCAAGATATGTATAATTTTCCGCACTGTCAGACAATGTGACAGTTCCTGCCGTACCGCTTGCACTGTTGTAAAGCACATTACCACTAATGCACACACCATTGACTTCAAGGCTTTTATCGTGTTTCGGGAAACAATTCACACCGAAGCTGTATTTCTTGATGTCAACATATACGACCGGAATCCCCTTCGGAAGAATCAGATTGTAGGTTGTCTTTCCTATCCTGTCAGAAACCTCAACCTGTACGTTCCACTCGTACTCGTTATCAGCAGTAAAATTCGTATCGGTGTTATTCTGGATTGTTGCATAACTTCCATATGAGCTGTCAGAAACCTTCTTTGTTCGATACCTGATTGTGACTGTATTCTTTCCGCCTATTGACGCATAGTTTGCATTTACGTTTAATACACTTTCTGAATAATAGTTGCTCTTTCGGTTCAGTTTGATAATCGCACTCGGCAAGCTCCAATCATACACAAGAACTGTGATATTTTTCTGTCCCACATTTCCCCTTGAATCAACGATTTTGACGGTCACTTCAGTGTCGTATGATACATTTACCACACCGACATTGATTGTGCCTGTAGAGCCGTTTAAAGTGCCTGTATACGCATTACCATTTACAACCGCTGTTAATGTTTTCAGCGTGGCACTGTTTAAAGCCCTTGCATTGCTCACACTGATTTGTAACGTGGAATTATTACGAATGATATATTGACTGTTTCCTGTGATTGCAACAGTTTCAGAATTTGAATCTTCATACGAAACATCAAATGTCGGATTACAATTTACAACGTGTGCAATGATTGCACAGCTTGACGTACCTATAACCGTACTTCCACTATACGTTGTTACAGCGATCTCTCCGGTCATGGCATTGCTGTTTGGCATTTGCGCATACAAACTCGATGCAATCTTGTCCGTATCCAATGAAATGTTATCCGTTACACCTGTGCCGATTGTATAGCTGTATGAACCCAACTTCAGCACCACTGTATGCGTGAATACGGTTGACTTGCGGTTCATATGCACAACAATAGTATCTCCGATATTAAAGTCAGGAGAATTGTTTGGCCACGTATTCAAACTTGGCTGTGATGCTCTGCCAATATCGGGAAGTCTCCAACTTCCAGAACCTTTGCAGTTTACAGCCGATGTATAAATTGCACATTCTGCATATGCGCTGAAACTCTTTGTACCATTGTTTTCATGCCCAATTGCAAGCTCACCAGATGCAACAACCGTACCTGTATATAACTTAATTCTAGTGTTTGATTGATAAACAACAGTGCCGTTTACAGTGCACTTGAAAGGGCCTGCCATGTACCAATAGCCAGACTTGATTCCTGCGCCCTTCAACGTCCACGAAATGACAGACTGATTGTTTACGGTGCTTTGGCTTTTTAATGACCAGTCAAACTGTAAGCATGCACCATCATAAGCTGATGTTTTGAATGTTCCTGATGTAGCCATGTCACACCCCCACTATACCGATGCCGTCATTTGTAACAGTATCTCCATCTTTTACCGTTATTGGAATAAACCGTGCTTTGTTGCATAACGTGATCTCTTCTTCGATAACAGATTTTTTCTGATGGAACTCGTCACCTGATACCCAGAACGTTTTTGCGCCCGTGCGGTCATATCCTGCAAAACCAACATAATTATTGACTACCAGATATGAGCCGTCAAGTCCATACATGATTAGTCCGTTTTTGTCCAATTTTGCAATCAGATTGTTTGCTTCATCATATACCTCAATCTGTCCGTTCTGGTTAAGGTTAGAACCAAGCTTTAATGTTCCACCTTTTATCATGTCAGCAACAAGATTAATCACATTTATATGTTGCATATTCAGCACATTGTCAATCGTCCATGCACTCTCGAATGTTCCATTGATTCCAGTACTCGAAAAAGCAATACCGCCACTGTTTATCATAATGACGTTGTGAGCTTCTTCCTTTGGTAGTGCATCCACCACAAGGATTTTATCGCCTTCATAAACTACATACGAATTGCCAAGCATTCCTAGAATTGTTTCCTGTGCATGCTGAATTGCATCTGAAAACACAACCTGTAAAGCAGAATTGTTTTTCTTAACGCTCTGCTCAATCGTTGAGCTTATTGTTCCCATAAGGTCAGAAACTTTTTGTTGAAAATTCCCGAACTCAAGTTCCGTATACTTGCCCAGAATGCAGTCATAATCATACGAAATAACATGCGTTGTAATATCTACACCCATCGGCTCGTCAATAACCTCGATTGTATCACCTATATCCGTCAGTTTTTCAAGATTAGCCTTGAGTTTGTAATTCACTTTTGGAATGCAATTCTCGTCAACATATGCCTGCCCCTGCGTTCTCAAATCCTCAATAAGTGCATTGTTATATGCTGTCTCATCAAGATGCCCTTCTGCATCTTTGTATAAATCCTGATCAATGTTTTGATTGAAAGATACAACTTTTGTAAATGGAATATCATACTGCGTATTGCTGTAAAGATAAACCTCATCCAACAGTAGACCGTCTTTTCCAACTGGCATAATCTTTGTGACCACATTGTCCCAGTTTGCCGCGCAAGTCATATCCTTCAGATTCTTTTTGTATCGTACAGTCACACCGTTGTCACGCCCGATATTGCTCATGATTCCGAACCTGTAATTGTCACGCACAAAGTGTCCACCCCAACGTTCAAGAACCATGCTGAAAGCGTCATACAGCGATGTTCTCACGCACCTGTATGAATTTACTGCTGCAATGTCAGACACCGTCTGAAACGGGCTAGGATTGTCCGTGGCGCTGTTCAAATGGTCCATCGCATCATTGCAATTTTTATCAACCACGTAACTGTCTGCAATCACAAAGTTTTGAGCATCATACGATATGTGCTGAGCTTTTAACGTGATCTTGTGTTTTGTCTTTTCTGGATTCTTAATGCGGAAAGCCTGTGCACCTTGCGGAGTATCTGCAACGATAATCCTATTTGCTGTCAAAAGGTCAACATAAGAAATGTCCGCTTCAACATTCAAATAAAATTTGCCGTTGTCTTCCTTGTGAACTTTTGCCTTGAATGGCTGGATAACGCAATCGCCGTTGCTTGTAAAATCCTTGTCCGTTTTTCCAAATATTTTTATCATTTAGACCCCCTATAATAAAAGGTGCTTATTGCACCTTTATTAGCTTATTACTGCTTGTGTTTAAGAATAGTTAAACACTCTGTCATTCACGCCGTAATTGGATGTTTTTGTAATATCATTCTGACCACCGCCGAATCTTGTGCAATACACTTTTTTATTGACTGTATCAACGTGAACAACATCAAATGCCTGCTCTGCAATCGTTCCTGTTGTTCTTACATCATCTGACCATCGGAAGTCATAACCGCTATAGTATGACGCATCGCATGTTGTGGCAATTACAGGGTATTTTGCCATCTGCTTTGAAACATCAATATGCTGATGCCCGCAGAATACGCACGCAACATGGCATTTTGCAGAATTAAGAACATTTGTAACCTGTGTTCCTGCTTGATAGAATGTGATATTTGTTCTATCACCTTTTTTAGAATTATTCAGAGCATGATGTAAGAATACCGCGATAGTCCAATCTGTACTCAATTCTTTTACGTGCGCTGTAAACCATGAAAGCTGTGCATTATCAAGGATTCCTTGACTTTTATCGTTGGTGTTAGAACTGTCCAGAATAAACAATCTTACCTTTTTAGCTGCGTCGTCAACGTAATAATACAGGTCTCCGCCTTTAGTAATTGAACTGTCAAGCTGTTCCGTCAATATTGTAGACAAATCGGTTGAAGTAATCTGCTTAGCACCGCCTTCCCTTCCATCATCATGATTTCCACGAACCATATATACACGGTCTGTGATCCACTTGAAGCGGCTTGCATTTTGCATGACGCTATTGTACGCCTGCTCTTTTGTCCTTGGGTCGTTTTTATAATATACGCCGCCTGTATAATCACCGCCTCCAATTACAGTTTTCACATTTGTATTTTCAACAATTTTTCTAATCATGTTTGGTGAATAGCAGCCCTCTTGCTTGTGCATGTCTGTAACGAATACGAACGAAAAGCCATTTACGGAATTGTCAAGATTCTTAACAACTGCAATCCTTGAGCGCATGTAATCTTCATAATACGATGGCAAACAGTTAAGCCCATCAAACTGATATGCATAAACATACAACCAGCTATATTCATTTACATCAGTTTTTTCGTTGTAAACTTTCGCCAGACGTGCATAATAATTACAACTATCATTACGAGAAATTTCAATATTGCAATATCCATCACTATCGGATGGATATCCATTTACATAATATTCTTCGTCATAGCTAAATTCCGTAAAGCTTTTGCCGTTCATCGTAAAATTGTACATAATAGCATGCCCGGCTCCGCCACTGTCACCATTAATACCACCAATCGAAATTTGAAAATTGTAAATCATACGTGAAACATCAAGCTTTCCGCCCATTGTTAAATCGATTTTAGTTGCGCTTCCTTTGCAGTAACCCACACGCATCAGTTTAAGTGCGTTTCCCATGTTACTGACAGCATCGTTTTTCGCACACATAATTTTCCTGTCAAGAATTTTGTAAAAATGTTGAAGTCCTGTTTCATCTAAAAAAGCCATATTTTAGTTCCCCTTTCTTATACGCATATAGAATCAATCTTTGCATTAGTAATTGCTGAATATGTCGTGTTGTTATCTTGCTGAGTAAATGTAGTGGTTGTTCCATCCAATGCCGTTGCTGTAAATGTCGTTCCTGATCTTGTAATGCTTTTTATTGCTTTTGATTGATCATAGTTTGCAACGTTGCCTAGACCCACTTGTGTTTTAGTGACTCCATGAGGATTGCCTTTATTCCCTATATGGTTTCTGGCTGTGGGATCCTTAAGCGTGTATGTTGCTCCACTAGGAATCATGATACTTGATACATCAGCCACTTAAACACCCCCCTTTATTTTGACGTGATCGTTGCATTTGTGCCTTTAAACACTGGTGCAGATGCATTAGCAGACTTAACGCCTGTGGCAACCGTTACCGCTGTTCCTTTTGTTGGCAAAGAACCTGCTGAAAATCCAAGTGTTAGAACCTCATTTGAAACCGATGCCGTGAAACTTGGTAATGTGCCTACACCACTAATAGGCGTAACACTCGTTGTATTTACAGCAACAGAAACAGTCGGTGCGGAAACTGAACCTGCTGGTGTATATGATGCACTCGCAGAATCCTTAAATGCAAGTCCCTTAAGACTGCCTGTACTACCGAACTCGTGCCACTTACTATCTGATGTAGACCACACAAGTTCAAGCGACTCGTAAATTACAACGTCACCGTTTGATGGCGTATAATCTGCATCATTGATTTTAATTGGTGATGTGCTAGAGCCATTCGTAAGTGCCGTTGTTGTAACTCCTGCGTAATGCATAGCACCTGTTGCAGAGCCCTTTAGAATGCTAATGTCATGTCTTGCTGTTGCATCTTTGATGTCATATGTTGCTCCGCTTGGTAATGTAATTTCTGAAATATCTGCCATTATTGCCCTCCTATAATCAGATTTCCTTCGTTAACCGTATACGTCGTACCGCTGTTCCATTTAATCCTGTCTGTACGTGATACGTGTATATCTTCATTACTTACATGTTTGTTTATTTCGCTGTTCATGTTTTTAAATTTTTTTTCTGCTTCGCTTGCGCTCTCAATATCATAGTCTGCAAGTGCTTTGCTTCCTTTTACTTCAACATTGTTGATTTTAGGAATATTTGTTAATCTGTTATAATCGTCTGTTCCAACAACTGAAACGCTATCCATTTTTACTGTTAAACAGTCATCGTCAGCAAGCATGATAATTTTGTAAATATCCATGCTTTACACCCCTTTTTCGGTATCACCTGCGAACGTGACTTCTTCCGTGATGATCAGTTTTCCTATAAACGTCTGATGTATCTGGTCACCTCTGATAAGCTCAATGTCATAATAATAAGTCCCAAAATCAATGTAGTCTGTATCTTCCGGAAGAATTGAGAATGAATATACATTTCCGTCTTTAGTTATCGTTCCATCAGTCAGTTTTTTCTGGATGATAATTTTTCGTGATGATGTATTTTCTTTTACCGTGAACGTAATTTGAGTGAATCCTTTGCTAACCTCTGCATCGTTTGCATCGTGAACGGTAAAATGAATGTTTCGCAAGTCCCCTCTAGGCATTGTAATATGTTCCATACTATCACCTACCCTTTCATGATAGCATCAATTTCAGCATTTGTGATTGTCTCAAAAGTTGCCCATACGTAATCGTAGTCGGAATTGCTTTTCTTTTTCAAAAACTGCCCTGTAGTTCCGCCAGAAGGAATGCTGTCACCCTTTGCACCATTTGTGACAGAAAATGTTGACGTTGTGCCATCATTAAACCGGATTGTGTAAGTGTCTGCAAGCCCACTTGTGCTAGTTTTTTCGATACTTGAGATTCCTTTTCCGTTTGTGACAGAAAATGTTGACGTTGTTCCATCTGTCAGTGTGATTGTGTAAGTATCCGAAAGCCCATTTGTGCTAGTTTTTTTGATTCCCTTGATGCTTTGTCCTTCCTCTCCCTTAAGCATCAATGTTTTTACGATTGGTTTTCTGAAATATTCGCTCATCTTGTCACATCGCTTTCTATCTTCAGCGCTCCATTTAGGATGGTAAATACATCACCGTTCAGCTCAATTTGCATGTCGTAAAAATAATGCCCTGCTTCAATATCCTTTGTATCTTCAGGCGCAATTCTCACAACATAATACATCTTGTTGCGCTCCTGTTTACTGAATGAGATGCCATTTTCAAGTGTTTTCTGGAATACGACATCGCCATCATCAAGATTCCTTTTGCACGTGAAGAACGCCTTTTCAAGCTCCTGCGGTTTGTCATCGAACTCAATCTCAACCGCAAATGACAGTGTGTCGCCTCTAATCATTTCAAAATTCGTCTTTTCCATTATATCCACCTCGACAGATTTTCAAATGCAATATATGTAAGCTGTCCATCCCATGATACGGAATTAGGCCCAACTTTCAGCATAAATTTGTCGTAATTTCCGACAACGTATCTGTTCATCAATGCATCATCATTATACGCTTCTAGCCTTTCTGTGTCTATTGTGATGGAATTTGATGTACCCATATCAATCCGAAACAACTGCACACCATTCAACGACAGATTGATTGTTCCTGAACCCTTGATATGAATAATTGGCTTGGAAACATAATTGCCGTTATTTCTTACGGTAATAGCTCCTGTTGGATTGTCAAACACCTTCATTTTTTCAAGTGTGCTGTACTTAAACGGTTGCACATGATACGTGATCTCAGCCGTTCTGAACCTCATAAGGCGCTCATAATCGACAGCATTAAGAATGTCATATTTGTAATATCTTTCTTGTTCATTTGAAAACGTGACTGTTCCGCTTGAATTGAAAAACGTAATAATATCATCAATATCATAGTCGCCAAACAGACCAATTTTCATTTTTTTGTCGTAGGCTGAATATCCTAGCCTTGTGATAACATCACCATCACGACCATCTATCTGCTCAATGCTCGTTCGCATCAATGGCTTTGTAATCGGTGGCAATTCCTGTATCAGCAATCCTTTTAAATATCGGCTGTCAAGCCCATTTTGAATAACATAATTTCTCATATTTTTACCGCCTTAATTATAGATCAGTTTTGTCACCGTTTTGTCAACAAAATGACCCATTTCTTCATCATCCATCACGATTTTAACTTGTGATAGTGCATCCTTGAATGCATCAACCATGTTTCTATAGTTTCCACCGCTTGTCGAAATACCACCGTTCACATTGAATGCATCAGACATGCCATTTGCCAGTGCTTCAGTCTGATTGATAAGTTCTGGGCTTGCCTTCCTCAAGGAATCGCTCAAACCTTCAACCATGTCAGGCATCCAACTTTCGTATTCAGCCAATGGCCCTTCGTCCGGTCTTGAGAAATGAAGAAATGACTTGATTTTATTCGCAACACTGCTGACCGCACTTGTCACATAACTAATCGCATTCCTGATGCCGCTTGCGATACCCTGAACCATGTCAACGCCCCAGTTGTACAACTGCCCTGGAAGTCCGCTGATTGTGCCGATAATGTTATTTACAAGCCCACTAGCGGCATTTGCTCCTGCTTGTGCCAACTGCCCCGCAAAGTTCCACGCGTTATTCAACGCACTTGATAGCCAATTCCACACGGCAGACGGAAGTCCACTGATAAATGACACAACACCATTGACAAAGTTAGAACCCGTCTCAGAAGCCCTAGAAACCATGTTAGAAGCCCAATTCTGTACGTTGCTTATAACATTACTAAGGAATGCACCAATACGTCCAGGAAGGGCCTGAAACCACGATATAAGGTTGTCTATGAATCCACCAACTGTCGTGATTGCATTTCCGACCGTGTCCTTGAATGCATTCCACACGTTTATAACAGCATTTCGGAATCCCTCGTTTGTGTTCCATAATGTGATAATTGTGGCTACAAGTCCTGCAAGCAACGTTACAATGAGCATAATCGGATTGGCATTCATCACGCCGTTCAACAATGCCTGTGCAACAGATGCACCTTCGTTAGCAAGCTGAAATGCTTTAACCGCACCTACCACGCCATTAATCATACTTACAACGTTCCACGTTAACATAGCGGTACCAATGCCAGCCACAAGCGAAATAATCGTACCGCCATTATCCATGATGAATCCGAATAAATCACCAACGCCAGAAACAATATCATCAATGACAGATACGACAGAATCAATATCCATATTGTCGATTGCATTTGTGATGTTTGGAATCCACTCATCAGCGGCCTTTTGTAAAATGGGTTGTAATGCTTCACCAAGTTTTGAATTAATCGTATCACTCAATGTCGAAAGTCTACCATCCAAAGTCTGAGACTGTGCGTCCATTGATTGAAAATATTTTCCACCTTCAGACGTTGACCGTTTCATAGATTCTGTGATCTCATCCACAGACATTTTACCTTTTGATATTCTGTCGTAAAGGCTTTTCATGCTTTCTCCAGTCTTTTCTGAGATTTCCTGCAACGGGTTGAATCCTGCATCAATCATCATATTGATGTCTTCAAGTGTTACTTTCTGCGCCGAGTTCATTTTTCCATATGCTCTCGCAATGGAGTTCAGCTTGTCCGCATTCCCCTGCGAAATATCTCCAAGCATCATCATGCTATCAACCGCATCATCAGCACTAAAGCCAAAATTCATCAGCAAAGATGTTGCATCTGCAAGTTGTGGCATATCAAATGGAGTTGTTGCTCCAATATCAGCAAGTTTCTTGACCATTTCTCCTGCTTTATCGGCTGAACCTGTCATGACCGTAAATGATGTCGTGTAATACTCCATGGACTTCTGATAGTCCACCGCACCGCCTACAAGCTGCTTGAATCCATCAACAATCTTGCTGATTGCCTGTGATGCCAGATTTGCCATCGTACCCTTAAGAACAGTGAAACCATCACCAAGCTTTTTCGATGCACCATCAGCATCATCCATCTTTTTCGACAGATTATCAACCTGCTTTGCACTATCGTTAGATTCTTTGCCGAGGTTATCAATCTCTTTTGTGGTCTTGTTAACATCCGCTTGAGCATTGTTCATCTGCACTGCAAGCTGTGACAATGATTTCTTGTTCTTGTCCTGCGCTGCGGTGCTTTCATCATACTGCTTCTGCAACTCGTTAACAACTTTTTCTTGCTCTTTGTACTCTTGACTGTTCTTGCCAACTTGAGCTTCAATACTTGCAAGCTTTCCCTTTTCACTTTCAAGTTTTTCGCCGAGTTGCGCATGCTCATCTGCTGACTGTTTAACAGCATCCTGATATGTCTTGTACTGGTCAGAAACAAGTTTCAGCTTCGCTTTCTGCTCTTCAAGACGCTTGTTCAGCACGTCACTCTTGGCTGTCAATGCTTCGGTACTTGTGTCGTTCTTGTCATATGTACTTGTGACAACCTTCATTTCAGAAGATACTTCACGCAAGTTCTGTGTGATCTGACTCAATGCTCGCCTGTATTCGCTTTCGCCTTTTAACTTAATTGTTCCACCAAGTGCCATATGCAACCCCCTTACTAGAACCAGTCGTCCTCATGCTGTGATTTCTCGTATGCTTTTGCGTATGTTGTTCCTGTCTTTTCAAGCATCAGTTCAAAATCAAAATCATCTTTGTAATGCTTATAAAACATATTGAAAGTTGTAAGTGTCAATCTGCCAACCTCATGAAATGTAAAGCCAAGTTTGTTACGCCCGATAAAGTAGAACCATGTAAAGTCTATCGGCTCTGGTTCATCCTCATCGGGGATTATACGTTTTTTTCGGAGCTCTGTGTGCTGTCAACGACAGCGCCATTCATCAACTGTGCAGATGCTTGCAATCCAATTTCTGTGATCATTCTTCCAACCTGCTTGCGTGTAAGCATCTTTTCTTTTGTGCCATTTTCCTCGTTCTCGATGTCAATTCCTTCATTCAGCATTGCCGTGATTCCAAAGATAACAGCCTTTGCGTTTGGCTCATCATCGTTTTCTGTGCCGTCTGTGAGCTTTCCCCAGTTATCCAATGTGCCGTATTTTTCTTGAATAACTTCCATCACATTCAGATTGAAAACAAGCTTGTATTTCTTGCCTTTGTATTCTAGTTCTTTTGAAATTTCCTTCATGTTTGCCCTCCTAAAAAAATAAGACAGGTACGAACCCTGCCTTTATATTCTTTTAAACTGAAGTCTTTGCCATCAGTCCTTCAAGATATGTGACAGCTTCAGTCTTTGTATCAAACGTCTTTGACTTTGACCATGTGCCATCAGCCAATGTTGCAACAGTTCCTGCAAGCTCAGTTGTACTGAATGATACGCTTTCGCCTTTTGTTGAATCGTCCTGTGATGGTTCTGAGAACTTAACCTTGCACAAGAACTCTACCGTGTACTTGTAAACCCCATTAATCATCTTTGTGACGATTCTTCCGAAACCTACATATGGTGCAACATCATTTGCATTTCTTACAAGCTCTGAACCTTCTTCTGAAACTGTATGTCCTAGAAGGTCTGCCATTGTCTGCACATCTTCGTTGTCGATTCCTGCTGTAACAGAGCCCTTCTGAAATGAAGTATCGCTCTCAGCCAATGCATCATCTGCATACAAAGACGCATCATTGTTGCTGATATCCACCTTACAAGAAATAGCCTTAGCTGGCTTTTTCGCACCATCATAAGTAGCTTTGCCATCTGACGATTCCGTAAGTTTTGAATATCGGAAATTATTTAATCCAATTTTAGCCATCGTTGCTCCTTTCGATTGAAAAACATAATGTCTTGTGGTAGTACTTCGTATCATCCTCGTACATATCTTCGGACGATCTGTCAGGTTCCCACATAAACCCAACAGCCGTAAGCAATCCCTTTAACGCCTTGATAATAGGCTTGTAATTGCTTTTTGAGTAAATATCAAAGTCATAATACTCGATATAATTAAGCAATTCGTCATCACCATGTAATACACTCTCTGCATCTGTTTCCATATACGTGATGTACGTTTCTTCGTTGCCATTATACCGCAAGAACTTGACTGGAATTTTTTTTCCGTTTACCGTGAAGTCACTCAATGTTTTTTCGATGAGGTTATTCATCTAAAAGCCCCCCGCTTAAACTCTTCTGCGCTTCTTCCATCGCTTTCATGATTTGTGATTTTTTGAAAGACTTTCGGAAAAAAGGATGCTTTGGATAGTTCCTTTTGTCACTACCATATTCGAACATGTTCGCAACAAGTGGTGCAGGAGTCTTTCTTCCATCTTTATTGATGAAATATCCAGTAATCATGACTTTTGTATTGATACCATCATCTGACGGTGTTTTATACACGCGTGACAGCTTCACGTTTTTTGCGAAACCTGAACTTCTTAGCGTCCCTGGAAGTGCCGAAATAACGTTCTTGTACACGACCTCTGCACCTGCTTTTGTCATGCCACCAAAGATGTGATCAAACTGCTTGTCGATGTAAGATATATCTTTCAATACGCTATCATCAATATCAATAACAAGTTTTGCCATCAGTGTGTCACTTCCTTTGCCTGAATTTCCAATTCTACACTGTTTTCGTCCACGTTGTTCAGATACTCAATCGTATATGTTTTGCCGTGAAACTCTATCAGCATATCCCTTGTGATCTCTGTTTTCGGAAACCGAATCGTAAAATTAGTGTATGCTTTTTCAAAATCAGAATTGTTCGCAATCAGCGTGAATCCCTTTGTTGTCCTCACGTATGCATATGGTGTAAGAATCACCTGTTTCTGCTCTGTCTGAAAGCCATCATCATCTGTCACAATCACAGTCTTGTAAATTGTGATACGCTTTGAATACTTGCCTGCATTTAACATGACTCACACCTCACAAAAGATTGACGCTATGCATCGCAAGAATGCTCTGAACAGTATTGTTCAAGTCCTTGCTATCAACATACATCGTGCGGTTGTCCCACATGTCTTGGCAAAGAATAAGCACCACAATCACAAATTCATGATATTTGTCAACGCCATCATCGTCAAG
>ERZ1034897.885-NODE-885-length-13027-cov-11.605381_pt1 | contig 13027 bp, 12 predicted proteins | sample MGYA00520629_ERZ1034897 | MGnify/ENA primary metagenome ERZ1034897 (study PRJEB33766, sample SAMN09781789) | gut metagenome | biome: gut microbiome | host: Homo sapiens | place: Madagascar | study: EMG produced TPA metagenomics assembly of the PRJNA485056 data... | reverse complement strand
AGATTGTCCAGCGGCTTCATGCTGTTGACATCCACGCCGACGCACTGCTGGCCCAAAAAGGCGGTCAGCTCCGGGTTGCCGCGGCCGCGCTTGTGGCCCGGCACATCAAAGGGCACAACGCGCATCCGGCGGAAGTTTTCAAGCGCTTCATGGATAGGGGCGCGGCGCTGGTCCAGCCGGATGCGTTTTGCTTCTCCGTTCATTTTTACCTCCGTTCGCGGTCCCTTTACAAAACAAAAAACGCAGGCCATGCACAGATGTGCAGACTTGCGTTTAAATTCAGCATATTTGGGCGCAGACCGAATCTCCCGGCGCTGCACCGTGAGATTTTCCTGCGTGATTCAAAAAGGCTGAGCGTGTCAGAGTCTATATAGCAATCTTACTTTTACTACTCTTTATTGACCGTTTCACAAGTCTGCACGCCAAAACGTGCAATTTCATGGTTGTAAAGGAACCAACTTATAAAATTTGAGCTTTTAACTCAATCAATAAGGCAACCCAAAGTTGCCGATCGGCAGTGGACCCGGCTGTCCGTATGGCCTTAGCCCCTGACGGGCGGTCCGTAGGTAAATTGCTTTGAAAAACTCTTACAAACTCGATTCGTCTTTCAAAATCGAAACACAGTATAACATGATGTAATTGCTGTGTCAACATTTTGACGAAAAAATATTTTTTGCGAGGATACCGGGGCGTGGTTTTGCTTTACCCGGATTTTCCGTGTTGCGATGACCTCCATTCCTGCGGGGTCATGCCATAGTCAAACAGACATACCCCCGTGCGGCGGCCGATGGAGTTCAAATCACTGCCGTTGTAATGCAGTAATTTTGCCAGCTTACTGTGGGGGAACCGCCTGTCCGTGTTCCTGTTCACTGTCATGCATAGATACGCGCCCTTCTCTGTCAGGGGGCTTCATCTGCCTCTTTTGCCTTGATGCTGAACCGCCGCGATTCCGACATCGTGACGTACTTCCCCATTGCCATGCAGCTGATGTTGAGTTTGGCAACGATTCGTCCTTTCAGCCGCTGCATTTCTGCATCCAGCGTTTTGACCCGCGTTTCTACCAGCTGCTTTTGCTCCTGTAAGCGGAGGTATCGCAGCACAGTGGCTGATAAGTCACTGCCGAGCTGAATAGTGGGAATGGTTTTGCCGACGGCACCTATATTAAAAGTATTTCTCAAAGCCGATTGGCTCTGAAACAAAATAAAAAGCGAGAATAATCGCAGGCCACACCTGATGTTCACGGCAAACCCTGAACTGCGATCATTCTTGCTATGGTTGGATGTTTTCACCCGCTATAAAAAGAAAAGTGCCGGCAGCGTCCACCCAGAACGGGCAGAACAAGACTATTGGTACGAATTACAAACTTAAACAACGTGTGCATAAGACACAAAAATCATTTACGGGTGGAATATAGCATATTTTTGTTTGCACTGTCAATCATGGGCACTTTTTAGCTCAATCAATTTTCTATTCTTGATTTTAATTCTAAAGTTTATGTTGCCATACCATACCTTTCCATTCTGTGTAAAGATTTCATTTCATCATACTCAATCATGCCAACAATCTCTATTCGTCCATGCACCCAAACAATCATTTCAGACTTCTTGTAGTTTGTTGTTTTGTATATAGCCTTCATTTTATACTATCTGTATATATTCTTGTATAGCTCAATTTGCTTTTTCTCTTTTTTGCGCGAAACAATCTTCTTTATAATTTGCTTTTTTTACTTGTTCCTTCCTTATTTTATACCTATCAACGTTTATTTTGTTTTTTTTACTCTCGTGTGAAGAAAACTACTGTTTCTGGTATAGCGCTTTTATTCCATCAAAGGCCATCTCTACAATAACAAACGCCGTAATGGCCCTTACAATCATACAATAGATTCTTTCGCACAAAAATCAGTTTCTTTTTTCCAGCGTTTTCCTACCACAGTGCCCCCACTCTCGGTTTTTCTTTTGTAAAAGAAGTTTTTTTCGCGCAAAAAATCTCCGGCGCTTCTATTCATCATTTACAAAGGCTTCTGCTTTTCGAACAAAAAGGAGCTTCTTTCGTACAAAATCGCGGCTTTCTTTTTGTTCTTCTCTGTCTTTTGAAACACGCCGGATATACAACCACTTTCTACAAACGAAGTTTCTTTCACGCAAAAAATAATTGAAATCGCTTGGCGTTCTCTTCATCCCCTTCTCCCCTTCTTCACCGTAAAAGAAGATTTCTTCGCGCAAAATTTTCTGCCCATTCCTAAGCCCTCCCCTTTTCTATCTTATGATCCTAAACATAGCAAGAATAGATTCTTTCGCGCAAAAAAGCAAGAAGCCTCACAAAAAGAAGTTTTTTTCTGCAGTAAGTGAAGATTCTTTCAGGCAAAAATAGCGAAAGAATCTATTTCCCCGCACGAAAAAAACTGTTTTCTCGGGTGAAAGAATCTTCTTTATCCGACGAAAGAAACTGCTTCGTCCCATGAAAAAAACTGTTTTTCTACATATATAAATGTAAAAAATAAAAGATAAATCTGTAACTAGAAAAAACCGATTTGATTTTAAAACCCAAATTATTGACACCTAAATGAAAGAAGCGTATTATTATAACTATATTTGTGGAAGTATACCTATAAACCGTTGTTTTCAAGCAGTACTCGTAATACAGTACGATACAACGGCAATAAACTATTTCGCGGAAAGGAATAGGGCTGTACATTCTGAAATTCCGCTGCTGCCCTTTTAGTAACATGAAGAAAAACAGCGACAATATCAAAGATAACGATACTATCGAGGCTATCGTTGGGGAAGTTCTCACGGAACAAGAGGCGGAAGAGAAAAAAGCTGCCATCGCCAAGAGAAACGACAGAAACTTGATCTTTGGTTCCTATATTACGAAGAGCAATGACTTGATACAAAAGACAAAGTACTCCCTCCCCCGCAATGAGCAAAAGATTCTTTTTATGCTTTTGTCCAAAATCGATCAAAAAAGGGATACGGATGCCTCTAAGTACTATACAATTACCTTCAGTGAGTTCTCGAAGCTGACGGGCGTGAACGCGATGGACTCCAGCTATATAAAGTATCTGCAGGAAACTGTAAACAGTCTGGCCAGCAGATTCTTTTGGGTACCGAATCCAAATGGGACAGGATACAACCAAATGGCGTGGATACTACCGACGGTTGAGGTGAACACCAAAGACAAGACCATAAAAATGCAGTTTCACCCCAAAATCTGGAAAGATATTGCACAACTTACCAGTAACTACACATCGTATTCAATCGAGTATTTGCTCATGATGCAATCCACGTATTCGATGCGTGTGTACGAAATCATACTATCGTATGACAATGGGGATCGGGATTACGGCTACAACAACGGGCTGGTGTTTGAGCCTGTTACAGAAAAAATACTGAGCAAATTTCCTGAAAAGCGTGAAGAGTTAAAAGGATTCAAATACAAGAGATTCGAGACTGATGAATTTAAAAGCATCCTCTCTGTTCCTCCACTGGATGAACAGAACCGAAGCAAAAGCAAGAAAAAGGACGATCCTGAACCCAAATATAGCCGCGAGAGAACGCTGGCTGAAAAGTATCCAACATTTACAGCATTTGAAAATAATGTCTTAAAAATAGTCAAAAAAGAAATCAATGAACTAACGGATTTGTGGTTTGACTATGTTCCGGTAAGAATAAAGGGAGAACGGAAGTACAAGTATCTCTATATTTTTATTAAGTATAAGACGAAAGAAGAAATGCGCAAAGTTCGGGCTTTCCACGACAGCAAAGACCCGGATTTGGAGGTGCCTAGAAGACCGAGACGGCGCAATAAGATGGCGGAAAGTCAGGCAACGCCGGAGATGCTTTCTGCGCCGATTCCTGATTCTATTCTTGATATGACCTTCCGTAATGCGCGAAATATTATCAGAGCAAAAGCAGAATATAGAGAGTTGGAAAAACTGCTATCAGCAGAAGAAAGAAATATCCTTGAAGATATCTTCACTTACACATCAAAGATTTTGACAAACCAGAAAAAGCGGGAACAGGCAGAGGAAACGCTTGAGGCGTTGAACCGAATCATAAAAGATAATAACGGACTGAAAACATGGACTCTTGGAATGTGCAGTAAGTTCAAGACTATGTTTGCATCGTCTACAGAACGAAAATCGGCACAATATTATAGAACAGTTGTTTATAATGAAATTGCTGAAAACACGGCAGTGACGATTGAAAATGGAAAGCAATGGTTGAATTGGAATGGAACGAAAAAGACGTTCAAGTTGGATATGTTTGATGAAGGCGATTAAATAAGAGTAATTGTCAAAACCAATATCAGAATGAGCAGATAGGGCAGACCTTATTTTCCAGATGAGGGCTGCCCTATCTGTTTGCCAAGAGCAACATGGATTTTAGAATTATGAAAAAAATAGGGATACGTTTTGAATGGTGAACACAAATAGCGCAGCAAAGCACACGGACAAATATAGCAACATGAACTTTAGAAATGCGATACGAAGAAGGAGTACGGTAAGAAGAAAATACAGGCTTGATTACCTGACAAAAGCGGTTGACAAAAAGATTGAACATGATATAATAAAACTACAAACAGCAACATGAACTTTAGAATCTAACGACACATACCATTATATCTTACGGGGGATATTTTAGATGGCAACGACGATTACAGTAGCAATTGAGAAGGGCGGCTGCGGAAAGACGACCACGGTACTAAATTTGGCTGATTTGGCTGGTAATGAGGCAAGAGTACTGTGCATTGATACAGACCCGCAGGGTAATTTGACCTATAGTCTGGAAGGCACACGCATAACAGATGAAGAATTTACAGGACACGCCCTGTACGATCTTTATAATGACTTTGAGAAAGTTCATGCCGGTGAAAAATCTGTGCGGGACTATGTCGTTGAAACAAACTTAGATAATGTGGATTTGATTCCGGCAAGTCTGGAAACACCAAAAATCAATACAAAAGCAAAAGAACTGATTGATGCAATGAAACAAGGTAAAATGGATAGCGTGGAGAACCTGGAATACGAAACGCAAATCCTTAAATATTTCGTAAGCCTTGTGCAGGATGATTACGATTACATATTTATCGATACGCAGCCTAGCAGGGATAGTTTGCTGGTTACCAGCTCGCTGCTGGCCGCGGATTACATTTTGATACCTGCCAAAAGTGGCAGCTACGCGGTGGATTCGGCGTTCCGGACCTATACATACTGTAACCAGCTGCGGGAGCAGGGGATTGCGGCACAAAAAGGTGTTGGCCTGATTCAGACAATGGTTCAACAGAGTCAGGCATTCAATATTACGAGGGAAAATTATCTTCGCGTTTTAGGCAATGCGGTTTTCCGTGCGCAGATTCGTTTTGGTAAAGCAGTCGAAGCAAGCGAAATGGCCGGTATGCCGGTTGTCGAATATGCAAAGACGCAGCCCACCGCAAAGTCTTATGTTGCTGCGTGGAAAGAACTGAAGCAAATCTTGGCGGAAAGCGAGGAAAAGTAAAATGGCTATGAAAACGGCTCCCAAAAGAAAACTCGTGTCTATGGATGCCCCCTCGCGAGAAGCTGTGCGAAAAGGAAACGACAATGATGCTGCAGGAAAGACCGGCTTGCTGGAAAATGGTGTCGATTCCAAAATTATGGACATCTGCATTGATGATATCCGCTTGAACCCCGATAATGCAATCTTTGTTGAAAATGACACGGAAGAGGATATTAACAACCTGGCCTATGATATTGAAAAGAATGGCTTGCTGCACAATCTCGTGGTCTTTGAAGTAATGGAAAAAAATGCCGAGGGTAGGGGAGAAAAGCGAGCCTATATGCTCCTTTCCGGCGAACGCAGATATAAGGCCATTAAGAAGCTGTATGAAAGAGGAAAGTTTACCTATAAAACAATTAAGGGCTGCCGTGTTATCACAACGCGGATGAATGAAACTCAGAAAAAAGCTCTTCTTTACAGTGCCAATCTGCAAGTGCGTGGAGGTTTTTCCGACGAAAGTATCCGCCGAAAAGTAGTAGGGGAGTTTGTTAAATGTTTACAGCAAGCACCCTATAATATGACGGAGGCAGAAGCTAAGCGTTTTACGAAAGAAATTGCGCCCGATAAAACCAAGACCTTGAATAAAGATCTGCGCATCGAAAACGATTTAAATAGAGATTTACTCCAAATGCTTGACCAGAGGCTGCTGGGGCGTAGTGAATGCGAAATTTATGTTCGCTTTACACCAGAGCAACAGCAGAAAATTGCGGAACAGTATAAAGAGTTGTTGACGATCGACTGCCATGGCGAGGAAAAAGCCAATACGCCGAAATCGCACTTGGAAGAAAAACGCGATGACATCCATAATGCCTTCCTAGAAGATTTGAAAGATTCGCTTCTGGAAAAGTATATGCGTGATACGGATGCAAAAATTGATGCGGCCTGCGCAAAGTTTGAAAAAGGCTATGCAGAGCTGTTGGCTATGAGCGAAGCCTATGAGGCGGCCTTAATCTCCGGCAATGAGGCTGTTGCCGAGATAAAAAAAGAGGAAACTCTGAAACGGAAAGAAACCAACGCAAGTGCAGAAGGAAAGACTTTTGTACAGAAGAATGTGAAAGCAGTAGCGGAAAAAATCGGCCGCAAAATCGAAAGCCGCAGCTACCAAAAGGGGCTGAAAGATATGACGCGAGAGGCTCGTCTGCAGGATATTGAAGCGCTGGATGATCTGATTGAAAAAGCAACCAGACTGCGCCAGATGATTGAAGAACAGCATTAAGAGCGGTAAAAACCAAGTATTATGAAAGATGAAAAAGTAAAAATCAATATGCGGGTGGGCCAACGCTTGCGGGAGGTCTTGGAAGGCCGCGCGGCTGTGGAAGATATTCGTGTCGGAACCCTTACCAACCGCTTGCTTCAAGAGGAACTAGGCAAAGTTCTTGCAGTAGGCGCAGAACATTGTGTGGTAGAGGGCGAGGATGAATACGAACAGCACCGTGAGGAGATAGCCAAAAGTGGAGATCAATATTATATTTTCCCTTCCGATGCTGCAGTTGATGACAATATGTCCACCAAAGAGGACAACACCGTGTTCCCGCAAATCTCGCTCTACTTTACGAAGGAGCAGCACGAGGTGATGAATGAGATTGTGTTGCGGCGGGGTGCATGGAAAACCGTGCAAAATGGTCATGTAAAGTCATATCGGTATGTTATTGTAGGGATGCTGCTCAATAATCCTGCGTGCCGCAAGCTGGGTGCAGCAGGGAAGTAGCCATAAAGAAGATTCTTTCGCGCAAAAAAGCCGGGTGAAATAACCCGGCTTTTTTGTAAAAGTAAACCGAAACGTAATATATACAAATAAAAATACATATTGTATATAATGCGGCGCAAATTGGGTACTTATTTACAGCAAAAACTTCCGTTTTATAAAGGTGCTGCGCTCTCGCAGTATAGAGATATTTTCGCTGATGGCAGGAATCGGTATAGCGTCCATGTCGCTGGTACCTGCAAAATAATTCTTCAGCGCTTCTACGGTGCTGTCGCCGGTAATGCTGCCGCCGGTTTGCCCAACTGATAGAACTTGCCGCGCTTTGCTGCACATGGCGGCTTACCATGCCTAAAAGCCCGCTTGCAAAGATATTGCCGGGCATGGTTTTCGTATTAGTAGTGGCAGCGGCGGCTTTTGCAACGCCCAGCCCCATAAAGGCTTAGCCGATTTCAAAACCACGAAAAGCCAGCAGTACCTCGGACAGCATCGAGCCGGGCGAGCGTGAAACACCGATGCCCAGAGAGTGCAGGATACCGTCCAACTTTGTGACGACTTTCAGAAAGGCAATCGCACACAGAAGCCACAGGAAAGATTGCCGGAGACTGCATCCTTACCTTGCGAGTCCACGGCCGCAGCAGTTTCATCCTTGATCAAGGCAAAGACAGCCACAGCCGGGCAGTACAAAAATGCAAGATTAATAGCGGTTAATAGAGTAAACAGAGTTTTTTTCATGCAAAAAATCTCCTATAAGGATATCACGGCATATTTCGCTACCAAGAACGAGAAGAAGGAATGAGACCCGGAGGTGTACACAGCTGCTCATGGCCTTTGCATAGAACTATGGCAACACCGCACAATTCTCGCCTGACGGCTTAAGCACCGCTTCGGCGGCTGCGAAGCACAATCTGCGTTGCAAAAATGCTCGATAATACATCCAGTATTATCTGCGCTTTTTGCTTAGCAGCTTGTACTTCTCGCTCGCCGCATCGGCACTTAGAATTATGCGGTATTGCCCTAGGTACAAATACGGCCGAAGTTCTACGCAAAATATAATCTTTGTAAGAAGAAGTTGACCGGTTCGGTTCAGTTCAACCCCAGCAAAAAGTAGGTGCGCAGTTTCTTCATGCCAGGTACGTCAAGGGGGTATTGGTCCGCGTCCTGCATGACAAGAGAGCAGTGGTTCAGGCGGTCTTTGGCGGTAAGCATCTGGCCGTGCAGTGCGGTCGGCCTCCGTCATGGAGGCAAAGGGACTACGCCTGTCCGTCGCCGAGATCGCCGCGCAGGTAGGCTATGCAAACCAGAGCAAATTCGCAAAGGTGTTCCGTGAAAAAGACGGCGTAGCGCCGCTAGAATACCGCCGCACCGTGCATCTGGGGGCTTTTCATTTGCCGCACGGTGCATTATAATGGGGCTGTAAAAGCAAAAATTTCAAGGAGGATTTATCATGGAATTTACCGAGGTTGTAAAAAATCGTTATTCTTGCAAAAAGTACGATGGAAAGCAGATTTCGTCAGAACAGCTGGACGCTGTTCTGCAGGCGGGCCGCCTTGCGCCGACTGCTAAAAACCTGCAGGGCCAGCGTATTTACGTTGTGCAGTCCGCGGAAGGGCTGGCTAAGATTGACGAGCTGACTCCCTGCCGCTACGGTGCGCCCACGGTTTTGGTGGTTGCCTTTGATAAAAACAGCGTGTTTGTCTACCCGGGTGAGGAAGCCAATTCCGGTGTGGAGGATGCGTCCATCGTCGCCACCCACATGATGCTGGCCGCGACGAACACGGGCGTGGACAGCTGCTGGCTGAACTTTTTTGACCCTGCCGCTGTCGCCAAAGCCTTTAATCTGCCGGAAAATGAGCAGGTTCTGATGCTGCTGGATCTCGGCTTTGCCGCAGAAGGCTTTGCCCCACTGCCCAACCACACCTCCCGCAAACCGCTGGAAGAGACGGTCAAGTACCTGTAATTTCGCGCACCTGCATTTCCACACATTTCACACCAAATTTTCCGCGTCTTTTCAGTTTCGTGCGGTACAATAACGGCAGGAAATGGGGTGCTGATACATACGCGTACTGATTGTTGAGGATGAACGCCTGCTGGCGGAATCCTTAAAAACGCTGTTGGAACGCAAGGGATTTACCGTGGAGACTGCCTACGACGGCATAAGCGGGGCAGAGTATGCCGAAACCGGCATATATGACTTGCTGATACTGGATGTGATGCGCCTTTTGATGCAGGCAGGGGAGAACAACACCCCGAAGGAAACCATCCTGACCTATGTGTGGGGCTTCGACTCTGATGCCGTAGAAAACAACGTAGAAGTGTACATTGGATTCCTGCGCAAAAAGCTCAAGGCAATACCGCACAATTCTAAGTGCGATACGGCGAGCGAGGTGCCGCAGCCGCCGAAGCGGTGCTTAAGCCGTAAGGCGGGAATTGTGCGGTGTTGCCTCAAGAGCCTTGGCTCCAATGTGCGCATTGAATCGGTGCGCCGTGTGGGGTACCACTTGGAGGTCGGCGCATGATACGGAAACTGCGCGTCAAGCTGGTAGCCATCATCATGGCGTTTGCCACGGTGATTCTGGCCTGTGTCATGGCGGCGGTGCTGGGGTTGACACGCGCCACACTGGAGCACGAAAGCCTTGACATGATGCGCCATATCGCGCTGAACCCCATCCAAGTTCCTGCACCGGGCGAGGAATTCGATGGCGTGCGGCTACCATATTTTGTGCTGTCGGTGGGCGAGGACGGCACGATCGAGCCCGCAGGCGGCGGCTACTATGATTTGTCCGACACCGAATTTTTGCAGCAGGCGGCGGAGGAAGCCGTGGACAGCGGCCGGCAGAACGGCGTGTTGACGGACAGTCACTTGCGTTTCCTGCGGCTGGACACCGACAGCGGCAGTACGATTGTATTTGACGATACATCGAACGAAACGCAAACCTTAACTGGATTGTTCCGTACTTGCCTGCTGCTTTGCAGTGCGGCGTTTATGGCGTTTTGAAATCGGCGTGATTTATAAACCGCGCACCAGTTTCCGCCCATTCATGAAGTACAGCACCAAGGCCACCGCCAGTGTGGCGGCTTCGCCGAGCGCCAGCGGCCACCAGACGATGGCGACATTCTCCGGGCCTGTGATGAGCTGCGACAATGCCCAGACCGGCGGCAGTACAAACAAAACCTGACGGCATACCGAGATAATCAGTGATTCTACGCCGCGCCCCAGCGCTTGAAAAACACCTTGGAATGCAATACAAAGCCCGGCAAACAAAAATCCTAAAGACACCGTGCGCATACAGGCCACGCACATTTCATGGGTCGTGCCGGAGAGTGAGAATAGCCCTGCCAGCGGCTGGGCGAACAGTTCCACTCCAAGGCAGCCTAGCAGCATCAGCGCAGTGGTATACCCTAAGCCCCAGTGGATGCCCTGCTGTACGCGGGTGCGGCTGCGCATGCCAAAATTAAACGATACAATGGGCGTAATTGCGTCGCGCACACCGAACGCCGCGAAAATGATAAGCTGCTGGATCTTGTAATACAGGCCGTACACGGTCACGGCGTTCTGGCCCACCTGCGGGATAGCGCCCAAAATCAAATTGAGCGCGTAGGTCATAACGGTCAGCAGCGCCTGGGAAATGATGGCGGGCAGGCCGATGGCGTAAATGCGCAGGATGGCAGACCGCGACGGCCGCCAGTAACGGAAGCTGTTGGAGATTTCCTTATTAAAATGCAGGTGGAAGAGAAGCCCCAGTCCCATGGACACGAGCTGGCCCAGCACTGTGGCCCACGCGGCACCGCGCACCCCCATGGCGGGCAGGCCGAATATGCCGTAAATCAAAACGGGATCTACCACGATATTGACGACTGCGCCGGTAATTTGGGCGATGGTGGAGTACAGCGATCGCCCGGTGGCCTGCAAGACTTTTTCGTACACCGAGAACATCACAATGCCCACAGGCACGCCGCAGCAGATGTGCAGATAGGCGATGGCGGATTCCAGAATATCCCGCCCGATGCTGCCGCCTGCGCTCTGGGAATATACATAGGGCCGCACGCCCACCGCCGCAAACAGCATGAACACGACCGTGATGTACAGCGCGATAAACTGCGCGTTGCCAACGGTGCGGTTGGCCTGTTCGCGGTCGCCCTGCCCCAGCAGCCGGGCCAGCAGGGCGTTTGTGCCGACGCCCGTACCGATGGATACCGCCACCATGAACAGTTGCACCGGGAACGCTAAGCTCAGCGCAGTCAGTGCAGCTTCGCCGCCGTCAGCCATGCGAGCCAGATAGGCAGAGTCCACAACATTGTACGCAGCCTGTAAGATCATAGAAAGTACGATAGGTGTGCCGATGCGCGCCATCAAGCGGGGGATCGGCTCCACCGCCATCGGGTTTTGAGATTGTTTTCCCATAGGTTCCTCCTAAAAAATACAAAAAAATAAACGAGCAGCGGGAACTGGATTTACGCAGTTACGCTACTCGTTTATTTTTATAATAGCAAATTTTTGGGAAGAATGCAAACATTTTTATACAGAAAAGTGGCAGCTTATACAAATACAACACGGCAAATTCGGCCGATTCAACAAGGATTTTGGAGCGTTCTTCAAATGATAGGGGAGAAGTGGTATGATTGTCCTAACCAGATAAACAGGCCTTGCTGACCAAGGGAATGTTTGAAAAGTTCATCGGCTATGGCAAGTGTACCGAAAAGCGCAATCTGCCTCCCAAGGGCGGCGCCTTCGGCAACAAGAAAAAGCGTTGTAGGGAACTGGTGGACATCACCGCAAAGGAAATCAAGGACGAGAGGATCTGAAGCAGACACAGCGGGCAACGCCCCTGCACATAAATTTTACACAGCTTTTACCGCAGATATGTTGTATTTTGACGCAAAAGCGCGTATGGTGGTATACATTGGGCCGCTGCCCTGCACTACAAATTTTGGAGTTGAACTGCCATGACCTACAAAGAGATACGCGCCAACGAGGAAGTGAACGCCCTGCTGGACAAAGGCAACAAAAACCTGGGGCTGCTGGGGTTTACCGACCACTCGCAGGCGCACTGCATCCATGTGGCCGACACAGCCGGGCATATTTTGAAAAAGTTCGGCTACGATGCCCATGACATTGAGTTGGCAAAAATCGCAGGATATATGCACGATATCGGCAACGCCGTCAACCGCGCCCACCATGCCGAGTACGGCAGCCTGCTTGCCAATGAAATTTTGCGTGGCAGCGACCTTTCTGCGCAAGACCGCATCACAATTGTCTCGGCCATCGCCAACCATGATGAATCGACGGGCGGTGCGGTGGATGCAATCTCGGCGGCACTCATCATCGCCGACAAGACCGACGTCCGCCGCAGCCGGGTACGCCAGAAGCCCAAGGCTGCGTTTGACATTCACGACCGGGTCAACTACGCCGTCACCGACCAGACGCTGAAAATCAACACGGATAAGCGCGTCATATCGCTGAATTTGCAGCTTGACACGGGGATATGCTCGATGTACGAATACTTTGAGATATTTTTGGGGCGCATGCTGATGTGCCGCGGCGCTGCGGAACTGCTGAACGCGACCTTCAAGCTGACCGCCAATGGGGCAAAGGTGCTGTAAACTGACATAAGACTCCCCTTGCCGGAAACGGCAGGGGGTGAATTTTATGCAGGTGTCATTTTTACATAGCCGCCCAGTTTTGCAAATAACGTCGATATGGTCGTTACGGGGAAAACAAGCAGACAGTCATCACTTTTTCCGCGTGGCAATGTCCTGAAAGCAGAAATAGTCCGGTTGGTGGCGG
>ERZ1034897.884-NODE-884-length-13038-cov-17.905107_pt1 | contig 13038 bp, 31 predicted proteins | sample MGYA00520629_ERZ1034897 | MGnify/ENA primary metagenome ERZ1034897 (study PRJEB33766, sample SAMN09781789) | gut metagenome | biome: gut microbiome | host: Homo sapiens | place: Madagascar | study: EMG produced TPA metagenomics assembly of the PRJNA485056 data... | reverse complement strand
ATCGCTGTAGCTATCGACCTCGCTATCAACAAGAAGTAATTTCTTTGAGATAACAAAATAATAAGTATAAATGATCCCTGCGGCTTAATTGTCGCAGGGTTTTTTATACCTTATATTATATACCCATATCAAAAGAGTTATATAGTATTATATCCTATTCCAACAAGAAAATGCAGCCCATTTGCAGCCCAAAAGCTAAAAACACAAAATGGGCTGCAATTTCACATAAGTCATTGATTTACCGAACTTGCTCTAAATTTAAAGTAAGTAAATGGAAAATCATTGCACTATGGTTTACTTCTCCCTTAGAGAAAGTAAGAAAAACAAGAAGGGTCTCTCCCCCATTGAAGTCTCCATCTCCTATAATGGAGAGCGCATCTATTTCAGTACAGGTAAGTTTGCCAAGCCATCTGAATGGAATAAGCAGAAGCAGTTGGTAAAAGGCACTACTCCAGAAGCTCAGTTAATCAATACTTTCCTCATAGAGTTCAGAAACAAAATCTATGAGAAGGAAGTTGAGCTTATGAAGAGAGGTTACATGATAACTGTACACATCTTAAAGGATGCTATATTAAATAAGGTGGAAAGTCTAAAAGACAAGACTCTTATGCAAGTAGTTTCTGAACATAATGAAGAGAAGAAGAAACTCATTGGAATCAGTGTAGCTTCTGATACTTTCTATTGCTTTGACTATAGCAGAAGATTGCTACTAGAGTTTATGGAAAAAGAGTATAAAAGAAATGATGTTCTTCTTACTGAAGTAAACATAGGTTTCATACAATCATTCCATACATTTCTCTTAGTAGACAAAGGTATGTCTCAGAATACTTGTGCCAAGCATTTAAAGTACTTGAAGGCTATCTTAAACAAAGCTGTTTTAAACAACTATGTTAAGTATAACATGATAGCAAATTATAAGGTAGAAAGAGAGTCAGTAGATATAGATTTTCTTAATGAAGAGGAACTAAGGAAAATCATTAACTTTGATACTCCTATTTCTAGATTTGAGAAGGCTAGAGATTTCTTTCTCTTTGGTTGTTTTACAGGTTTATCTTATATAGATATCAAAACTCTTAAACCAGAACACTTTGAGAAAGATGATCAGGGTAGAATTTGGATAAAGAAGAAAAGAGTAAAGACAGGTATCCTGTCTAGGATTCCCCTTCTTCCTATGGCTAAGATGATACTTGAAAAGTATAAAGGTGGAGATAGGTTAATTCCTATACAAGATGCAGCAGACATTAATAAGTATCTTAAAGATATTGCTATACTCTGCAACATAGATAAACATATAACCTTTCATACCTCAAGACATACATTTGCAAGTACTGTTACCTTAGCAAATAACATATCATTGGAAGTAGTATCTAAGATGCTAGGTCATACTAACACCAGAATGACTACCCACTATGCTAAGTTACTTGATAAGTGTATAGGTGAGCAGATGGATGCTCTCAGTAACATCTATACAGATGATGAAGATTAAAACAAAAACTCCCCCTGTCCACTGACAGAGGGAGAAAACAAAATTCAAAACTTAAAAACAAAACAAAAAAATCATCCTTTACCTAACAATCTCAACAAACCTGTTATCCTGATTCTGCACATAAGGGTTCTTCTCTACTACATCAACATTCAATCTAATTTGCTTTTTTTGGAACCATCTAAAAAGGAAGAACCTCTTGGGAGGGTTAACTGTCTCCTTCTTTGCAGAAACTACAATATATTTAATACTTAAAAATTTAGGTTCAATACTTACTGTTGAAGGGTATTTAAGACCTACCCTAACTGAATACCATTTATCAGAGAGCAGTGTGTCAATATTAACATGAGAGTCCTTGAAGATAGTATCACCTTTCAAAGTGATAGTGTCAACCTTAGAGAAACTGGAGGAGACATATTGAAGACTCTTAAGCTTAGAATCCTTTACCTTCAGTTCCTTCCTAGCCTCATTCAACTCCTGGAAGATAGAATCATTAGAGTTCTTCAACTGGTCAATGGTCAGCTTAAAAGCTCTGTTCTTACTCTCTGAGTTACTGAACAACTCACTATATGCTTTAGCATTCTCCACTGCTTCTTTCCATTTTTTATCAGCACTACGCTTAGTACTGAACAAAGCATAAATACTCACAATTAATACTATTATAAGTATACTAATACCTAGATAGATATATTTTACATTCTTCACCATATCTTCTACTTTTAATACTGCAAAGATACTGTAATGTTTTATGAATAACAAATACCTAACATTCATAATTATACTAACCTAAGAATCATCCTTAAATAGCAGCTAACTATCATATCTATTAGTATCTTTGTACCATAAATCATTAAACATTGAATTATGAAGTTAACAGTAGATAGAAAATGGAAGAAGGAAGGTTATACCATTGGTAAGTTATTTGTTGATGATGTATTCTTTTGCAATACTTTAGAGGACAAGGATAGAGGATTAACAAGTGCTATGCCCATTGAGAAGATAAAGGTAATGAAGAAAGCAGCAGTTACAGCAATTCCTTCAGGTACCTATAATGTAAGAATGGATGTAGTCAGTCCTAAGTATAGTACCAAGGAGTGGTATATTAAAAACTGTAATGGTGCTAGGATGCCTAGATTGGGGAATGTACCTGGTTATGCAGGAGTACTCATTCATAGTGGTAACACTGCAGCGGATACTGAAGGCTGCATCTTAGTAGGAAAGAATGATATTGTAGGTAAGGTTACCAAGTCAAAGGATTACTTCTTGCAGCTATATAACAAGATGTACACAGCCTACAAGAAAGGAGAAAAGATTACAATAACCATTAAATAGGAGAACTTATGATAGAGATATTAAAATTCTTTTGGCAGCTTCCTCAAACAATAGTTGCTCTGATTTATTTCTTATACCTTAGGTATAAAGATGAGATACTAGACACATGCACCTTCCAGGGAGCAATAGTATTTATCAAGAAAGAATCTTATGGTAGTATAACACTAGGTAATCATATATTCCTATCCTATAAAGCCACAGATACTACTGTAAGGCATGAATGGGGACATACAAGACAGAGTTTAATACTAGGTCCACTATACCTTATAGTAATAGGTATTCCTAGTATTATCTGGGCAGCAACCCATAGAGCAATAGCACCTAACACTGACTACTTCAACTTTTTTACAGAGAAGTGGGCTAATAAGTTAGGTGGTGTAGATTAGAATTTCTTTTGTCGTTTTTAATAATTTTAAACTAGAAAGAGGAAGCTGTGAAGTTTCCTCTTTTTTCATATATAACTGTTAAGATCTATATCTTCATTACTTAGCAACCAAGCATTAAAGGCATAGCCATTGGTATTAACATCTCCTACTATCTCTAAGGCATACTTAATACATCTCCTCTTAGAAAAACTACAGGAAAAGAGATTAGTCAAGAACACTATATCTCCAAGAGTAGCACCTGAAACATTATAGTATACTACTCTATCAGAAGCTCTTTCTATCTCTGAAACATTCCACTTGCAATCTAAAACCTTAGCAGCTAATTCTGGTGTAAAGTGTCTACCATGCTTTGCTATGTACTTCCTTAATCCTTTCATATCTATTTATATTTTAAGTTTTGAATCTTTGTGCAAAGATACGATTATTCTTCTAATTATCAAAACTTTATGGGAGAAAAGTGTAATAAAGAAGGTGTTTTTTGAAAAATCTTTGGTATGATGAAAGGTGAATTTTGGAAAATCATGATGTGTGTATAAAAGGTGGAGATAATACCACACACCACCCCCACCATAATTTGGATTGGGATATACCCCCTGGGGTATTTGCAATCCTGATGGCTGAGAGTGAAGAACAGTAGCCTTCCATTTGCTGATTATAGTTCTATGGCAAATAACCATCTGCATACATGCCTCTAGGGAAAGCACCTGAGGAATTAATGCCTAGCACTAAGAAGTCCTGCTAGGAGGCAACTATCTATGGCAACAGCAACAGTTTCAACAATCAAGAACTCTTGGTCTCTCATTGCATTTGCAAAGCAATTTGGTCCTAAGATGCAAGTTGGAGAATTTGTCAACAAGGAGACAGGTGAGGATTTCAAGTCTTGCATCTTCACCAATGGTGAGACAAGAACCTTTGTTGCATTCTCATCTAAGATGGGTGTTCTCTCTCCAAGAGAGATTGCAGCCAAGAAGAATGAGCTGCAAGTAGTGCAGCTTGAGTCAGGTCATTACAGTCTCTGCAAGCAGGGTGAGAATACCTGGGAAGAGGTTGACCTTGGATTGTAAGAGTAATTGGGAAGGGCAAAAGCTCTTCCCTTTTTATTAACATCAAACTGAATGAAAAAGATCATTATCTTTTGCATCTTATCAATGGTAATTGGTATGATTGCAGGCTTCATGGTGTGCCAAAACACCAATAACAATCTTCTTAATGCCTATGATTCATACAATAAGGCAACAGAGGAATTGCTTGATTCTCTGGATAATCAGTATAACTGGGTAGATGCTTATGATCCTCAGGAATACTATGCCTCTAGAGCTAAGCTGGACAGTATTCTATGGAATTAGGGAGAGTGTGGAAACACACTTTCCTTTCTTTTTGCACTTGGTAAGGTTTGCAAAATGTACACTTGGCTAGTCTTTCTAGTCTTATAAAGTTAGACTTTGCAAAACATACAACACCTTTAGTCTTTTGAATTTTAAAGCTTAGCAAACATTCAAGAGACACAATACCATTCCTATAACTTGATAGTATCAGGTAGTAACTTAAAAGATTAACAATATGAAAAGAAAAAGAATAAATAGAGCTGCTGTATGCTCAAGTGAGAACTATTCAACTAGTAAAAGAATCCATCTCAGTATGCTTGAAGAGAAGCATTCACACTTCAAGAGTATGACAATCAATGGTGAGATTGCCATTGATGTTCCAGTACTCAAAGGTGATGTTGTAACCTCAAAGTTCAAGACCATAAGAGTCTTTGGTAAGAATATGAGAGTTACCATTGATGAGTACAATACCTATTGTAAGGAACTTGGTCTATGACATACAAGGTGTATGATTCCTATGGCTGCTTGGTAAGGAAGTTTCCAACTTACCTTGCAGCCTTGAACTATAAGACTACATTTGGAAACACAGGTTGGACTATTGAATATTAGATATGAAAGCATTGATTTTATATATTACAGCAATACTCACAATAGTAATATTTAGCACAGGAGTAAGCCTTACATGGTTATTCCTTATCTTCTTGGATATGATTTTAATTACTTGGTGCTACAATAATATGACTCTTAGAGAGTTTATTAAGTATAGTGGATATTCTACTTGGTATAAATTCTTAAAGGCATAGATTATGGGTAAAGAGATTTGGATATTGATAGTAAGTATATTGATACTTGCAGTCATTGGTTTAGCATTCCTGATTCATCAGGCTCCTGCAATAGGATGGATATTATCCATTCTATTCTGGATAGGAGTTATTAGATACTGGAATAAAAAGAAATAGCTAGTCTTCACAGGCTAGCTATTTTTCTTTTAGAACTTCTAACAGTTTCTTCATATTATTATAGGAGTGAAAGTCACTAGATACCAATCTTACTACCCTTACTTTAGGGTAATGCTTTTAGATATTAAATCATATCAACAGAATTTAAATGATACAATGTTGGTGATTCTGGTATAACTTATTTTTAATCAATCTAGAGTTACTAAAGTAAGAATTACTTAGATCTACGGGGTCCCTGGGGATACTCCTGCTTAAACCCCAAGGATGTGGCTTATTTCATCCACCTATATTTCAAGCACTTTTACCAGTCTCTGCTTCTCTCTCAGTATACCAAGAAAGTGTTCTCTATTTCTAGAGGTTTAGCAATTTTCACCCCGTTCATCCCTGATGATATTTATAGTATACAACTATTATTACCATTCTGGCTACTCTTTGGTTATGACCTCAATAAATACCACAAGTAATCCTTCTCAGGATATTTCTCAATAGCAGACATGTGGGTAATCGTCTTGTAGGCAAAAGCCTTTGTAAGTCCCCTCTATTAAGGTAAGTAGCATAAAAATACTATCAATATAGCCATAGCTATGTAATTCTTACTCCAGCACTTTCCAGAAGGAAGTTATATCATACTTGTCCTTGGTAGCCGAAGCACTGCAAATATACAAAAAAGATTTCTACTTACCAAACACTTAAAGAAAATACTTAGATAATTAAAGTTAAAACAATATATCACAGCTAGTCTTTGTAAATAAAATAGAAATCCCTCGCACGTACCTATTATATAATATATTACAATATAATAAGTAATATAAGTATTGTAAAATAAAAGAACTATAGAACTTTATAAGTATTCAAGGGACACATCACCACCCCTATATCTTGGAGGGATAAAAAATACTTTATCCTTCATAGAGTTTTATAGATTCTAATAGGTTTGACTGTCCTAAAGGAATTAATAGTATATTGCAGTCAGTTAGTTGTTCTCTACAAACAACAGTGCTCCTGAGATGGAGATAATAGTATGGCTACTAATAATGGTCCAGTTATGCAGGGTATTAAGAACAGTTGGTCACTTTTAGCTTTTGCTAGAATGAAAGGCAAAATGCAGGTAGGCGAGTTTGCCAATAATGAGACTGGTGAAGTGTTTAAATCGTGCATCTTCACAGACCCTAACGATGCTAGTAGTAGATGCTTTGTAGCATTCTCTTCTAAGCTTGGTGTTCTTACTCCTCAGCAGATTGCTGCTCAAAAAGATGAACTTCAGGTAGTAGAGCTTGAAAGTGGACATTATAGCTTGTGTAAGCAGGGTGCTAACTCTTGGGAAGATGTTGACTTGGGCATCTAGTAAAGTTGTATAAGTTGTTGTTAGTTAGATAGTTAAGTGTGTAAGGATTGTGGAAAATATCTCTCATTTACCTCTTGGCAATGTAGAAAAATCCACAATTCTACACACTTTCTTTATTCTATCTCTCATTTTACTGCTCCTTACACCTCTACTCTACTATTCTCTAAGCTCAACTAGCTATTCTTTTTGACTAAGAGTTTAGCTTTAGATTACAAATTTTAATTCAAATCCCTTTAAATATTACAAAAAGCATTACCACAATGATACAGGTAAAAGAGTTTTTTGATACATATCCAAACTATAGTCTTGGATTTATGGCTAAGAATGAGCCAACAGCTACAGACAAGTTGCTTAAACAGAAACATAATAGCATTGTTATGTCCAAGATTCATAAAGGTAGATACTACCAAGAGTATTGGCTTACCGATGCTGCTATGACTTCTTTGTTATCTTGTTTTCCTAAGGAACATGAGATTCTAGGTTTTAAGGCAAATGGAGGAGCTACTTTTAAAGGTGTTAGAAGAGGAAATTCTATAGCCTGTGTATGTCTTGAAACATTAGAAAGAGTATTGTTTGCTCAGTGTCCTTTTGATAAAGTAGAAATACAAATAGCATAAGAAAGGCAACTATACAAGACTTAGAACTAGAGTTGTGATTTAGACAGTGCAACTCTAGCTCAATCTACTGAATACTCATTTAAATATTGCAATTATGTATAATCAAATAGAAAATAGAAAAGGAGAAAAGTTGTATATCATTACAATATTATCTACTAATGATATTATGCCTCACACTATAGTGAATACATGGGAAGAGTGTAGAAATAAGTTTGAAATGATTACTAAAGAATTAGATAACAATAGCTTTTTTGCTCAGTTAATTCACAAAAAAATTAGTGAAGAAGCTCATACAGCAGAAGCATCAATGAGACGTAATAATAGAGGTTGGGGAGGAGACTACTTCCAGTATATAACCATCCAACCCTTATATACAGAAGCTTGGTAAGATATGATACACTACATCATTGAATGGACTAATGGAGCCAAGGAATCTATCTATGGCTCCAATTATATTAATGCTCTCAGACTAAATGGTATTACTCCTGAAATGGAACATAATATCATTGACTATGAGATAGTATAAAGCAATAAGATTATGAATATACAATTATCAAAACAACTGTTAGATGCTATCATAGATGCATACAATAAAGAGTATGATCCTATAGAAGCATCAGATATTGAAACTTTGATTTTAGGTGTACCTTTTATCAAAGTTAATGATACTTTGATTGAATGGGATATTGTTAATCTTGGTATGCAATAAGTAATATAACATAAATACCCTTTAAATATGGCAAAATTAGCAGATATACAAGATTTAGAACTAGAGTTATGGCTTAGACAGCGAAACTCTGACTCTATTTATTGGAAGACTAAAGATGGCAGAAAAATCCCTATTAAAGATATGGATAATAATCATCTAGCCAATACTCTTAAAATGCTTTTAAAGCAAGCAGAAAGAGAAGACTTTTATGATGAACATATTGGAGATATGGATCCAATGGATTATTATGATTAGTAAATAAACCCTTTAAATATGACAGCATTGTATTTTAAATCAAGAAAGAACTTCAAGGATAAATCTACTTGGAAGAAAGAAGAGCTTCCTGAGGACTATACAGACAAGGAAGTCTTAGATGCAGCTAAATTAGCTGGTTGTGAAGGTGTGGCGATTATTGCTAACTTTGGCAAGGCTAACAATCAGGTTAAACTATTTAAATGGTTTGTTGCCTAATGAATAGCTACAACTATCTGGTACTTTATTTAGATACTCTCAACTTCAAATGCTTTGCAGGTTTTGCTACCAAAGAGGAAGCTAGAGAGTATCTAAATGAAATATCCAAGCAATATATTACAATAGGCATTGCTGAACTTGCAAAGCCTATTAGTTTTTAACCCTTTAGAAAAGATAAGATGAAACCAATACTTTTATTAGATAAAACAAACCACATTATCCGTGAGTTTGATACATATAAGCAGGCAAATTGTTTTAGACTAGCAAATAATAGACCTGATTGGTCTATAGCATCAAGAAAGCTGTTCTGGAATGGTAATCAGAAATATTATGCTTAACAATATGATGGGAGACACCTATATAATCATGAGTTGTAGGACAGGTGATAAGATGAAAAGGTAACACAAGATAATTGTAGGTAAAAGCTTTTAACTAATAGTTAATTGTTAGCAATAAAGTCAGTACATCAAGTAGTCAAAGTACGTTCAATTCGTAAGTCTCCCTCATTAAATATAACTGAATTATGGAAAGAAAAGCAGTAACTATTGATATTCCTAAAGGAATGGAAATAGATATAGAGAATAGTGATTTAGTCAATGGTATCATTAAGTTTAAAACTAATAGCATTACTTATGTTGATGTCTACAATGAATTAAATAGTACAAATATTACAATAAATACTTATTTTGGAAACGAAATAAAACTCAAAGCTTTAGTCAAATTAATGAATATTGCTAAGTATTATAATAATGACTGGCAACCAAACTGGAGTAATTCTAAAGAGAATAAGTATTGTATTAAATTTGATTACCATAAAGATAGATTCTATGTGGACTATAATAATTCTATAGGTGCTGGGGATGTTTTCTTCAAAAACTCAGAAGATGCTAGAGCTGTTATCAACAATCCTAGTTTCAAGAGTATACTTAATACTATTTACAAGAACTAGTTATGGATTCAAGACAACTTACCAGTTTGCTTTCTCTTATAGCTGACACTTATGAAGCAAATTGTTATATGGGAAGTAAGTTCAAGCCTGAGTACACTATAAAGAAGTTAAAGGATAAATTCCCTACTCTTACAGATGCTCAGGTTAAACATATTCTTAGAATAATATAGTAGTAACAAAAAGAAAAAACTATGCAGAACAAAGAAATTCTTGAAGCTTTGACAAAAGCAGTAGCAGAGAGTAGATATTCTAAGTATTCATTTGTAATTGACAATAACCAAATTGATAAGGTTATTGGAGGTGCAAAAGATACTTTAGAAGTCAATAACTACATTATTAAGAATGTAGAAATAGTCTTCAATACAAGACAGATAGTTGTTGTTAGAAGTAATACCTATACCTCTACCTATGGTTGGGAGAGTAGTGACAGTGCCTTAATGCTCTCTTGCATAAAGAGAATATATAGAGGAGAAGAGTTGGTATTCGATTGTACTACAAAAGAATGATTACTCTCTCACAAATAAATCAGTATGCCAGTACCAATGATATTGACGATAGTACTGATATATTCTCTATCCTATCTCAGATGCAGTTAGAATATAAGGCGATTTCTCCTATAATAGAGAAGCCTATACTAACTGCATCTAAGGTAGAATACTCAACACAGGATGTTTTAGATTTATTTAGCACATGATTAAAATAATCAAAGAAGATAAAGTATATCATCTATATCTTAATCAGAAAGACGTATGGTTATCTGAAGATGAAATGATAGAGTTAAGAACCCTTTTAAATAATAGATAATATGGATAAGTCAGATTTACAGGCAATGCTCAGATTTGCCTCTCAGAATAATATGATGAATAGACCTTTTATTCAGGTCTTTAAGTGGTATAACATTCAGTACTCATTAGCATATAATGAGCATACTATGAATCTTATGAATACTTAGTATGGACATAAAGATTACAGCTATTGTATGTATAGCATTAGTATTAGTTACTGTAACATGGATAGGATATTATACTAACTGGCTTGTTCATGTTATAGTAACTTTATATGGCTGGTATCCTGTAGTTCTCTTTGAATTACTTATACTAATTATGTTCTCAGCTTTAGTAATAACACTTAAATAAGAAATCATGGAATATGAGAATAAGTTTGTAGGTCAGAATCCTATTGATTCAGATTCTACTAATAACTATAATATAACAACTACACCAAGCGATGCTTGGTATAATTAATAATGAGTATGAAAGAAATTAATATAGCAGAGATACTAAAGAATAAACCAAGAGGTACTAAGTTGTATTCCCCTATCTTTGGAGAATGCACATTTAGTTTTATACAAGGTGTAACTGATGCCATCTGTGTAATAGCCAATGACAATAGAGAGTTTTTTGATTATAAAGGTTTATACTCCCCTACAGGAGAATCTCTTTTATTTCCCTCTAAATACATGCGAGACTTGTCTAAGTTCGCTTGGAAGAAAGGTGATTTACTTATCAATAGTTGTGGGCTTCAGTGCATTTTCAAAGAATGGGTATCTGATGATTATACAAAGTTCAACGGATGCTATTCTAATAGCAGGGATGGTTACGAAGACGTGTCAAATGCAGAAACAGCTAAGTTTGTCAAGTTAGATAACAATACTGCCTATGGTTATATCAGAGAGATTGAGAATAGATGTGGCGGTAAGTTAAACCTTGAAAGTTTGGAGATTGAAAAGACTCAGCCAGAGTTCAAGGATGGAGATATAGTGTTTGAGGAAGGAAATAGAAATTATTGTAGTGCAATAGGTGTGCTTAAAAAGGACAAGCAAGGCTGTTTTATGTTTGATACATTTTTAACCAAAGATAAGGTTTGTTATAATTCAGAATATATATTTCTTCCAATACGTCTTGCCACAGAAGAAGAGAAAAAGCAGCTCTTCTCAGCTCTCGAAAAGGAGGGCAAGGCTTGGGATGCTGAAAAGAAAGCTATCGTGGATTTGAAGCCAGTGGTTGAATTGAAGCCATTTGATAAGGTACTGGTAAGAAATTATAATACTCGGAAATGGGAAGCAGACTTATTTGGGTTCAAAAATGATATGGCACTTTATCATTGTGTTGGAGGTTCTTGGAACCAATGCATCCCATACGAAAGCAACGAGTATTTGCTAGGTACAACTAAAGATGTGGAGGATTAGGTATGATGGATGATAATATCGCAAATAATATAATATTATCTTTCGGCATATCTCTTAAAGAAGCATTTGATAATGAAGCTCGTGCCTATAAGAGTAATGACCAAGTAATAGAGCGTCTTTGTTATCATAATGGCAAGGAAAGACGTAGAACTAGGAGAATGTTAGAACTTAGAAAAAGAAAGGGTAGATTATGATAGATAAGAAAATAGAAGAAGCTGCTAGAGATTATATCAACAAAAATGGTTATTTTGTTAAGTATGACGAAGACCCTTGTGTTGATATAGAGTTAGCTTATAAAGAAAGTGCTAAGTGGGCTATCAATGAATTCCAGAAGAACTTGTGGCATCCTGCTAGCGAAGAGCCAAAGTTTGGTAAAGGAAGATTGTTAGTATTGATAAACGGAGGTATCAGTATTCTAAATGTAGGTTTTGTTTTAGACCAATTACGCAACCTACATAATATATATGGAATTGAAGGTTGGTTATACTTGGATGATTTGCTACCAAAGGAAGGAGGTGGCAATGATATATCCTGATGTTGATGGCTGCTATCCTTATTATATGCATTCAAAAGAATCTCTCCCAAAGGTTCTCATTATTGACACAACCTCTCCAAAGGAATATGGACAGAAACTTTTAAATAGAAAGCGAGGCAGAAAATGGTAGATTTTAAAGAATTTAAAGTTGGAGAAAGAGTAACACTTGAAGCAGTTGAGCAGAATGGTTGCGATGGTTGTTTCTTCGAAATAGATGATACGTGTCATAACCAGACATATAATGATTGGGCAGGGGGATTTGAGTGCCAGCCAGAAGACCGTTCTGATGGCAAGAGTATAATATTTAAAGAAGTTAAGGAGTAAGCTATGAGTAGAAATTTAATGAGAATGGCGTTAATGATGGCTGCTACAGCAGTTTACGCACAAGGTGATATTTTCGGGTATTCAAGTATAAAAGTAATATGATACAGAACATAATAAAAAAGGTGCTACGTAAGTGGCTAAAGAAGAAACTATATAATAGCAATTCTTTAACAAGCACCAACGTAGCACGATTTAAATGGGTTTACGATTCACCTCTTCGCCAATGGATAGATAGAATTTGGGTAGTCAAGCAACACAATAAGACTATAGCAGGAATAGATTTCCTTGATAAAGTCTTGGAAGAGTATCTTTACAAGTAACTAACCACCCTCTTCTTGGTGAAATTAAGATAATAATGAAAAAGTCGTGCTCGAATTAGATTGGTTGGCATTAGGTGTAGCCGTAAAATATCAAT
>ERZ1034897.878-NODE-878-length-13082-cov-5.762033_pt1 | contig 13082 bp, 7 predicted proteins | sample MGYA00520629_ERZ1034897 | MGnify/ENA primary metagenome ERZ1034897 (study PRJEB33766, sample SAMN09781789) | gut metagenome | biome: gut microbiome | host: Homo sapiens | place: Madagascar | study: EMG produced TPA metagenomics assembly of the PRJNA485056 data set... | reverse complement strand
TCTGGACATGCTGGTAACATAAAAGAAAATCGAATAGATGAGATTGGAGTTTCTTTGTCATATATTAACAGACTTGTTTGATACTTTTTTGTTGTATGAGATATTGGTGCGTAATATTCTATTCCACCAATATTTAAAACAACACCACAGACAAATTTGTTGTTTGTGCTATAATGAATGTTTGGTATCTGTCTGTCAATTTTTTGCAAGAATTTAACATAATTTTCATCAATATCGTAAAATTTAATCATTTTTCTCCTTATGTACAATAAAGGGTGAAGATTATTATAATCATCACCCTGCATTAAACCTTCACATTTTCGGTAGTGAAACACCTAGCATTAAACCCTTCCGTTACGGTCGAAGAATACCGAGCATTAAAACCTGACTTATGGTGTCAGAAACCAAGCATTAACTAAGAAAAACCTTTGTTTTCTTAACTATATTATAGTCAATTTAAGAGAAAAATGCTACACAAAAATATTACAAAAGTACGCATTTTTGTTGTATAATTTACCAGTGAACATATGTTCTTTTTATTATATGTTTTCTATATCTTTTCCATTATAATTTATTTTATTCAAATAGTCTATATTTTTCGAGCTGCCAATAGCTTGCGACCCTACATTAAGGCTTACGCCACCCATAAAGGGTTAGTCTCTGAATGTCTTCCATATCATTTCTGACTTAGGAAGTTCACTGCGTTTGGGAGACTTGCACTCCCGGTTGTCCCTAACCTATTTATTTTTTATGGTTTCTATCTTTCGACTGTTGAGTTTTAAACTCTCACCGCATTCACGCTTACCGTTTCCAGTTACGTTGTAGCAAAATAGGGTTATGGGGATGTTCCCGCAATTAAATAGATTTTACATTGGCATGTAAATTCACCAATTCTTATAATCACTGATCTTTTCTTTCAGATCAGAATCCGTGATTGTTTCAATGTCAATTTTACCATTCTGGATTTTATCAATCCAATCCGAAGAAAGACCTTCTCCTGCTGATTCAGCTTCTTTAATATATCTGTCATATGCCTGTTGCTGCAATGAGATTTTTTCGGTTACTTTTGAAAGCTCAGAAGATAATGCTTCATTACGCTTTGACCATGTGCGATATGTACTTGAAGCAGTTGTATCTAATTCGTCAATCTTTCGTTTGATACGGTCTAACTTTGTTTCAATCCAATCAAGGGTTTCTTTTGTTTCCTCTTTGTCGTTTGATGACTTGGAGGATGAGTTAGATTTTGAAGATGAAGTTGAGGAATTGGATGATGATTTGGAAGAAGAACTTGATGATTTCTTTTTGGAGGAAGAAGATGATTTACTTCCACTACTGCCGACATTAAATTTACCAGTTCCATTAGAGAACGCTGTACCTAAAGAATGCGCCCCCTCATAAGCTGATTTCCCATGAGAACCAGTTACATATCCATTCTTTAATAGAGCTTCTGACTGTTCTCCATTAAACACAATGTCACCTTGCTTCAAACTTGTAAATGCAGGATCTCCATCATTCACTATGAATGGCTGTCCATCTCTTACAATGATTTCAGGTTTTAACTCATTGACAAGTGCGTGTGGCTCATTCTGCTTTAATCCTCAATTCTTATTTGCTGATACATTAGTTGTTCCTGCTGCATGAGCTGTACCATTTGCCGGAGATACACTACCATTTGTTTTGACATTATATGTAAGGCTTCTTTCCTTATTTCCCGGAAGATTCTCAAGTCCAGATACGTGTACAGTATAATTTACTTTTGCATTCTTATTTGATGGTTTGTAAGCATCTACATCCGAATGTTCCGCAGTAAACTTAACCTTTGCATCCTTATCTTCAGGATCATATCCATCAACAAGTGTCTTGTCTACTTTTGCATTTACTAACATCTGTGGTGTAATTGCTGAAATAGAAGATTGAATCGTTCCAAGAGCAGCTGTATCAAGATTTACTCCTGCATTAACATTAACTTTCGTTTCTGTCAATGTCGTAAGAGCAGATTGTACTTCAGAAGTATCCAATGATAATGATGCTTTTGTGTTCCCATCTAATCCTTGAATTTTACTTGCAAGGTCTTGAACTTTCTGCTGTGCTTCAGTTGTATCTATGTCCACACCAGCTTTGCCAAGCTCATTCTGTGCATTTAAGTTGTTTACAGCTGTTTGATACTCTTGCAACAGGGCAATAGCTTCTCCGATTTTCCCATCAACTTGACTTGTATCAATTGACATAACCACAGAAGTGTTAGTGAGCATTTCTTTCTGATAGAGAAGTGTCTGTAAATTATCAACCGCATCCTGCGCACCACTAAGAGAGATATCTACAGTTCCACCTTCATTCTTAAATTCACCCAATGCTGATTTGGCATCATTTATTTTGGATTCTAATTCATCTGCATTAACTGTGATTTCAATATCTGACTGTCCAAGTTCTTGCTGCTTTTGAACAAGGTATTCAAGTATCTCATTTGCATGTTGAAGTTTCTCTGTTTTTACATCAGGGTCTATCTCAGAATCTTCTTGAATAGTTTCGATGTAGCTTTGAACCTTTTCAATCTCATCCGTAACTTCACTAAATGAAGAGGAATCAAGGTTAATACCATTGAAAGATGTCTCATTCATATCAACGAGAGATTCTTTTGCAGATTCCGCAGATGTTTTTAACTCGTCCAATGATTGTACTGGCTGATCTAGGTTAATATCAAAACCATAATCTTTGAGTTTTCTCATTACCGCCTGGACTGCTTCTACATCAACACCAAGTTTATCTGCAATTTCTTGGTCGTTGCCTACTCCGAAATCAATTTTCCATGAACCATCATCATTCATATGCGCCCATTCAGAATTGATATTTTGAATATCCTTTAAGAAGTTTACAGCACCTTCCTGACCTTCAGTGAAGTAACGTTTAATCTTAGGCATTGCAGATTCATATGCAGAAACAATCTCTTCATTTGAAGCAGTTGATAAGTCTTGATTACTCATCAAATCAACAAATTCACGGAACTTATTTGTGCCTGTCAATCCTTTATCATACAATTCCTTTGCAGATTCAAGATTTCCTTGAATGGAATCATACATATCACCTTCTTCGCCACCAGACATAGCAGCTTGCCATTGATTATAGGCGGAGAGTGCATTTTCATACTGATATGCTAAATCTTGAAGAGTCTCTATGTTTTGCTTAATGCTATCTCTCTGTGTTGCATATGCACTGACATCTTGTCCTGCAAGCAATCCTTTTGAAATAGATTCTTCGACTTTTCTAAGTGCTTCTTGTTGATCGGCTAATGAACCCAAGTAATCTGTTTTTGTACTCTGCTTTTGCTGTTTCTGTAATTGAGCTAACGCTTTCTGATTTAAGTGATATCCATTTGCTGTCTTTTCCAATGCTTTATCAGCATCATCACCAAACATATCCTTAAATGCTTTAACGCTATCCGCAGACATTCCAGCACCGGAAACAGATTCCGAGAGAATTGATTTCAGAGATTCCATATTAGAAGTTGTCTTATTGATAGAATCTTGTGCTTCTGTAAATGACTTTGTTAAGTTGTCAATTGATACAGAGCCGGTCAATCCCATATCAGTAAGAATATCAACCACTTTTGCAACTGATTCAGCAGAATCATCAGAAACAACACCGATTTCAATTGCTTTGTCTACAACATCTTTTAATGATGATCCAACTTCATCCAAGTTACCTTTCGTAATATCAATGCTTTTTAAATCTACATCTGTTAAGTCTTTAAAGATATTTTTATCTTTTATTATTCCAAGCGCACCTTCTTTACCTGCAAAGTGAGTAAGCATGGATATATCTGTTGCATTTTCATTGAATCCAGAAATGATTCCATGTATATACGCTTGTCCAACCTGTTCTCCATTTGCATTAAACAGTGCTGCATCTTCAATTCCCTTTTTATCCAAATCAAGGATATGAGAAAGAGATAAATCACCATCTTCTTTCGCAGCGTCAAGGATTCCATAAATATATTCTTGAGCAGATTTTTGACCTAAGAATTGATAAGTACCGTCATCATTATTTACAATATGAGAGAATGCAATATCTGTGATACCATCATACCCTTCTATTTTGTTAATGACATCTCCAAATACAGTATCAATATTGTCTGCACTTGCTCTTAATTGATCGTAATAAGACTCGATAAAATTACCATCTGCATCAAAATACTGAATATCTTGTAATTGTGTCTTGAATCTCTCAAGTTCATCAGTATTCCATTTGATAACTTTTCGGTTGTCCATATCGACATTTCCAAATGTTGTTGGAAGAGTACCATTTTTGATTTGATCTTCGTACTTGTCAAGTCCCCAATCCTTAATCTTCTTATACTCTTCGTCAATTCCACCTTGGAACATATCTTTGACGGAATTTTTGAAATCGTTTACTTTGATTGCATTTGTATCAAGTGAATTTCCAACGTCATCGAATAACGACTTATATTGGGAATACTTCTCTAATACTCCATCTACAGTTGATGACATTACATCAAAAGAATTCTTTGCACGATCAATCGCAGATGTATCACCACTAGATAAAGCCTCGTTATAATCTTCAATTGCCTGTTTATAATCTTCTAAAATGGCAGCAGGACTTCCAGCATCCAATCCTTTTGATATGATATCTGCTTGGAGAAAATTATTATAGTCATCTCCATATTCATCAATTATTCCTTTGAACTTAGACAGTTCAGATGACATAGAATCAATAACTCCCTCAAGAATTCCGTTATTGTCTCCAACCGTATCAATACGATTCTGTACGTCATTCATAAAGGAATTCAATGTAGATTCTGCTTGTGTAACATCACCTTTGAATGTAATTGTGTAAGCTCCTGTTGAATCTTTCTGAAGAGATAATCCTTTATCAACATAATTTTTTGCTATTTCCTCAACTGCTTCTGCATCCTTTGAGCCACCATTAAATTGTGCAATTCCAGACTTACGTGTCTTTGTCATTTCAGATTTAATTTTATCAAAACCTGTCCTGTTTTCATTCAGAGTTTTCTTTGCATCTTCAACCTGAAGCTGTTGCATAAGAGCAATCTGTTCTTCCATTTTACCATTCACAAGATCAATGGAACTTGCACTTTCTCCGTATGTAGATGCTAATTGGTTCTGAATATCTAATAACTGAGATTTAGCATTGTATGCCTCTTCATCAGAAAGAACACCTGAAGCAATAGACTCTCTTAATTCTTCAACTTTCGAAATCTGTTCGTTCAATGAAGAAGTATTTTCAGAAAACTTCTGTCCGGCTGAAGATGCACTATTAACCGCATCTTCTACTGACTGCTTGTAGGACTGCCACACCATTACTCCAGCTGATACTGCCGCAGTTAATAAGATAATTGGATTCGCCATCATCGTTGCGAACAATCCTTCTAACGCAGAACTAAAAGATACTGTACTTGCTGTGGCTGCTCCATTTGCAGTAGATAATCCCATCGCTGCTACTGTTGCTTCTGCTTCAGCTTGTGCCACACCTGAATTGGTGAGAAGTTGAACTCTCTGTGCGTCCGACAAAGATGTACTAGAAAGAACCAACTGCATTTGAGATTCAGACAATCCCTGTGTTAAGTTCAAAAGCTCTTTGAATCCTTTGGTATCAATTGTTCCGCTTTTAACAAGATTCATTGCATTTCCAAGATTGGAGAATTCACGCACTGTACCTTGAATCATGGATGTAAGATTTTTGAAAACAAATGCCCCACCGAAAGTTCCAAGTCCAGCAAGTGCGCCTTTAAGAAGATTTGTTTTGTCCACAAAATCTACAATTGCTTTAGAACCATCTAGGAATCCTGCATACATATCATCCGAAATTAATGATGTTGATAATCCCTCAAGAGAAGATTTTAACTGATTTGTCTTAGCTTCAAGGGATTTAAGGTAATTGTCTTGAAATTTCTTTTCGGCTGTTCCTTCTGAATTATAAGCCACATTCGTCAACTTCTCAACTTTGCCCCAGTTGTCCATCATAGACAGAAATTTATTCATCTGATGTGTCCCGGCGATTGCGGTTCCTATGGCTTTCTGACTATTTCTATCTAATGTCTTCCATTTCTTTGCGATATCATCAAGAACACCTTCACTCTCTCTGAACATTCCTGTATTGTCACGCATGGACACACCGATTTTCTTCAATACTTTTTCTGTATCGTTTAGGCTTTCTCCTGTTTCTGAATCTACAAATTTTCCTGCCTTAATCTGATTCATACGGGATAAAACAGACTTCAAGGCTGTACCAATGCTTTCATCACTATCCTGTGTCACGTCCTTAATTGTAGCAATAATAGCACTTGTCTTTTCCAAGCTTACCCCTGCATTATTCGCCTGTGATGCTACTTTCATCAAAGCTGTTCCAATACTGTCAGCTCCTGACGCACTTTCCAAATCAATACTTGTTAGGATATCATTCACTCTACTTGCTTGATCTGCTGCCAATTGGAACCCATTTAGTGTTGCAGTAAGAATTTCTGAAGCGTCGGAAGAACTTAATTCTGCATCTTTTGATAATACAAGAGAATCCTTAATCAGAGAATTAGTGTCTGCCATAGAACGTCCTTGTCTCAACCAACTATCCGCTGATTCAGCCACACTGCTTGTCAGACTTCCAAGTTCCTGTGCGAGACTGTTATAGTCATTCATTAGATTATCAATATAGTCCGAATCGGCATTTGTAGCCATTGCGAGATTCGTTTTAATGTCATTGAATTCTTTAACAGTTTCCGTAGCTTTCTTTCCTGCTTCAAACATCTTATACATTACATCCTGGAGCAAGTTAGAGACATTGTACATACTTGAGAATGCTTCTTTTACACTTCCTCCAATTGAAGAAAAGATATTCTGACTCTGCCGTCCTGTATTATTTACACCTTGCAAAGCGTTCTGTAACTGATTAATAGCAGAACTGTCAACATCTGGTTCAATCTCATTTACACTTCCTTTTACAGCCTTTTTTACAGAATCAGTATTGACGCTTAAATCTAACTCGATATCCGTAATACTATTAACTGCCGCCTTAATTTTACTTGCTATATCTTCAGAGTCAATTTTGAAATCAACAGGGATTTCCATGTCGTGACAAACTGCATTCAACTTCTCTTGAAGTTCATTTTTATCAACGTCAATATCTACTTTTACAGGCTCATCACCCATAGCAATTTTGCTGATTGCACTGCGGAGATTAGATAACAACTCTTCTTGATTGAACTTCAAGTCAATATTTAATGCTTCACCTGCTGAAGCTGACGCAGAACTGATTGCTTCTCGAATCTGTGAAGTGATTTGTTCCGAATTGATATTGACATCTAAATCGATCGTAGTTTTTCCAATCTCTGTTGCTTCTGATATACTATGTTTTAGTGCTGATTCCATCTTAGAAGCCATGTTAATGACAGAATCCCATGCTCTTGAATCAACATTTCCTGCTTCAAAAACATTCATATTTTCTGCTGAAATCTTCTTTATATCAGCCTGTGCCTGTTTCCAAACTGATAAAGCATGATTCAACTGATCTGCTTGATTTGTAATATTGTCCGGGAATAAATTAGGGAATTTACCATTAAGCTCTGACCACATTGAATTAATGGTCGCTGTAGATTTCTTTGTATCGGTAACGAGTTTTCCAATATTTTGATTTAAAAGGGATTTGTAATTTGAATCACCAAGCTCTTTCTTAAGAGCATCGGTAACAAGGATTTTCTGATTTTTGAAATAATCATAGAAGTCATCAAACGCCCCTGAAGAACGGAGCGTCTTTGCATTTTTCTTTAGCGTATTTACTACACTTGTCATTGATGTCTCAAATCCATCTCCAATATTAAACTTCTGCCCGTTCCATGACTTTCCAAGACTTTTTATCATTGAATTGAGCTGTTTCTGAAGTTTGCTAATTGTTGATTTGTCCGTGATATTAAAAGAGTCTGCCAGAGATTTACTCATAGCAGACGTATCAATTTTTACATTTTTTAATCCGTTTTCTATATTCTGTTTTAGTTTCTTCGCTGTGTTCTGACCGCTCACATCTACATCTATTGTAAGCTTATGCTTCTCTTTCAATAGAGCATTTAATTTTTGTTCTGCTTCTGCGATATTTAGATCAGCATCTATATTTATCTTAAAATCTTGTGACATAAGCACTTGCTCCTTATATAAATCTTCTTACTTCACCTTTTAGGCAAAGTAAAGATAAGTCCATTCTACGAATTGTCTCCTTAAGCTGTTCGGTTTCTGATGCTAGATTTGATGTTTTTTCCATCAAATTCACAATGATATCATCATCCATTTTTGTACGAATCAAACTACTTAATTTTTTCTTTTCTTCCTCCGTATAACCACTCCAATTTAAAATTATTTCATCCATAATTTCTGCTTTTTCAAATCTTGGATTAATTCCAAAATCTTCAAGTTTACTGTCCATTTCAGAACATATTTCCGTAAAGTCATATATATTAACAATCTCTCTTGTATCTAATATGACACAATACTTGTCACCAAGATTAATACTCAGTTTATAATATGGTTTTTTTTCTGCTGACTCTTCTATTTTCTGAACATTGAATAATTTTCCATAAACTCCTGTTCCATCTTCAAATCTTCCATAAATTAGATGGTTTATTCTTTCTTTCATTTGTTCCATATATTTATTTCCTTTCATTAATTGAATCTTTTACCAAATGCTTCATTGATATTTTTTTCTACATCCTGCTCTGTCTGCTCCCAGAAGCCACCATTTCCAAGAAGTCCACCTTCTTCTGCATATCCATAGATTGTCTGTGTGTCTCTGCAAGATGGATTATAACGAAATCCTGTGTCAAGATTAATCTCTCCATGATAAGAATCCCCACCACCTGACAATGACATCTCTAGACTTTCGGCTAATTGCCCTGTTCTTTTATATCTTCCCTCCGGCGAACTGTAGAATTGATCTACATTAGAATGTGCATTGACAAATGAAGTATTAACCACTTCATTCATTGCATCTTGAACTTCTTTTTGAATTGCTTTTTTCAGAGCATTAAACGAATTGAATGTTTTGCTCATATGTTTTTATTCCTTTTTTGTGAAATATTGGCTGAAATGCCTGTTGAATTTAATTGATTTTTGAACCTTTAGTTATTTAAAAGATATTCCTCTAAACGCTTAAAGAGATGCGGATAGAGATCGATTTTTCCTGTTTTGAACTGTGAAAGTAATCCACTGTTAATGTTTGTCTGCTTACTGATATAACACTGTTTTTCTCTCTGAACTCTTTCATTGTATAGTTCTCGTAATTCTTCCTGAGTCACTTTTTCACCTCCCACGTAAATAAAAATTTATATAAAAATATTTCTTTGTAGAAAATAGCTGACATACACAGCTAAGAACATTTTACTATTTCAAGCCGAGATACGTATTGGCATCCATACCTCGACTTGATAATTTGACCGCACTACTCGACTTACGCTTCTTTCATGCAGTCACGAAATTGAAGTAAGCTACTCTTCTCTTTCATAACGGGACTTTCAATTCACTGAATTTTACTGCGTTTTTGGTGGTTTTGTGCAAATTTTTATCATATTTTTTGGTTATTTTTCACAAAACAATTCATTAACAATTCCTTATGTGTATGAAACAGACCATTTAAAATAGTAGTTCTAACATCTGAATTTTCATCTCCAAATGCATATATAACTAGATGCATAACTGTTTCTTGACTTAATTCATTCTTTACTTTTTGTAAGAACATTTTCATCTGCCGTGATTTCAACTGATAAAGCATATCATCAGATAAAGTATCTTTTCTTGCTAAACACTCTAACGCCTTAATTGCATCATTATATTTTTGGGCTTCATCAATTATTTTTTGCTTCTTATATCGATTATCTACTTTTTTACACGATAAAGCTTTATTCAAAAATTTATTTATCGGTTCATGATAAATCCTTGGTGAATAACCAAGAATATTCTTTTCTATCAGTTCAGCCATAATGTCCATTGGACAATTCAATGTCTTAACCTTTTTCCCAAAGTCTTTATTGTTCCGGGACTTTTTATTATCTGCATAGAATTGAGGTATATCTTTTCCTTTCATGCAGGAAAGATTTTTAATTCTACGGATTTCATTTTTTTCATCTAAATCGAATTCCTTTTTTGCTAGATCGATCGATATTTGACCGATCACAGACAAAATAATAAAGCATTCTCTTAGTTCTTTACTGCACGTTCCTTCATTGTAATAATATGATAAGGCTAACTGTGCTGTATCTGTAGACAATCCTATTGAAGACTGTGCATCAGCAATTTTATTATCCATCAATGCATAATCTTCCAACCGGAAATGATAATCACTACTCTTCATTTCTTCTACTGCATTAATAATAGTTGGATATTCAACATATGCCTGTCTTGCAAGTTCTACCACCTCTGATTGATTAGTCACAAACACAAAATCTGAATCTTCATCAAATCCGCTGCCCCTTGCCTGTGCATCTGTACCAATCAAATTGATGATTATTATGTTTTCTCCTAAGTTGGGAAAATATTTTGAAATCTTTTCTGATTTGATATTATGAAAATGCAGAATATTATTGGGAGAATTGTGAGGACTACGAAATGCAGCTAAATTTTCTCCGTCCATAAATTTTTCTGTGTAACATTGAATTGCATCCTCTTCTACATCAAAAATATTTTCTTCCAATGGATTTTCTCCAACTGCTTTCATTAGAAGTGCAATCGGATTTCCCATAATTGTAAGATTATCCCCTTGCTGCGGTAATCGACCTTTCTTAAAATCATCCACCAATTTGTAAACATCCTTTTTCTTCTTTTTTCTAAAAAACTCCGTCTTTACAAACTCTGGATTCCGATTCACTAAATCTACAAGAAATTCATTCAAATTAAATTGGTTCTTTGTCATCTCAAGATACTTCAAGTAATTCTTATCATCATCCTTCACCCCATTGATAAAGTCTATTGCTTGTCCGACAATTTCTCCCAATATCTTTTTATCTGTACATGGTAAAGAATTATTCATCTGATAAGTTGACAACTGCAAATTATCCCATTTACTTTTATGTGCGGTCTTTACTACTGCAAAAACGTTCTCATATTCATTCATTAATTTTTGATATGTACGATATGCTTTTTGTTTTGTTCCACCCATCATATCTATAAATTTCAACCACTTCAAAGATTTATCAGTAATAACAACTTTAATATCCGACACTTTCTTTTTATTACCAAACATATCCGTTACTTCATACGTTTCAAAATCAAGTTCATGTTCCTTGCAATAATCTTTAAAATATTCCTGCACATTTCCTCGAAACAAACAGCTTTTAAAGAAATGAGAGCGACAATAAACAAATCCATTTGCATACTTTGGAAAGATAGATTCATCAATAAGTCCCATTCCATCCCACAAAATATTTTCAATCTTTGCATCTTCTACTTCTTCCACAACACATTCTTTTACAGTATAGGGAATACTCTCATGGTGTCCAGGATATTTACCGTTAATACGGATACCGTTTTTCTTCAATTCCTCTTTCGTTCTTTCCTTAATATATGACCATCCTTTTTCAGCAGCCTTGTCTTTGTCTAAAGTACATTGATGATTATTAAGGATTGTCTCCATACGTGGATCGTTAAATTCTAAAACAAATTCATCATTTTCATAAGGAACATTTGCAACTTTAACAATCTCCGCTGCCATTGGTTTTGTGTATGCGCTTTGATCTTCTACAACCAAAATGTTTTTTAATGGAATATGGATATATCCAATTGCACACGCTGTAGTCAAGCTAAGATATGCAGATAGCTCTACTAACTTAAATACGGTATCCGGATCAGCTTTTGCTTTTTCTTCCATAAGATCATAAAATCCCATCGTCAAATAATTAATTGCTTTATGAAACAGATTGTCACGAACAAAAATACACTCACCTTTCTTTGCTTTTCCTGACGTTCTATATAGCATCTTGTAATGAATAGGTTCTGTTTTACCATGTTTTCCCGTATGTGCTGATTGAAATGTTACTCCATTTTTATAATAAAATGTTCGTAACTCTTCTTTGCTCATTTTTTGTTCTTCGCCATCTTCAAGCCTATATTCCGCATCATACGAAAATTTCATCACAATAAAATCTTTTGAAAAGTCGTTGCTATTTCTTGTAATACTTGTTCTCATAAATCGCAAAAATAAACTATCATCCAATACTGCTTCACGTGTGAAGATTTTCCTGAAATCCACCCACTCTTTCCCCATTTTGTATTGAACTCCTTTGTTATCTCCTGCTATATCATGAATATGTACCATGCTGGCTTCTATGGACTCAATAGTCAACGGATTCAATTTCTTTTTATAATTGATTTTTATAATAATCACTCCAATCTTTTGTTCTTATACTTATACTATTCTCCGACTGATTTTTGAAAAAGGTAAAAAAATACCAACCACCGGTATTAATCGTTTGATGGTTGGTTGGATTTAATTCGTTTTACTTTTACTATATATTCTATGAATTTGTCTTCATCAATCTGTTGCAAGACCTTTTTTCTGTTTCTTTTGCTAAATCTTCCTTTATTTCCTCATATGACCAATTTTCTAAAACATTGATTAAAAACCCCCGCTTAAAAGATCTTCTTGTTTTAAAAAGACTTAGACCTATTAACAAAATTACTCCCACAGCAAAAGGAATAACAGCAATTACACCGTATACCACTTTATCTGCATCACCTATATTAATTGCAGCAAGCGTTGTAATAGTAATTGTCACGATCGCTACTAGGAATGAATATACTAATACTATTTCTGTATTAGTTTGTGTAGACTGCATTTCTCCTTTTTCATATGCTAATATTGAATTAACTACATTCCTAATGCTAATTTCTTTATCTGTAGAATAACTTATAATTTCATTTTTAATATCTTCTCTGCTTTTATTAAGATGTTTTTTATCTATCTTTTTATATAAGTTATCAATATCATCTTCTGTAATTTCAGTTTTTACTTTATCGTCTTTTTGGCTCATTATAGCTCCTCCTAACTTTTTTATTTTATATTACTCTTCCAACTGG
>ERZ1034897.872-NODE-872-length-13122-cov-12.059386_pt1 | contig 13122 bp, 4 predicted proteins | sample MGYA00520629_ERZ1034897 | MGnify/ENA primary metagenome ERZ1034897 (study PRJEB33766, sample SAMN09781789) | gut metagenome | biome: gut microbiome | host: Homo sapiens | place: Madagascar | study: EMG produced TPA metagenomics assembly of the PRJNA485056 data set... | reverse complement strand
CTGACGCCGACGGCGGCGCCTACCGCGACCCCGACCCTAACGCCGACGGCGACACCTACCGCGACCCCCACCCCCACGCCGACGCCCACCGTGACGCCGATACCGGACGACGAGGAGAACGGCGAAAGCGAAGAAAGAATTGTAGCCCCCGCGAAAGTCAATGCAGTTGCGGAGAGCGACCAACTGGTATACGGCATGACGTACACCTTCTACTTTGCCCCGCCTTCCGCCAGCTGGGTCGAAAACGAAAAGGTTGAATTCATAGGCAAGCGCGGCAGGGGTGGTGAAAACGAGTCTAAAGCGATAACCCGCCAAATGAGCCAAGTCGAAGGCTATGAGACCAATGATGGTCAAAAACGCCCAATTTATGTCGTGAGTCTGCGATACGAGAAAAACGATTCGGCGGAATGTACATATGGCGGTTATGTATATATAAAGTTTACATCAGGTAGTCATAGCATTCAAATAAATGGGCCGAAAAGCAATGACGGTGGCACATGGCTGTTTGTTAATGCCATGGGGGACCATATCTTTGACGCGGGCAGCCTGAAGGATGGCACATACGACACATGGGACGGCAGTTGCCTGAAACCCTACGCCGAGGTCGCCCAACAGATTCCCTACACCGGCAAGACAATCTCTTTTCAAAACAAAACGGAGAGCACTCTCACCGGTGTCACAGTAACGTTCTACAAAAAAGACGGTAATGAATACAAGGCAGTCGGCGAGACAAAGACCATTGAATCGCTTGACGCAGGCGACGTCTCTAAGGGAATCGAGATTCCGGATGATTCTTGCCGCTATGTCGGCTTCACCGATGAAAACAACCAACCCATCGGCAAAACGTACTATAACTTCTACAACGATGACGTTGCTTCGGATGAGGTAGGTACATTCCAGTATAACGACCAAACGAATTACTGCTTTATCTACAAAGGGGCGTCTGGCGTCCAGTGGGGCGCGCCCAACGCAACACGCATTTACTTTGACGCGACGTTCTCGGATATGTCGTACCAGAACGATTCCGGAACGAAAGACGGAATGCCGGGAACCGACGGAAAGCTTTACTATATCCTGACCGGGAACGACGGAAAAAAGCAGAAAGGTGAGATGACCCGGCTGGAGGATCGTTCCGAGTCAAGACACCTTTGGTATGTAAATGCCCCGGACGGCTACACGAGCGTACAGTTCTCCAATACAGCAACCCCGCCGACGAACAATATCAATGGCATCAATGGCCGTGCAACGGACACGCTGACATGGGATAGCAACCTGACAGAGCCGTGCTTCTATGCGGACACCGGCGATGACATTAACTACGTCGGCAGTTATCGTGGAGGCTATTGGGATGAAAAATCTGCAATCCGCGATGCGGAAGCGGGCAAGAAGAAGGTCGACCAGAACAGGGAACCGGTCGTTAATCTTGAAAAGAAGGAATTTACCCAGCAAGCTAACACAAAGTATATCAGTACAACGCTGTATGACTACTACACGGATTACGAGCTGAACGGCAATAACCGAGCAAAAAATAACTGCACAGAATATAGCAACCAGCGCAGTTATGTCACGTTTGAACAGTTTGACCGTGCCCTAAGTGATTATTACAGCGAGTATGCCACTGAAAAGAATACGCCAATCCAGTACCCGCTTTATACCGGTCATTTCCAGCCAAGCAATCTGGGTGATAATAATAGGTTTGCAAACATTGCAAATAACCTGGGACTGTACGGCTGGGGTTTGTATGACAGTTGGGCGACCGAAGAATCACAGAAAAGCTATTGGCGCTTTATAGCAGCAAATAACTCAAATTACAATGCGGCTTACGATGCGAACAAGGGGAACGATTATTCAACGCACGGTAATAGCGCCTTCCAAGGTCTGGTCAGTACCGAGTTGACTGCTGACGGAAGCCCAACTATAGCAGGAACAACGCTTATAGAACCGCATTTTAATGAGGCATTCTTGACAGGCAAAAACAAAGCAAAAGCGGTTCTGGGCAAGGTCTACAAAGATGTTGCGTTCCCCTTTAAGCAAGCAGCGGTCTTTGCAGATCCAAGCAAGAATGATGACCCGGAAAAGGAAGCGCAGTACTGGTACTTCGATAGTAATAAAACATCACTCTATCTAAAACAGGATGGAGAGGATTATTACTTAGAGGGCGACGGCACGAATCAGAACTCTTTGAACCGAAATGCGTCAAACGATGCGAATAGTGGTTTCGGGTTCTTCCCCTTCAACCAGTACACAACAAACGGAGGTGCCAACCAGTATAACTACGGCTTTGGTGCTAAGCTGCAATTTGACTTTACGTTGACAGATGACGGCCATGTCGTAGTAGGAAAAGATGAGAAAGTCCCCATCAAGTTCTTCTTCTCCGGCGATGATGATGTTTGGGTGTTTATCGACAACAAGCTGGTTTTGGACGTCGGTGGTGCGCATGGTAGGGTTGACGGTCTGCTGGAATTTGGCGAAGCAGGCGACAAAAATACGGTAACAGCGTATGTCAGTGACGCGAAAGCGGGCCAAACAGATGGCTTTGGTATTACCTATGAGAAGATGGAGAAGCCAAAGACTGTAACCTTTAACAAGGATAAGAATAACCCTAACGATAGCGCCGCAACCAGGACGTTCCGCTATCAGAGCAACGAAAACAACCAGATGACGCTCACCAAGAACACCAAGCACACCCTTACCATGTACTACATGGAGCGCGGTATGTGGGAGTCCAACATGGCGGTGGCGTTCAACTTCCCGGACCATAACGAGCTGCAGGTGGAAAAACAGGTCGATGCGACCGATGTTTGCGACGCGCTGAAACCCTACTTCACGAAGTCCACCCGCCAGTTCACGGTCAGCATCAAAAACTGGGCGACCCATTATGCCCCACTGGACCCGACGGCAACAACGGATGCAGGCGGCAGCTCCGGCATCGGCTTTACGACCAAGCAGTATACCATCCCGGACTACGGCTCGGTAAAGGCAAAAGGCCTGATGGACGCGGTCGGTGCACAGTATACCACCAGCAAGGACGAAAAGACCTACACGGTGGGAGAGGGCGGCAAGTTTACCCTGCAAAACGGCGAAATCGTCACCTTTGCGGATCAGTTCCGGCGCGGCAGTTATATCTCGCTGCAAGAGGACCTGCAAGAGGACGCCGACCAGAAACTGTATGCCCCCACCTGGGAAATCTATGAGAACGGCAAGCTCGTCAAGCAAAACCAAGGCGATAGTGCCGTTGAGGTTCCAGAAGGTGCCCTGCAGATACTGCGGCGCGAAAACACAACCCCGGATGATGGCCGTAAGGAAAAGTACCAAACGGGCCCAGGCGAAGACGGAAAGACGATTGAGAACAAAGGCTACACAGCAACAACCCAAAAGCCGGAAAACTCCATCGTGTTCCGCTCGTACAGTGACCCGGATGGTACAAACCAGTTCACCAAGCTGAAGGTGAAATTCATCAACAAAGTCAGAACCGGCTCGCTGAGCATCACCAAAAAGGTGCCGCCGGACGAGGAAGAGACTTTGAAGGATGAAAAGTACACCTTTACCGTGAAGTACACGAACATCGGCGGCCTGGGCGGCAAAGAGGAAGTAACCGAAAAAGTTGAAGTTCAAGTCGGCAAAACCGTTCCGCTGGAAGGGATACCGATTGGCACGACCGTTACCGTCACGGAAGACAGCAAACCGAACAGGTATATCAAGAGCATCACCGTGAACGACAAGCCAGTAGAAGGCAACGAAGCCAGCGGCACTATTGTTGCAGACACGACGGACGCGGACGGCACGATACCCGGCGTCCGGGTGGAGTTCACCAACACGGCACGCAAGCAGATCGCTATTGATGTAGAAAAGACATGGCAGGATGCCAAAGGTAAGGAGCTTGCCGCCGGCCTGCCGGAATCGATTTGGGTCAAATTGCAGCGCCGCCATGCGGGCAGTGCGGATGAAAACTGGACAGATGTGCCGGACACGGCAGTTAAACTGACGAATGGAACGTGGACACACACGTTCACCGGCATGGATGCCTATGACATCAGCGACAATAACAATACCTATTATGAGTACCGCGTGGTGGAATCGGCAACGGGAAAAGACGATTACACCGCAACGGGCGACACGCTGATACTGGGTGACTATAATTACAAAGTTACCAGCAAAACGATAACCATAACGGAAGATGTTAATTCGGTATCGCTTACCCTGACCAACACGCAGGTGCCGCCGGTGTATGAGCTGGCTATCACCAAGCAGGGACTTGACGAGGACGGCAAAAAAGCCGAGTTGCTGAGCGGCGTGGAGTTCAAGCTGGAAAAGCTGGACGGCAGCGCCGTTGATACGACGTTTAAGGCAGTGACCGGGACGACTGCGGGCGAAGGCGACAATGCGGGCAAGTACAGTTTTACAAACCTGTCTGCGGGCAGCTATCGTTTGACGGAACTGAAAACCGTGGACGGCTACAACCTGCTGGCCGCACCGATCGAGTTTACCCTGCAAAACGGCGAATGCCTGATAAACGGCGAAAAACAAAACATTGTGGAAGGCGACGCCGCAAGCGGCTACAAGGTGAGTTTGACCATCAACAACCGCAAGGGCTTTACGCTGCCGCACACCGGCGCGGACGCCCCCAGCCTGTGGCTGCTGATCGGTCTGCCGCTGCTGGTGGCCGGGCTGCTGGTACTGGTATTCCGCTACAATCGGAAAGGGGGCAAGCGTTCCTGATATGGCCCCCGATTTCCCCGCTACGATAATCTTAAAAAGAAAGAGGTTATGACAGATGAAACTAAAACGTTTCCTTACCGGCGTCCTCAGCGCCGTAATGGCCCTCAGCGTCTGCGCCCTCCCCGCCGCCGCGGCGGATGGCGAGACGACCGTTATTGACCCGACTGATCCCAAATTGACTGCCAGTACGATTGACAAAACGCAGGTCGGTTCTATTACAATCCATAAGTATGGTCAGCTTAAGGAAGATTCCAAAGCGGAAAATGGCACGGGCGAAGCTGACACCACAGTTGCAACAAACGCGGACAACAAGCCATTGGAGGGTGTTGAGTTCACCCTGTACCGCGTGAAAACTACGGATGATTTGCTGAAATACTATGATGCGCTGGAGGGTACATCTGTTAAGGAATTTACGGTCGGCGACTGCTTTACTGGAACGAGTGAGTCTAGTTGGTCTGCAACGACGTTGGAGAAGACGTACATTAGTGATGCTACAGGCGATGGCATTGCTGCAACGGTTGGCAAGGTGGGCACAGAAAAGACGAATGCAAAAGGCGCGGCCCAGTTTAACAATCTGCCGGTTGGTATGTACCTGGTTATCGAGACGAACAAGGTGCAGTCCGTTACCAAGACTGTGACGCCGTTCCTGGTTTCCATCCCTATGACGCGAATTGGCGATACTGAAGAAGACACAAATAAAAACAACAACCTGAAACAGTGGCTATATGATGTTGTTGTCTACCCGAAGAACAGCACGGCACAGGGTTCTGTGACGCTGGTCAAGCAGGGCAAGCATGGCGATACAATAGAAAATTTAGCCGGTGTTATGTTCAAACTGTTCCAGTATCAGGACAGCAAAGCTGATTATGTGGATATTACGGACAACTTGCAGAATAAAGCAATGGTGGAGGAAGAAGCCTATGTTGTAACTGCTTCTGACACTAACCTTGGTAAAATCACATTCAGCGATTTGCCGATGGGCAAGTATTACGTACAGGAGTATGGGTATACCACAAATAATGACAAGGGCTATATTATCAACACCAAGGGCAAGTATGGTTTTGCGATTGACAAGGATGGTAAAGTATCGGTTCAGACTGAGACCGGCGCAGGTGAAACTGACTGGGTAACAGAGGGCGACGGATTTTCTGCAGGCAATGGCACTATCACCATTACCAACTACAAGCCTGAGTTTGAGAAGACCGTTGAGCCCCGCACCGGCACGACCAGCACCGATACACACCAGGCTGACTACGGTATTGGCGACAAAGTTCCCTACACACTTACTATCAAAGTCCCCGAGAATGTTGCAAAGCTGAACACTTTTAAAGTTGTTGATACCACGCGGAAAGACCAACTGTTGCATATTGATAACGACTTTACGCTTACAGCTACCGATAAGAATAATGGTACACCAACACTTGAAAATGATGCCTATACAAAAGAAATTACCGTAGGTAAGGATGCAGAGAATAAGGATACCTCTATTCTGACGGTCAACTTTACACCTGCAAAACTGGCGAGTGTTGCTGGTGGTACGATTACCATTAAGTACTATGCAACCCTTGGCGCTGGTGCTGTTGTTGCTGATAAAGGCAACCTGAACACGGCAAAACTGCTCTACTCTCGCAAAACGGACACGGTAGATGGGACAGGTGAAACTGACAAGCCTTATGAAATCACCGACGAGGGCGTTGTCTACACTTTCATGACCAGCATTGAGAAAAAAGGCAAGGGCGGTTCGTATGATAACAAGCCAATGCATGGCGTAACCTTTGCGCTGTATCGCAAGGTAGAAGATACCGAGTGGAACAAGGATGATAAGGTTACGATTGCGGGTCAGGAGTACACAAAAAACGGAGCAGTTACCGGTGCTACCGCTGTAAAGCTTGGTTTAGCTGCTAACGAGAGTGAGACTTGGGTTCAGATTTACTACGATGCAAAGGGTAGAAAACTTGAAGCGGCGACCAATGAAAAAGGTATCGTTGAATACAAGGGGCTGCCGAGCGGCACGTATAAGTTCATCGAGACCAAGACGTTGGACAAGTATAACCTGCTGACTTCTCCTGTCGATGCCAAGCTGAGCCTGAGTTACACCACAAAATGGAAAGACACAAGCACGTATGACGAGAACGGCAACCTGACGAACCACAAGTCTGATACGGTCGAGTACAAGAATGGCGACGCCGTAGTTACGAATCCGAACGCAGTTATCCAGGTTGTGAACCGCAGCGGCTTCACCCTGCCTGTCACCGGTGGTTTTGGCACACTCCTGTTCAGCGGTATCGGCGTGCTGCTGGTGCTGGCCGGTGTGGCGGTGCTGTTCAGCATGAAAAAGAAGAACGACCGCGCTTAAAACCGCATGATGCAAACACCAAAAGATAATTAGAAGGGGTAAACCCATAGGGGAAGGGCCGGGATTGGCTCTTCCCCTATGGTGGTTATGGGGGTATAATAGAAGGCGAAGGGGATATGGCGGGGAGAAATCCCTCCGGCCCCCGCAGGGGGGCAGCGCTCCCCCTCTTGGGCCTCGCGCCACCTCCCCCATCCCGGAGGAGTCTGTCTTTGACAAGGGCAGCTTGCGGGCCGATGCAGGCATCGGCCCCTGCAAATTGCCACAGATATTTCCCCCACGAACAGAAAGGCACACCTATGGATACCACAGGCAAATTAAAACTTGGATTTGCGGCGCTGATGATTCTGTCGGGCATCGGCGTGGCGATGTACCCGGTCGTCAGCAACGCGGTGGCACAGCGCCATGCGTCGGCGGTCATTGACAGCTACGACGATACCGTCCAATCCATGGATACAGAAAAGCTCGATGCTGCAAAAGAAGCGGCCCGCAGCTACAACGAACAGCTCAGCAATGCCGTGGGCCGCGACGCGGCGGGCGAAGCCGCCGACACCGGCACAAGCTATGTGGACCTGATGGACGTGGGCGAGAGCCTGGGCTACATAAAAATCCCGAAAATCGACGTTAATCTGCCGATTTATGAGGGCACCAGCGACGAGGTGCTGCTCAAGGGCGTCGGCCATCTGGAAGGGTCGAGCTATCCGCTTGGCGGCGACAGCACCCACAGCGTGCTGACAGGCCACCGCGGTCTGGCCGAGGCCGTCCTGTTTACCGACCTGGACAAAATGCGGGAAGGTGACAAATTTTACCTGCACGTCATGGACGAAGTCCTAGCCTACCAGGTCGACCAGGTCAAGGTCGTGGAGCCGGAACACACCGAGGATTTGGAAATCATCCCCGGCGGGGACTACTGCACCCTTGTCACCTGCACGCCCTATGCCATCAACACCCACCGTATGCTGGTGCGCGGCGTGCGCGTGCCCTACAACGGCGAGGACGAGGACACCGACACCCCGCAGGCCGTGCAGTACCAGGCATTGAACACCGGCAACATCGTCAAGCGCGTGGTGGACGCCTGGCCGTGGATCAGCGTGACCGGCAGTATTATCATCGGCGGCGAGGCACTGCTGCTGCTTTTGCTGCTGCACCGCTGCAAAAAGCGCGAGGAGGAAGACTGATGAAACGCCTGCTGCTGCAAATTTTTGCGTGGCTTGCCATACTGGTGGGCGCGGGGCTGATGCTGCAGCCGACGGTCAGCCAATACCTGACCCGCCGCAAAAGCACCGCCGCCGTGGAAACCTTTGTGCAGTCTGCCGCCGAGTCCGCCGCCGTGGCCGCTGACGACCCGGCTGCCGAAAACACGCGCCCCTACGCGGATTTGTACGACGCCCTGCAAGCCTACAACGCGGAAATCTACGCCGCGGGGCAAAGCGGGCTGAAGGACCCCTTTGCCTACGAGACGCCCGCCTTTGACCTGACGGCCTACGGCCTGCCCGATGATATGATCGCCGCGCTGTGGGTGCCGCGCCTGGATTTAGATTTGCCGGTGTATCTGGGGGCCAGCACCGAAAACATGGCCCGGGGCGGCGCACTGCTGGGGCAGACCTCGATGCCGCTGGGCGGCGCGAACACCAACACGGTCATTGCCGCCCACCGCGGCTACTACGGCGCGGAGATGCTGCGCAACGTGCAGCAGATACAGATCGGCGACAAAATCACCCTGACCACGCCGTGGGAGACCTTGACCTACCGCGTGTGTGAGCTGAAAATTATACAGCCGGACGACATAAATGCGATACTGATACAGCCGGGACGGGATCTGTTGACCTTGACGACCTGCCACCCCTACACCCAGAACACCCAGCGCTACCTGGTCATTGCCGAGCGCGACCCCGACGCCGCCCCCGCCACCCATGAGGAAGATTTGGCCGAGTGCGCGGGCAGCTGGGACGCCGCGCCCCGCCAGGTGACGGTGGAAAGCCCCGACGGCACCGCCGCCGTGGAGGAGATCGCGCCCGAGAGCATCAGCCCGCTGCCGAACGAGGGCAGCGGCGAGGATGCGGGCGGGGCGTACTCCAACTGGATGATCTGGCTGGAAAACAACGCCCTGTGGGCAGGAATTGTGCTGATTGCCGCCGTGGTGGGGTGCGGGTTGATCCTGCGCCGCCACAGAAAGGACTGACCGATGCAGACACGAGAAAAAGCGCTGGCCGTGACGGCCGAGGTGGGCAAGGCCGTACTGGGCAAGCCCGAAGCAATTTTGAAAATCATGATGGCAATGCTTGCCCGCGGCCATGTGCTGGTGGAGGATATCCCCGGCGTGGGCAAAACCACACTGGCCCAGGCGTTTGCCCGCGCCATGCAGCTGACCCAGAACCGCGTACAGTTCACACCGGACGTATTACCGTCTGATATTGTGGGGTTTTCGCTGTACCAAAAAGAGACCGGCAAGTTCGTTTACCACCCCGGCGCGGTGGCCTGCAACCTGTTTTTGGCCGATGAGATCAACCGTACCAGCGCCCGCACCCAATCTGCCCTGCTGGAAGTCATGGAGGAAGGCGCGGTGACGGTGGACGGCGTGACCCGCAAGCTGCCCCAGCCCTTCACCGTCATGGCAACGGAAAACCCGGTTGGCTCGATCGGTACGCAGATGCTGCCGGAGTCGCAGCTCGACCGTTTTATGGTCTGCGTGGTCATGGGCTACCCCGACACCGAGGCCGAAATGGAGATTTTGACCCGCCAGCCGCGCCACGGTCTGCTGGACCGCGTGCAGCCGGTCATGGACCAGAACGACCTGCTGACCATGCAGGCCGAGGTGGACAACATTTATATGAGTGAGGAAATTTTGCGGTATATCGTAGAGCTTTCCCAGGCGACCCGCAAGGACGCACGGCTGGCGCTGGGGCTTAGCCCCCGTGCGTCGCTGGCCGTGGCCGGCATGGCGCGGGCCGCGGCGTACCTCTCGGGGCGGGAGTTTGTCGTGCCCCAGGATGTGACCGCGATTTTTGCCGACACCGCGCACCACCGCCTGAGCCTGACCGAGCAGGCCCGCACCGGCGGGGAGACGGTGGAAAACGTGATTGCCGACGTGCTGCACACTGTGCCGCGCCCCCGCCCGGAGAAACCGACCCATGGCAGGTAAGGCGGGCTGCGGCCTGCTGCTGGCTGTGCTGTTTTGCGCCGCCGCGGTCAGCCGTGCGCCGTTTGTGGTGTTCCTGCTGGCGCTGGCTGTGGTGTTCACCGCGTTTTTGTGGTGGGACGCCCGCACGCTGCGGCGGCGGGTGACGGCGGCCTTGCAGCTGCCCGCCAAACCGGTGCGCCCCGGCGAGGCATTTGCCGTGACCGTGCACCTGCAAAACGCCGGGCGGCGCACCGTGCCTGAACTGCGGGCCGTGCTGCGGGCCGAGGATGCCGAGAGCGGTACAGCCATCGAGCTGCCCTGTGCCGCCATGCTGGCCCCGGGCGGCCGCGCCGACCTGCGGGTGACGCTGCGGGCCGCCAAAAGCGGGCTGTGGCGGTTCAAACTGCAAAAGCTGACGGTGCGGGACCACTTGGGCCTGTTTGCGGCGGACTGCCCGCCGGACGGCCAAACGTGGGAGCTGTGCGTGCTGCCGCCCGCCGAGGGAGAGGCCGACGGCGCGGGCAATACCCCGCAGAACCGCGCCGAGCAGGAGAGCCGCGCGGGACAGGACATTGCCGACGGCGTCTACGACCTGCGCCCCTACCGTGTGGGGGATCCCTTAAAACAAATCCACTGGAAGTTGACGGCCAAGGTGGACGAGCTGACCGTGCGAGAGCCGCTGGGCACGACCTACCGTGCCGACCCGGCCGGCACGCTGCTGGCCGAGGATGGCGGCACCCCGCCGCCCGTGCTGCATTTTGGGCGGGCGGCTGTGACCCGGCTGCGCACCCTGACCCGCCGCAAGGCCGCCGACCCGGACACCGGGCTGGAATTTGTGGACCGCGTGCTGCTGCCCCAGCAGGGGGCGACGACATGGCCTGTTCTGCGTGGCTGCGTGGATTTCTCGATACTTTTGCTGCTGACGCTGGGGCTGCTGGCGGCGGTGAACAGCGCGTTTTCGCTGGCGCTGCCCGCCTGGATCTGGCCCGGCGCGGCGGCGCTGTGCGCCCTGTGGTTGGCGCTGTGCTATGCGCCGCTGCCTGCCGCCGCCAAGCGCGGGGCTGTGCTGGCGCTGGCCGTGGGGTATCTGGTGCTGCTGTTTTTGGTGCAGCGGGACTTCCTGCACGGCATGGATGCCTTTGCCAACGCCGTGAAGCTGTGTCTGAATGCACGTTTCAACGCGGATTTTTCCGTGGTTGAGGTGGGTGCGTGCGGGCTGTTTGTGCTGCTGGCGCTTGTGCCCATCACGGCGTTTTTTGCCGCTGTGGCGGTCTGGCGCAGCGACGCGCTGCTTTTGGATTTGGTATTGCTGCCTGCCGTGGTGCTTGTGCTGCTGGCGGGCGCGGGCGGCGGAGCTGTGGGCTGGCTGCTGCTGCTCCTGGGCTGCGTCGGCGCGTGGGCGGCGGCGCGGTCGGTGCGGCGCAGGCGGCTGTGGGGCAAAAAAGATTCCACCGTTTACGCTGCGAATGTGGAAAACTTCCTCACGACCCAGAAAACCACCGCCGCCGGGATGATGCTGGTCTGCGCGGTGTTGTTCCTGCCTGCGCTGGCACTGCGCCCGGTGCTGGCTCTGCCGCTGGATGCTCTGCAGCCGGTGACGGAGCGCGCCCGGGCGGCGGTGCTGGGGGCGGCCATCGAGTGGCTGCCAAAAATCAGCGGCGGGGCGTTGAACTTTCACGTCAGCGCGGCGGCGGGCGGCGTCGAGGACGGCAGCCTGACCCAGAGCGACGGCCTGGCCCTGCAAGGGCTGGAGGATTTACTCGTCACGACCGACGAGAAGCCGACGGAGACGGTCTACCTGCGCGGTTTTATCGGCGCGGAATACGATGGGCATAGCTGGCAGCCTGCGGACGCCGAGCAGTTCGACAATGCCGCCGCCAGCTGGAAAACCGACGGTGACAGCCGTTTGGCAATCGCGAACCTGCCGTTTCTGCGGGCTGCTTACGATGGTGCCGCACCGCAGCAGATGACCGTGCAGCGGCTGCACGCCGGCGATACCTACACTTTTGCACCCTATAACGCCTATTTTAACGACTACTACCGTCTGGATGGCGACGGCGCGGCAGCAGGCCAGACCGCGCAGGACGACACGTTCTACTACTTCCCGCGCGGGGAGGCAAAAACGCTGCTGACCGCCCGTGCCGACGCGGATCCCAGTGTGCTGGACCGGCTGGAAAGCGCCTACGCGGCCTACGCCGAGAGCCGCTACCTGGCGACGCCCGACGGCGCAGACTACGGCACACTGCAAGAATTTTGCGATGCAGCGGAAAAAGAACACAAACTGACCGGCGACGCCGACGCGATACGAACCTTTGTGCGCAGCTACCTGAACGAGCACTGTACCTACACCAGTGACCCGCCCCAGCCAGCCGACGGGGCCGACCCGGTGTTGTATTTTCTGAACGAGAGCCATGCGGGCAGCAGCACGCAGTTTGCGTCGGCGGCAGTGGTGCTCTGCCGGATGCTGGGCCTGCCCGCCCGCTATGTGGTGGGCTATGCCGCCCCACAAAGCCTGTTTGCCGAGAGTGACGGCGGCTGGCAGGCCGTTTTGCAGGACGACAACGCCCACGCCTGGGCCGAGGTGTACCTTGCCGGGCAGGGCTGGACCCCGCTGGAAACGACCCCCGGCATGGTCAGCGAACTGACCGAGGACCAGCTGGCCGCCGATACGAACGCTGTGCCGACTGCCGATGATGCCGAGACCCCGCTGCCCGCCGCAACGCCCGCGCCGGAGGCGGACCCGACCGCCCCGCAGGCCCGAGCTTTTTGGTGGCTGCTGCCGCTGGCGGCGGTGCTGGCCGCGCTGGCCGTGTGGGGCATTGCCAGTGCACGGCGCACCCCGGCCGATACTGTGCGGGCGGAGTTCCGCGCGCTGTACAAAAAGATGTGCCGCTGCGGCCTGAGCGAAGGGGTATCCTCTGATCAGGAA
>ERZ1034897.871-NODE-871-length-13184-cov-31.636301_pt1 | contig 13184 bp, 10 predicted proteins | sample MGYA00520629_ERZ1034897 | MGnify/ENA primary metagenome ERZ1034897 (study PRJEB33766, sample SAMN09781789) | gut metagenome | biome: gut microbiome | host: Homo sapiens | place: Madagascar | study: EMG produced TPA metagenomics assembly of the PRJNA485056 data... | reverse complement strand
CGCGGTCCTTCATGCAGCAGGGGCTCTCAATGTTTTTATGTCCTGCTCATATCGTTTCTGCCGGCAGCTTGGAACAGTCCTTAAGGCCCGCATCAATCAACTGCGGAAAGCGCATCCCAGAATGAGCGTCCAACATGGGACATAGTTTCCCTTGAGGGCCTCAACCGGAAAATGCATCCCGGAATGTTGCCGGAAAGTGGAACGTAGTTTCCCAAACGGGCCGCTAACGGAAAGTGCATCCCGCTATTGAGCTCCAAAATGGGATGCGCCTTCCGTGCCGGCAGTTCCGGGCAGTCTGGGGCCACTCATTTAAGTCTGTCCCCAATGAGTGTCCCCAATGGGCTAGTAGTAGGCCCACATGGCTTCGACTTCGTTGAGGACCTCTACGAGGCCCCAGCGGCGGGCGCTGCGGCTGGCCGAGTTGGGGTCGTAGACGCCAATCTGGTTGGCATCGTCGATGCCGTAGAGCACGATGTAGTGGCCTACGTTGGTAAATGTACCGGGGCGCACTGCGGCGATGACGGGCACACCCGAGCGAAGTGCTTGGGTAATAGATTCGCGATCGTTATAGAGCTGTGTTCCGTTGAGCCCCAGCTGCCACGCACCGCCTGTCATAAACGACCACTCGGTGGCACCAGTGGGGGCGTAGTTGCCGGCTTCGGCCAGTGCGCATATATCGACCGGCGTCTTATCGGCGCGGCCGGTCTTAAATATGTAGACCATGGTGAGGCAGGTGGGACCGCAAGCGTTTTCGCGAATAGTGCCACCGGCATAGGGCAGCTCCGACCATGCGGGGTCAATTTGGTAGATGTGGGGCATGGTGCCGGCCTGCCATTGCGAGCGTGGGGTCGAGAACGCAAAGGAGTAACCGGGCGCGACGGGAGCTTTAAGCAGCTTGTCCTCGGCAGTGGGCTCAAGACCGGCTGATCCGTGGGAGATACAGGATCCCAAAAACACAAAGACGAGGCAGGTGGCGATGGAGCAAAGCGCAAGACGTAGGCGGCGGGCCGGAAGCGCGTGGCTTGTGATGTGCGACGCGGGGTGAGGGGCGGAATTGCCGCGATCGCGTTGAGGTCGCGAAAAGGAGCGCTTAACGTAGTAGTCGGTCTTACGGCGATCGTAGCGGCGTGGCTGCGATGTGTCGGTCTGGCGTTGGCGTGTGCTCGTACTCACGCGGTCTGACTGCTGCACGGTACGGCTTTGTTTCCGCGAAGAAGCCCCGAGCTGTTCTTGGGGGCGCTGCGGGTTGTCGTTGTCGGAGGTGCTTCTGGGCGTTGGCGTGGTGCGGCCGGCAAGGCGCACGCTTTGTGGCCGTTGGTCGCCGTCATTGTATCCGTATGCCATTCGAATCACCTCGCCTCATGTGTAACTTGTCTATCCTACATAAAAAGATGCACGGCACATGGGTATGTGCGCCAAAAGCCTGACAAATGGTATGAACGTTGCCGCGCCGCGCGCCAAGCGTCATGGCAACAGGTCTTCAAAAGCAGACAAGATGAAAGCGTCCAAGACGAATGACGTCTCCCGCCGTTCGTCCCAAAAACGGCGCCGCTCGTTTTGCAGTTCTGCCTTCGGTCGAGCTACAAGCGGCGCTGCTGTGCCAAGGCCGTATCTTAAAGCCACGAAATAAAAGCGCGCGGCAAAACAGACCGCGCAAGGGGTGACGTCAAGGGGCGTCAAAAAGGAAAGGAGGGGAACAATGGCGGACAAGAACGCAGAAGTTGCAGTCGAGGATAACGGCGGCATGAAGAAAACGCTCTCGCTCTGGAACTTCTTCACCATCGGCTTCGGTGCCATCATCGGTACCGGTTGGGTTCTGCAGGTCGGCGACTGGATGGTCGTGGGCGGCGGTCCCGTTCCCGCTATGATCGCATTCCTCTTGGGTGCAATCTTCCTCGTGCCCGTCGGAGCTGTTTTCGGTGAGCTCACGGCTGCTATCCCCATCTCGGGCGGCATCGTCGAGTATGTCGATCGTAGCTTTGGCCGTACGCTGAGCTACATCACCGGATGGCTTTTGGCCCTGGGCAACGGCATCCTGTGCCCGTGGGAGGCCATCGCCATTTCGACCCTCGTGTCCGAGATGTTCGGCAGCCTGCCCGGTCTTGAGTGGCTGCGCGCCGTCAAGCTCTACACCATCTTGGGCGCCGACGTTTACTTGTTCCCGACGCTAATCGCGCTCGGCTTTGCAGTCTACGTCATCTTCCTCAACTTCCGCGGTGCCAGCTCGGCCGCCAAGCTCCAGGCCTTCCTGACCAAGGCTCTGCTCTGCGGCATGCTGCTCGCCATGGGTGTCTCGCTGTTCACCGGTTCGCCGGAACACGCCATGCCCGTGTTCTCCCAGGTCACCGGTGCTGGCGGCGGCAAGCCCGCTACCGAGGGCACCAGCCTGTTCGCCGGCATCGTGTCGGTCCTGGTTTTGACCCCGTTCTTCTACGCCGGCTTCGATACCATTCCTCAGCAGGCTGAGGAAGCAGCCGAGGGCCTCAACTGGAACAAGTTCGGCAAGATCATCTCCCTGGCCCTGCTGGCCGCCGGCGGCTTCTACATGGTCTGCATCTACTCGTTCGGCACCATCCTCGACTGGCATGAGTTTGTTAAGAGCCCGGTTCCCGCGCTTGCCTGCCTCAAGGGCATCAACATGCTCCTGTACCTGGCCATGCTCGTCATCGCCACGCTTGGACCCATGGGCCCGATGAACTCCTTCTACGGCGCCACGAGCCGCATCATGCTCGCCATGGGCCGCAAGGGCCAGCTGCCCGAGAAGTTCGCCGAGGTCGATCCCAAGTCCGGCGCTCCCAAGCTCGCCTGCGCCGTTCTGGGCGTCATCACCGTCATCGGTCCGTTCCTGGGCAAGAACATGCTCATCCCTCTGACCAACGTGTCGGCTCTCGCCTTCATCTTCTCCTGCGGCATGGTCGCCCTCGCTTGCCTGCGCATGCGCTTCACCGAGCCCGACCTGCCTCGTCCCTACGAGGTGCCCGGCGGCAAGTTTGGCATCAGCCTCGCTGTCGCTGCCTGCGCCGTCATCATTGGCCTGCTCGTGGTCCCGTTCTCTCCCGCCTCCCTCAACATGGTGGAGTGGAGCATCGTGATCGGCTGGCTGGCCGTTGGCCTGGCCCTCATGGCCTTCACCAATTCCCGCAAAAAATAACGCCTAGCCGGGGCGGATCGGGTGCGCGGACCCCTCTCTTCCGCGCACCGAACCCGGCACCACTTGGGTAGCTTTGTGAGGCCATAACCCAACATGGCCTCGCCCACTATATGGATCCATAAGGAGGAACCATGTCCACTAAGTACGCAATCGTTGGCGGCAAGCTCATCGACGGTACCGGTGCCGAGCCGGTCGAGAACTCCCTCGTTCTCGTCGACGACAACGGCAAGATCGAGTATGCCGGTGCTATGCAGGACCTTCCCGAGGGCGTTGAGGTTATCGACGCCGCCGGCAAGACCGTCCTTCCCGGCCTGATCGACACCCATCTGCACTTCTCGGGCAACCTGACCGACGATGACACCGATTGGGTCATGCAGCCGCTTCTCGAGAAGCAGGCCGTCGCCGTCAAGCAGGCCTACGACTGCCTCACCCACGGCCTCACCACCGTCTGCGAGATCGGCCGCTTTGGTATCCAGATCCGTGACTGCATCGACAAGGGCGTCTTCAAGGGCCCGCGCGTTCTGGCCACCGGCCTCGGCTTCTGCCGCGTTGCCGGCCACGGTGATTCTCATCACTGCAGCCAGGAGCTCAACAAGGAATCGCACCCCTGGGGCGATCAGGTCGACGGTCCTTGGGATCTGCGCAAGGCCGTCCGTCGTCGCCTGCGCGAGAACCCCGATGCCATCAAGATCTGGGCTACTGGTGGCGGCATCTGGCGCTGGGACTCCGGTCGCGACCAGCACTACTGCTCCGAGGAGATCCAGGCTGTGGTCGAAGAGGCAAAGATGGTCGGCATCCCCGTGTGGAGTCACTGCTACAACAACCACGCCGCTGCCTACGATTCCGTTCGCTTTGGCTGCGAGCAGCTGATTCACGGTTTCGATATCGATGAGCGCACCATGGACCTTATGGCCGAGCAGGGCACCTTCTTCACCCCGACGATTGCCTTCCTGCCCACCTGGTACGCCACCTATCCGCCCGTCTACGTCCCCGAGCTGCACGACAAGTACGAGGGCACCCTGGTCGAGAAGGAGCTGCAGCGCAACTACGACTGCCTGCGCGAGGCCAAGAAGCGCGGCGTCGTCATGACGATCGGCTCCGACTCCTTCTCCTTCGTCACCCCGTACGGCACCTGCTCCATCGAGGAGATGTACGAGTTCGTCGACAAGATCGGCTTCACCCCGGTCGAGACCATCACCTGCGCCACCCTCAACGGTGCCAAGATGTGCCACATCGAGGACGAGACCGGTTCCATCGAGGCCGGCAAGTGCGCCGACCTGCTGGTCGTCAACGGTGACGTCGCCGCCGACATCCACGTGCTCAACACCGACAACATGGACGTCATCATGAAGGACGGCTGGATCGTCGAGGCTGGCACCTTTGGTGAGGCTAACAAATACAGCGCCTAAGATACCGTTTGTCGATGGCTTGATGTAAAACACAGTATTTGATTGCATAATGCAATGGAGAGGGTCGCTTGCGGCCCTCTTTATTGCTATGGGGTGCGTCAGTAAGAAGGGGATGACGGTGGATCTCAATAGGCTGATTCTGGGCAAGAGCTACAACTCTACCAAGGTCTTTCGTACCGCTCAGCATGTGGTTCAAGCCATCTTGCTCGGTATTGTCGTTCCGCTGCTTATCCTGCTGCTCATCTGGGATCTAACCGATAATCCCAATCCCGTTCCGGCCGTTGTCGTCATTGCCGGCTTGGTCATGCTGTGCTTCTTCTTCTCGTACGTCTTTGTCGTTCCCGACGATCTCACATCGAGCGCAACCGACCGCACGCTCGCCATCGCTTCAAAAATATTCGCCTACACGTCGCGCGGCCTTACGCCCGAGGCCGCCCTGGGCGCCTCTAAGATCATCCTGTCCGAAACTATCGCCTCTGCCATCTGTTTTACCGACGGCAAGCAGGTGCTGGCGAGCTGGGGCGAGGATTCGGCAAAGTGTCCCGCCGGCACCCCGGTGGTGCTCAAGACCACGCTCAACGTGATCAACAGCGGTGAGCAAAGCGTGTTTTCGCGCGACGCCTCCAATGAGACGGGTGGCTACTTTCCGCGCCTGCGCGCCGGTATTGTCGCACCGCTTACCGTGCGCGGGCATTGCGTGGGCACGCTCGAGCTGTATTATCCCCGTCTGAGCAGCATCGATATGCGCCAGACGGCGCTTGCCTCGGGCTTTGCCGACCTCATTTCCACGCAGCTTGCGAGCTTTGAGCTCGAGCGCCAGGACGAGCTCACGGCCCGCGTTGAGCTGCGCGCCTTGCAATCGCAGGTCGATCCTCATTTTCTGTTTAACACCATCAGCACCATCGTGTCGCTCGTTCGAACCGAGCCCGACAAGGCGCGATCGCTGCTGATCGACTTTTCCAATTACTATCGTCAGACGCTTTCTGATTCCGATACGCTCACCACGCTCGAGCACGAGGTGGAACAGGGCACTCGCTATATCAATCTTATGCAGGCCCGGTATGGCGACGGCCGTCTGCGCGTTTCGGTCGACATCGACTTTGAGGTGCGCGACAGCCTGGTGCCGCCGTTTATCTTGCAGCCGCTGCTCGAAAACTGCATCAAGCATGCGCAGCGCGAGACCGAGCCGCTTTCTATTCGTGTTAGGGCTTTCGAGACCGATGACGGTCTGGAGATCATCGTCGAAGATGACGGCATCGGTATGAGCGAAGAAGTCTGCGCGCATCTGTTTGAGCAGCATCGCCGAGAGGAGCCCGAGAGCATTACCGCCGACGGCTCCATCAAGCGAGGTTGCGGCCTGGCGCTCTTCAACGTACTTCAGCGCATCCATTTCTTTTACGGAGAAGATTCTGGCATGCGCGTGGAGTCCCAGGAGGACGTGGGAACACAGGTTATCGTCGAGCTGAACGGCGAGCCGCATGAGCCGGCGCCGTTGACGGCGTAGCACGCGAGTGTATTGAGGAGAGAGAGGAAGCGCACATGTCCGAGGGCTGGAACATCCTGGTGGTTGATGACGAGCCTCCCATCAGGGCTGAGCTACGCTATCTATTGGAAAAGGACGCGCGCGTGGGGCATATTGCCGAGGCGGGCAACGTCACCGAGGCCGTGGAGTCGATTCTCTCGAGCAAGCCCGACGTGTTGTTTTTGGACATCACGATGCCCGGGCGCTCGGGAATTGAGCTTGCCGAGACGCTGCAGAACTTAAAGACGCCGCCGGTGGTTGTGTTTGTGACGGCGTTTGCCGAGTTCGCGGCCGATGCGTATAACCTCGATGCGGTCGACTATATCGTCAAGCCGGTCGAGGACGCACGCCTGTCAAAGGCACTCGACAAGATCGAGGCAGCCTTGGGTGCCCGTCGTGTTATCCACGCTCCGCGCCAGCCTTTGCGTCTGACGGTGGACCGCGGGGGCAAAAAGGTGTTCATTCCCGCCGCAGACGTCTGTTACTTTGAGGCGCGCGCCGATTTTTGCAACGCCATCTGCGCCGAGGGAACCTACCTGATCAATGAGTCGATCTCTTCGCTCGAGCGTCGCTTGGGCTCCGAGGGCTTTATTCGCGTTCATCGGAGCTATCTGGTCAATTTGGAAGACGTGCACAATGTTGAGATTGGTTCCACGGGGTTGATGGAGCTCAGGCTCGACCGCGTGAGCTCGACGGTGCCGGTGTCCCGTCGTCGTGCCGCCGAGGTCAAGTCGCACCTGGGGCTTGCGTAAGAGGCTTGCGTGTCGTCGTTTACCATCGCAGGTTTGGCATGGGCGCGCGGTGGGCATAATGGGTGGAATCGAATGAAATCGAAAGGATTATTATGCCCGCGCTTATCACCCATCATCTGTTTGGCGAGGAAAGCATCGACCGTCTTCCGCAGGGCGTCATCACGTCCGATGAAGAGCGCATTGCCTTTATCTTGGGCAACCAAGGCCCCGACCCGTTTTTCTTTCACATTCTGACACCGCGTGTTTCCGACTGTACGCTGCTGGCGCAGGTCATGCATCGCTCGCGCGTGTCTCGCCAGTTCGCGTGCCTGCGCGACGGCGTGTCGCATCTGCTGCCGCGCGACGCCAGCTTGGGTCGCGCCTTTGCGCTGGGCCTGCTGTCTCATTACGTGCTCGACCGCAACGCCCATCCCTTTGTCTATGAGCAACAGTTTGGCATCGTGGAGTCCGATTCAGAGCTTGAGGATTCGAGCAGCCAGGTCCATGCCGTGATCGAGAGCGACCTGGATGTACTGATGCTGCAGCTTAAGCGCGATGGCGCTACGGTCGACGATTACCCGCCGGCGGGCGAGATCGTCACCACCGATCGCATCAATCGCGTGGCCGGCGTGCTGATGAGCTATGTTGCCGGACGCGTGTACGGCATTGATATTCCGGCGGGGGAGTACGGTGCTGCCGTTGCCAATATGCAGCGACTTTACCGTGCGATTGAGCCGGCCGGCTCCGTAAAGACGCGCGCGATCTCGCTGGTTGAGGGCTTGGTGCACGACTACTCGCTGCTCGACGGCCTTGCCCATCGCGTGACAACGGAGCTGCCCGAGCGCACCGGTAACCTGGGCCATCTGACATGGAAGAATCCCTTTACCGATGAGGTCTCGAACGAGAGTTTCCCCGAGGTCTTTGATCGCGCGCTGGTCGATTACGAGTGCACGGTCGCCCGATTTATCGAGACCGGTGACATGGAGGCCGTGACCAGTCACGTCAACTACAGCGGTCGCGTGCTCGGCACCGACGAGGAGTTCGACCGCGAGGAGTAGGGTCCGCTCCTGTCTCTTTGCCGAATCCTTACCGGTGCCTCTGTGCAATTGGGGTACGATGAACTAACTGCATATCGGGCGAATACGAAGGGTCCCTGTCCATGAAATACACCAAGCTCGAGCGCAACTGGGTCATGTACGATGTGGGAAACTCGGCCCTCGTGCTGCTCAATACCTCGGTGGTGCCCATCTACTTTAACGCCATCAATACCGGTGCTTCCTCGGCAGACCTGGTGGTCGCTTGGGGCAACGCGCAGACGATTGCCTCGCTGGTCATTGCCATGCTCATGCCCATTCTGGGCGCGCTTGCCGATTACGCCGGCAACAAGATCAAGTTCTTCTTGGGCTTCTTCCTCACGGGCCTGGTTCTTTGCCTGGCGCAGGCTATCCCAATGTCCGCCATGGCATTTTTGACCGTGTACGTGCTGTGCACCATCGGCCTTAACTCTTCTATGACGTTCTACGACGCCATGCTGCCCGACATTACCACCGACGAGCGCATGGACGCCGTGTCCAGCTCGGGCTATGCCTGGGGCTACATCGGTTCCACCGTGCCGTTCATCATCTGCCTGGCGCTTATCATGGGTGGTTCCGCTCTTGGTATCCCCACCATGCTGGCAACGCGTCTGTCGTTTGCCATCACCGGCGCCTGGTGGCTCATCTTTACCCTGCCGCTCATTCGCACCTATAAGCAGAAGTACGGTCGCGAGCGTGGTCCCGAGGACACCATCGGCCACATCGTGGGCGGCGTGTTCTCCGAGGTCGGACACACCATGCGCGAGATCGCCCACAACAAGACCGTGCTGGTCTACATGATCGCGTTCTTCTTCTACATCGACGGCGTGCACACGGTCATTTCCATGGCAACCAGCTATGGATCGGCTTTGGGCATCGACTCGACCCAACTGGTGCTGGCTCTGCTCGTTACGCAGTTTGTGGCCTTCCCGTCCGCCATCATCTACGGCAAGCTTGCCGGTCGCGTGGGCACGCTCAATATGATCTTGGTGGCCGTCGCCGCCTATATGGGCATCGTGCTCTTTGCCGCGTTCTTCCTCAAGACCGCCTTTGAGTTTTGGGTGCTTGCCATTTTGGTCGGCCTGTTCCAAGGCGGCGTGCAGGCGCTGAGCCGCAGCTACTTCGGCCGCATTATCCCCAAGGAAAAGTCCAACGAGTACTACGGCTTCTTTGATATCTTTGGCCGCTATGCAAGTGTTATGGGCACCTTCCTGGTGTCGGTCGTCACCTCGCTGACCGGCAACCCGTCGCTGGGCGTCCTTTCCATTGGCGTGCTGCTGGTGGTGGGCTTTGTGCTGCTGGTCCGTCTGTCCCGCATGTCTCAGACGGCAGAGCAGGCCGCATAGGAACTTGCCGGTAATTGCGTCCGCCGCGATACTCTTTTGGGGTTATCCGCAATAAACATTCTGACTTTCGAACAATGATTAGCCCAAGTGGGTATGATGGAGTCAGCTAGGTCGCGGGGCGTCGCCTGTGTTTGGCGGCGTCCCGTTTTTGTGTTGCAGGGAGGGTAAGGCATGAACGCCACGGTCGTGATTCCAACGTATTGGGCGGGCGATGACGCTCGCGCAAACGCCCCTGGCACCTATGACCATTCGACACGACTCAACGCCGACAATCCCGAACTCGACCGCTGCCTGGCCTCGCTTGAGCAGGTGCGCGACATCCCGCGCATCATCCTTTTGGTGGTCTGTCCCGTTTCTGCCACAGCCGATGTGTCGCTGCGCGTGCACGAGATTGTCGACGCGCATCCCACGCTCAAGGTCACCGTTGTCACCAACACCCAGGCCTCGCGCATCGCAGATCGGGTTGCTCAGATCGCGCCCAAGGGTTCGGGCGAGTGCGTGAGCCTGCGAGGCTACGGTGCCATCCGCAACATGGGGCTGGCCTGTGCCGCTGTGCTGGGGCATGACGCGGTTATCTTTTTGGATGACGATGAGACTGTCATCGACGCCGACTTTATGAAGCGCGCGACCTATGCGTTGGGGCAGCAGACGCGTCAGGGCTTGCCTATCTTGGTCAAAAGCGGCTATTTCTACGATCGCGACGGCTCGCCGCTGGCTCCCACGGACAAGGCAGGCATCTGCCATCGTTGGTGGACCAAGCGCATCGAGTTCAACCGTTGGATGAAAAAGGCGCTCTCGGGCACCCGCATCTCGCGCTCCAACTACGTGTGCGGCGGCCTGATGGCCCTGCACGCCCGCGCCTTTACGCGTGTGGCCTTTGACCCGTTTATCACCCGCGGCGAGGACTTGGATTACCTCTTTAACATGCGCATGTTTGGCTACGACGTGTGGTTCGATAACGAGTGGACCGTGCGCCATCTGCCTCCGGAGTCCGAAAAGCGCTCACCGCGCTTTATGCAGGATGTATACCGTTGGTACTACGAACGGGCCAAGTTGACATTCGCCGCGCATCAAAAGGAGCTCATTCCCGTTACGGCGGCATCGCTCATGCCCTACCCGGGCCCGTGGATTTCGCGCGAGCTCGACGACCGCGTGCGCAAGACCGCTATGGTCCGCAGCGTGTTTACCCGCGAGCATGAGGGCTACCTGCGCATCTGGCGCCATGGTATCGACGAGGCAAAGGCCTATGCACGCCAAAACGCTGCAAGCTACCTGCGTTTCCAGAGCTTTTGGCCCAAGATCATGGACGGGCTTTGGCGTGACGCACAACTGATCAGTATCCTGGAGGGGGCCGAATGATCGACCGCCGCGCCCAGCGCGATAGTTCATTATCAATCTTTCGCATCATTGCCGTTGCCTGCGCCATTTGCGTGCTGGTGTACTTTATTTTTGCCCTGGTGACCGGTATCGAGCCGATCGCCACGGTGATTGCCTGCGCGCTGCTGTGCATCTTTCTGTGCATCTTTATCTTTTTGACGCTCAATCCCGATTCGGTGCGCTCCCAGTACACCGAGGAGACGCTCTCGGTGGCCTCGGCCATGCTCGAGGACATTAAGGGCGGTCTGACGCAGGAGTCGGCGCGTTTGGTGTGCCAGCGCATTTTGCCCGAGACGCGCGCCATGACGGTGGCCATCACCGACGAGGACAACGTGCTTGCCTGCGCGGGCGAGTTTGAGGAAAAGCTACTGCCAGATTCTCCCATCCACACGCTTGCCACACGCTACGTTATCGAACATGGCATCGTGCAGTCGTTCAACCGTATGGTGGATGTCGTGGGCTCGGACGGCTCGCACAACCAAGTCCCCGCCGGCATTATCGCCCCCATCAAGGTGGGCGATCGTACCGTCGGCACGCTCAAGTTCTACTACAAGACCCCGCGCGCCGTCGACCGTACCCAGTACGCGCTTGCCTCGGGCTTTGCCGAGATCTTGTCCACGCAGCTCGCCATCCACGAGCTCGAGGTGCAAAAGGAACTCACAGCGCGCGCCGAGGTGCGTGCGCTGCAGGCGCAGATTAACCCGCACTTCCTGTTCAACACGCTGAACACCATTGCATCGTTTACGCGCACCGACCCGCTGCGGGCCCGCGAACTGCTTCGTGAGTTCTCATCGTTCTATCGTGCCACGCTCGACAACTCGGGATCGCTTATTCCGGTCTCGCGCGAGGTCGCACAGACCAAGCGCTACCTTACCTTTGAGAAGGCCCGCTTTGGCGAGGACCGCGTGCTTGCGACGTTCGATGTGTCCGAGGACGTGGAAGATACGCTGGTGCCGGCGTTCGTGATCCAGCCGATTGTCGAGAACGCCGTGCGTCATGGTATGGGCGATGACGACGCCCTGAGGATCGACGTGACCGTTCACCAAGACGGCGAGGATGCAATTTTGATTGCCGTGGCCGATAATGGCGTGGGCATGGATGAGGGTACCGCCGCCAGACTGTTTGACGAGCGCTCTGCCCGTCCCGACGCCAGCTCTCCCCAGGGTGGCGGCGCCGGTGTGGCCATGCACAATATTTCGGAGCGCATCCATCGCTTTTTTGGGCCGCACTCCTATACGCGTGTCGAATCGGCGCCGGGCAAGGGCACCAAAGTGCTTCTTCATCTTGATTTGTCAGAGAGCATCTTTGACATTCAAGAGTAAAATAAAAGGCTACGGGCTCAACGTCATGCGACGGATGCCCGGCGTAGTTAGTTGACGAAAGGTTTTATCCCTATGCTGCGTGCGATGATTGTGGATGATGAGGCGCCGGCTCGCTCGGAGCTTCGCTTCTTGCTCGAGCAAACGGGCAAGATCGGCACGATCACGGAGGCGTCGAGCGTTCGCTCCGCCATCGAGATGCTTATGGAAAGTCGCGTGGATGTCGTGTTTCTCGATATCTCGATGCCCGGTGCCTCGGGCCTGCAACTTGCCGAGGCGCTGCATAAGCTCAAAAATCCGCCGGCGATCGTGTTTGTGACTGCGTATAGCGACCATGCGGTCGAGGCATTCGACGTGGATGCCGTCGATTATCTGATGAAGCCTGTCGAGGAAGCTCGCTTGGATCGCGCGATCGAGAAGGTCATGCAGCGCGCCAAGCCGGTCACGGACAGCAAGGTGACCATCGAGCGTATCCCGGTGGAAAAGGGCGGCCGCAAGGTGCTCATTCCCGTGGATGACATTCGCTTTATCATGGCCAAGGACGATTACTCCTGCATCTATACCGTCGATGATCGCTTTTTGTCGACGACCTCGCTGGCGCAGTTTGAGGCCAAGCTCTGCGACTTTGGCTTCTTCCGTGTTCACCGCCGCTATATCGTCAACCTGGCGTGCGTCACGGACGTTGAGACGGTGCCCTCGGGCGCCATCCAGCTGGGCATTACGGGCGTCGACGAACGCGTGCCGGTTTCGCGCCGCCGCGTCGTGCCGCTCAAGAAGGCTCTGAGTCTCTAGCACACTGGCCCCGCAGCCCTGTAGACCCATCGTCTGCGGAGCCGTGGGGCCTTTTTTGTATGTATCTGCCGAATCGTTTTTTTGCGGAAGGGATCCCATGAACAGCGCAAGCGCCAAGCGCATCGACATCATCTCGGACACCCACGGCTATCTGTCGCCTGCGCTCCTGGACGAGCTCAAGGGCGCAGACCTGATCATCCACGCCGGCGACCTCACGTCAGAGATGGACTACGAGCACCTATGCACCATCGCCCCCGTGCGAGCGGTCCTAGGCAACAACGACTACTATCGCGACTACGGCCCCGATGTGGACCGCTTGGCCCTCTTTACCTACGAAGGCCTCAAATTCGCCGTAGCCCACTACCGCGAAGACCTGCCCGTGGGATCCGTAGACGTAGCCATCAACGGCCACACCCACGTAACCAAAGAAGCCCAAGTGGGCCGCTGCCTGGTCCTCAATCCCG
>ERZ1034897.865-NODE-865-length-13304-cov-6.482301_pt1 | contig 13304 bp, 24 predicted proteins | sample MGYA00520629_ERZ1034897 | MGnify/ENA primary metagenome ERZ1034897 (study PRJEB33766, sample SAMN09781789) | gut metagenome | biome: gut microbiome | host: Homo sapiens | place: Madagascar | study: EMG produced TPA metagenomics assembly of the PRJNA485056 data set... | reverse complement strand
GTATTAAGCTGCGGGTTGATCTCCTGATAAAACTCCTTTGCATCGTTTCCGAATACATTCTTTACATAGTGCGGCAGCCCTACCGCATCTGCCGGGCCACGGTGTTTTCTCTTCTGCCCGCTCTCATACATCAGCCTGTCATCTGCTAGTATGATCTTCTGGCTGTCAAAAATCTCGCCCGCATTCCGGCTGTATGCTATGTCAAGGTCTTTCAGTTCCTCCACGGCTTCCCGGAAGATTGGTAGTCCCAGCGGGGACGATATGTCTACGTTGTTGGCCTGCGGCGTGCGGAAGATGCCAAACATCGGCTTGTCCAGCGGCTCGCCGGATGCTTTGAGAATCGGCGGCGTGTCTGCTACCATGTCGGCCCATTTGGTCTGAGCTAATGGTATCGGATCACCAATACTCTGATCAGACTTGGACACATACGCTCTGTTGCTTATGTAGTATGGGTAAAGCGTCACGCCGTCCTGCACTGTCTCGACAAAACGATGATACTCCAAACGGGTGTACCACTTTTTACCTGACTGATAGGAGTCCTTAAAGATAATCCCCCTCACTCCCAGATTATCATAATCCACCAGTAGCACATCAGCCGGAGTAAACACGTCCAGAGTCGTGCCGTTTGGTTTTAAAAACATCGTGCCATAAGCACATCCGTACTCCACCCAGTCGCGCAGCTTTGGATAGATTAAATCTATCTGCTGCTGCAACCACTCTGCCCGGGCACTGCCCTCCAGATGTATGCCGATTCCCAATGTAACAAGGCGGGCCGTCTCTGAGCAAAGGGCTTTTGCAAAGTTGATTGTCTTGATACCCTCATCATCGTCCAACCACTCAGGGGTGCCGTGGTAGATCTCAGCACACTGGTTTATGGTCTTTTCCATTTCTGGAGATATGATAGACTCAACGTTAAAATCATTCTCTGCCTGCCGCTTAAAAATCATATTAAACCACCTTTTTATCGTTGATAATATTCCCATTATGCACTATTCCCCCGTCTCTCCCACAGCGATTCCGTAGCGTAACGGGCCGCATCAATGAGATGGTTATTTTTGTCTGGATAACCGCTTATGATGTTGCCGTCCTTGTCTCGCTCGTACTCATACTCTTTAAATTCCTTGCAAGCGTTCGGCGTTCGGTTCGGATCCATAACCAGTTTTTTCCCCTGCCACCACTTCATTGAGTACTCAATACTGCCCGGCCCTTTATGTGCCGCTCTTGCTGGCAGTCCTAGATCTCTATAATCCTCAACAGATTTCGGCTCTGCGCTATCGCATGTTATGACATAATCGTCATAATTGCGCCGTTTGATTTCGGCGGCTGTCCAGCTGTTCTTTTTCTTGTTTTCGTAAATTTCATCTATAAAATATATCGTTTCGCGCGCCGCGTCATAATACAGGCGCAAGAAAGCGTATTTATCCGGGTACCAACCCCAGTCAGTTCCTTGATAGATGCGATCCATACGTTTAATTTCTTCATCTGTAATAGTCCGTTCTTCGATGAATTCAAAGACATTTCCGCCGTTGCCGTTCGCTTCGCCCATGTATTCATTTACGTAGGCACTTGGATTGACCTCTTTTAGATGCTCTGCATCATTGAGGAATTCCTCTCCCAACCAGTCAGCAGGGACATCTTTATATGTACTTCGCGTAACCACGGCACTCGCATTTTTAAATTCTGCCTCTACAGTATACCGGTTTGCCCAGTTAATCTTACTTCGCGGCGGGTTAAACGATTTAAACTTATATGCTTTATCACCGCCACGTATAGCGGACTGCTGGATGCTTCTGACCTCTTCGGGTCCGGCGAACTGATCCAACTCCTCGAACCACACGATACCGATATATCCAAATTTTGGCTTAATCGACTTGATTTTAATTGGATCATCTGCACCTCGGAAGTAGATTTTCTGCCCAGTTGGCTTGTACGTGATCTCAAAAGGAGATTGTTTGAATTTAAACTCTGCATCAAGACCAAGCTTTGAGATAGCCCATTGCAGCTGAGCATACACAGAGTCTTTTATGGTGTTACCGACTTTTCTCAGCACAAGCGCATGCATATCGGGGTGATTTTTTATCAGCTCCGGAATTATGCATGATATACCGGATGATTTTGAGGACCCTCGCCCGCCCGGAAGTACATACTCTGTATGTAAGCCGCGCCGGATGTCGCGAATCATCGGGTGGAATACATCCGCCACCACATCAAGATCAATATGATATTCTTTTGCCGTTCTGGCTTCCTCTTCTGCCTTCTGCTGCGCTTCTTTTTCTTCTTTTACGGCTATAGCTTTCTCCAAATCGGACATGGCCTTTAGCTGTTCGGAAAAAGCCGGAGCGAAGCCAAAAGAATCCTTCACTTCCCCCCTTGCGATCATGGCTCGGCGTTTCTGAATGTCAGCAAGAGACATGGTGTCAGTACCGTTGAGTTTATCCACTTCGGCTTGCTTTTCGGCTATATAGGATGCAATTTTACTATTTTTTAGTAGCTTTCCTGCGTTTGTTCCTGCGTTTCTCTCCGAATAACCCGCTTTTCTCGCCGCCTCAGAAGCGTTCCCGCCATTCGCTATGTAGTTGTCTGCAAACGCTTTCTGCTTCGGCGTAAGCTCACCCATTTACTCACCGTCCCGTCATTATTTCCAGTCCTCCAGCGCTTCCCATATCTCTTTCAGTACCATAACAACATCCACCTGTGATGCCGTCCGGATAATCTCATAGTCCTTTGTCTTCCACTCTTCCCGCACATATTGCAGTGTAGGTGTGCTCACGCTATACATGGTTATCATCCGGTTCTGGTCTGCGCTGTAAAACTGGCTCGTGCCTATCTTTGTTACAAACTGCTTTGTGAGCAATGCTCTTTGCAGCTTTCTTTGTATCTGGTTAAGGTTCATACTATCACCCTATTTTCATTTTATTTCATCACAGAACAAGGCGTATCACCGTTTTTGTGATGATGCGCCTTGCTTATCTACGACATAGTTGTTTTATAATCTTCAATTGCTTCGTTGATGCAGTTTTCCAATGTTTCCTCGTTCATTAGGCATTCTCTTTCTAAAAATGATTTTCCTCCCGAATTCCAATCACCAACAAGGTAAAGGCTTGATTTTGCAGCAGAGATATCTGTACCATGTTCAAAATACAAAATATGGATCTCGTAAGCAACATTCGCCCCTACAACATATCTGTATAATCCCTTCGTCACCTCGTTCCAATTCTTTAAATCATTCATCATTTCCGACCTCCAAATCTAGTATCTTTCTTTTTTAATCCAGTTCTTCAAAGTAAAACTTTATATCCACCTCATGTTCTTCTATCAGTCCGTATTTAATAGCCAGACGATAAGAAAACTCTTTTCGCAGATTCGCCCACATAACCTGCTTTAGTTGCTTCCGGAACTGATCTATTGTCATAGTGGATTTATAAAAATTGCACTGGCGACATGCTGGAAGAAGATTATCCTCTCCATACAAATCCGAATCAGCCATATCGTGCTTATAATCGGCATGCAGATAAACCGGTTCGATATGATCCACCTGCATGTCTTTGTATTCCAGGTTGCAGCCGCAATATGCGCACCGATGATTGTATTTTTCGTATAGCTGCTGCCGAATCTTTTTGGGTATTGCTTTATGCTTCGACATGATCAGCCTCCGACCAATCTAACTTCTGCCCGCAATTCCAGCAAAATGTATATTTTTCTTTCACCTCTCCTTGTACGCTGAAAAACTTTGTCTCGGTCTGATCTGCTCCGCACTCCGGGCACAGCCAGGGCGTACCGTACCGGCTCTTTTGATATACGATTTTCTTTGGGATTTGTTTTTCGATAAACTTCTGATAGTCCCCTCCCGGCTTCTCGCACCTCTCAAATTCGATAACCCAAACCCACGGACTCGCATCCCAACCGTAGTGGTCAAGGTCGGATTTTTTGATGGTGCTGTTCCATAACAACGCCCACTCCTTTAAGGCAATTTCTGTATCTCCGGCATGAACGGCCATAGAAGAAAGTCCTTCGCTCCGTATTCCGTCAATCGTTATTTTCTGCAACCGCTCCACCCTCACATCTGTAACCTTTAACCAGATGCGTGCAGCTTCTTTCGGCATGTGGATTGACGGGTACCACATATGACTGTCGTTTTTAAATCCATCCTCCGAAATCTCATCTGCGCGGTAAATATATAGCTTATCGGAATTTAAAGATATCGGGCGACTCCATGTTTCCCGGACATACAGGATATCACCCGGCTGATATGGTGGCTTGCAAAATAGCATCTCTCCTCCGCATTCATAACTTCCAAAAGCAAATTTTCCAATCTCACCTTTATCTCCGTCCGTGCAAATTCCAAGAGGAAATCGTTTTTCATCCGTTGGTTGCGGCTTTATAATCCGTCTAGTGCAGCTTTTTCTTTCCTTCAGAATAGCCCGCACCATATCTGTGTTAAACAGAATCGGTCGTATTCTCATTTTTTTCACTCTCCCATACACATCTTTTCATTGCTTCCATTATAATGCCGCAGATCTGGGTGTATTCATCACGGGTAAGAATACACCCGCTTGTGATATCACGAATGAGTTCCCGCAGTTTCCGGCACTCCACTGTCGTTATTGTGTTCTCTTCCATTATTGCTCCTTAAATCTGTACCATTTCCCGGACATTTCTCAGCGTCTTCGGTGTAGACTGCGCATAATACATGCTTGTCACCGCCGGACTGGCATGTCCAAGAATTTCCTGTATGATACCAATGTCCACTTTCCTATTTTTTAAATTCATTCCTAACGTCTTGCGCATCTTATGCGGATACACGGCGCTTTTCACATCCGCCCTCGCTCCAACATTTTTAATGATCGTGCGAAATCCGCTCACGCTCATTTTCCCGTGAGGCGCTTTCGACTGCGGGAACATATATGGGCTGTTGTCTGTTCTGCTCTCCAAATATTCGTTGTAGTAATGCCGCGCATCATCGTCCAGATATAACGTTCGGTATCTGCCGCCCTTCTCCCCTTTAATGAGGATATCTCCCGTTTCTGTGTTGATCTGGCCAATCCTTATCTCTGCGATTTCTCCGACCCGCGCCCCGGTGCTGCGGAATACCTCAATGATCGCACGCTCTCTTTTAGTGCGGCATGCATCCCGCATCTGGATGATCTCAGACCGGCTAAAGAAGTCGATCGGCTTCAGCGCAACCTTTTTCGGTTCCGTTGCTTCCACCGGGTTTTCATCTATGATTTTTGACTTTCTCATCCATGTGTAAAAAGCTGAAAGAAAACGGCGCTCGTTGTTATATGTGCTGTCCTGTACTTTTTCCCCTTTTGTGCCCGGGCGTTTTTCGTACTGTGATAAGTACCATTCAACGTCAAACGTATCTACACTATCCAATGGCTTCCCGACCACGTCTGTGAATCTCTTTACAGACCGGACATATCCGTCAATCGTGGCCGGACTGAGTCCGCGCTTCTTAATTTTAAACAGCTCCAGAAGGTAGCAATTTCTCTTTTCTGTGTCGGTCTTCCACTCTGCCGGAAGAGAAGTAATCTCCTGCACGTTTACTTTTGTCAACTCGCTTGATACCACACTGTCCAAAATGGAAAGCGTGTCCTGATCAGTAATGTAAATCGACATTGCTACAACGATGTTATCAATGATTTCTCTTTTGATATTCTGGCCCATAGTAATCCTCCCTCTTGCAGAATCTGCAAAGGTCTGATACAATGGGCCTAAGCAGATTAGGTAAGTGGTGGAATCATCTTGGCGGGTGTCCACCACTTGTTTTTATATTCCATAATCCTTATATCTCCTTACTTGTATTTCCACAGGCCGAAGAGTTTCAGCCTGTGATAAAACTCTGCTTTGACTTTTCTCCGATATCCGTAAAAATCATCGGTCTTGGCCGGAATGTCCCGGCCTTTTCGTAAAAGGCTGTAATACCCGGCTTCTTTCGGATCCTTTGCCGTCAAGCTCTCATATATTACTATCTCCATGCCGGGAGCCTTTGATATTGCGCATCCGAAAAGGATAAGCTTTATCTCAGGATCTGGGCTGCGACAGTAAGTGTCAAGCTGGGATTCGTCCTCTTTTGGCACGTCATAATCAGACATCTTTGCTTCCCTTGTTCTCATCCTCTGGCTCCATTTCTGGTATGATCTTGATTCTACTCAAATCATACCGGCTGTTAAGTAACTGAGTCCTCACCTTTTCATATTCCAAAGATAACCTGCGCATTTCTTTCGCCAACGGCTTGCTGTCTACTGCCTTAAATTCATACTCGCCGTAAAGCCGTAAGCCATTCCTGGCATATACGCCAACAGTTCCCTCTTTGCATTTAAGCAGGTTTGCAATCTCTTTTGCAGTGTGCATTCCAACAAACTGCTCATTTTTCTTAACGCTGTAAATTGTTACCGCCGTCTGCCTCACCTCCTAAATTTCAACTCGTCTTGTTTAAAATCTTGTGTTAACTCAACTCGCAGTTGAATTAAAACGAGTTAAATTGAGTTAAATTTCAGTTTTACATATCAAAAATGCTCATCTGCCCCTTACAGTTTCCACCGATCGTAGTCGGGTCCCATCCAACGCCAATATAATCCAACACCTTCGCCCATCCATATTCGTTTCCATCTGGATCTTTGCAAAGATGAAACATCAGGTAATCCCATTCTTTCGGATTGCTCTTATACAGCATGTCAAACCGGTGTGGCCGCTTTTCCATGTGAATTCCAAACCCGCACATGCTGCAACCGGTCCGCTGGGCTTTTGTGGTATAGAGCGTACCATCCGGCTGCCGCTCTATGTTTCCGTAAATCTCCGGAATAACACTGTCCGGCATAACAAAACATTCCGCAATTCTTCCAGCTGCTAATAGCTTCTGGCGGTACTTTTCTTTCAAGCCGTCCTTCCAGAGCTTGTCCATCTCCAAGGCCAGCGTCAAGATATCCTGTCGTCCGAAGATTGCAAATGGCGCTGATCTGATTGTAGATGCTCCGAAGTAATTACAGCCGTTCATTCTCAGGCTCTTCGCCCTACGGCCACCTTCCGATGCCATAAGTCCCAGATATGGCACGCTGTTATGTTCTTTGCCCCAGTTATCACAATTCTTTTCTTTCAGGTAATAGCAGCATTTGGAGGATACAAGAAAATCCGGCTTCTGATAATCGCAACCCTCTGTTTCATTCTCATAACCGCCAAAAAGCTCTAACCAACGCTGCTTTAATTGCATTTTTGAGTTTTTCTGCCATCCACCATAAGCTCCGGTCTCTCCGGTGATGATCGCATGGCGGACTGTCTTATTCTTTTCGGTTGGATTCTGCAAAAGTTCTATTTTCCCGGCCGCCTCCTTAGAGATAACTGGAAATCCAAACTCCTGAATTACCCGCGCTTTGGTCCAGTAGCTCCCATCATCTCGCTTTAAAGGCGGGACATTAATGATACCAAGTGCCTTATGTACTCGCTGAATCGATTTATCTTCCAGCGACGATGCGCTGACTCCCGGTGCATCAATGCCGCATACTTCGCGCAGAAAAAGATAAAGGACAATGCTATCCAGTCCTCCAACGGATACGTGATAATTAAGTCCCCGCCCGTCACACTCGCGAGCAAATTCTTCCGCTCTTATCTGCGCATAACGCCGCTTAAATACATATGGCTGCTTTTCCTTTTGGATGAAGCTTGCCATTTTCTCTTTGGTTCCAAGACGCTCCATCCGTTCTTGTACTGATTCCATTTTTCTCCATCCTTAAATCTTAATATAGCCACCGTTCTGCCAGCCCGTTCGTAGTTAATTCAAGATGTTTTCTGCAAACAGTTTTATTGCGGTATCGGTTTGGCCAGATATATTTCTGACCGTACCAAAAGCTTATGCGTATTTTTCTAGAGTCTTCTCTCCACTCTATATTTTCTCTTCTCGCCTCTTCTCTTCTTTTCCGATATCCCTCGCATGCTAATATGAATTTTCTGAATTTCTTCTTTTTCTGTCTCCCGTTCATCTTCGTCCTCCGACTCTTAATCTTAATTAACAGCTTTTTTCCTGTCTCTTGCAGCTGACCGAAACATCATCAGTAACATTTCTGATACCGGCCTGCTCCTGTCTTTTCTCTTTGCCTTCTTGATTGCTTTGAGGTCGTACCATGCACCTCGATAGTTCATTCCATCCGGAACATACACGCCTACCTGGTATGGGATTTCTTCCTTGATCTGCTCGTACACTTCCTCCGGCATTACATAATAGTTGTAGTCTCCCAAGAAGTTATGACCGTTCTTTGAATGAAAATCCTCCACTGAGGACTTAACCTCATAGCAATAGAAGTCTCCCTTCTCTATGCCCGACACCGTATTGTTTACCGGCTTAAACTTCATAAAATCCACACGTACTGCATTTGCAGTTGAGTAGTCAAACGTCACTTCTCTGGCCCAATAAATTCTCGGATCATTGTTCGGACAAATGTGCCGCTGAATTGCAAGAGACAACATTGCTGTTGTCTCTGGTCTGCTATCCACCTAAAATCTCCTCTCTAAAATCTTAATTATCCTCGACCTCAAACTCCGCCTCTGCCAGCTTCGCCAGCGCACCATGCAGCCAAATACGCGCCTGATCGTGGGTCATCGGCTCATAAAAATCGACCGTAACCGTAAACTCATGATGTGTGTCTGGCTTATTGCTCGGATCCACACCTACTGCAAAAACACCGTTTTTCATTCCAATTCCTCCTTGTATGCCTCCGGCAGCGGCATCCACGCATTAACAAATAATCCTGCGCTGCAGCATGTGTCTCCATCGTCGCAACCTTGCAGATACCATGCACCATCACCCTCATCATTTACCTCGTACCGGCCAATAGCCGGGAAAGAAAAGTTTTCGAATGATACAAGCACATAATCTGCTGTCTCCGGCAACTTCTCAGACACCGGAATCCACATACCGCTCCACCTGCCATCTTCTGCTGGGCACCAGAATCTCTCATGCAATTCTAAACAAATCATTGGCATAGGACCGGAAATGCGTCTACTTCCAATCTGACAATTCGGCCAGACATCTCGTTTTTTTACATCAGCTGCGCTAAATCTGACATTCTCGGCATCCGGAAATTTATCCAGATACGCTCTTAACTCTTTTACTGTCATAACTTCCCTCTTTCTTAATTTTCGTTAATATCTCTCAAATCCAAATAAATACATCCATCTGGTTCGTAAGCTCCGCTTTCCCAATCTGCTTCAAACTCTTCCCAGTCTCCGATATATCTTCCAATCATGCTATCCTGTTCGATCAAGTAAAACAGATCCTTATTCTTTTTCCCATCGACCAGACCACAGAAGATCCATTTGCCTTTTTCTATTGAGCTTTCATAAACAAAAGCATCTTCCCCATTCATAAGCTCGTAAACTTTTTTCCAAAGATTATAATCATCATCTTGGGGATTCGCCTCGTCAAGCATTCTTTCCGTATTGAGGCACACTTTTTTCATGTTCAAATCACCACCAATCTTAATTTTTCGCCGCTTCATCGGCTTCTTTTCTCTTACGCCAAGCACGCTTCACCTCGCGATCCGTGTCATGTACAACCCGGCCAGATGCACACGTGACGCATTTGATTCTCCATCTTGCGCCTTTCGGATCTGGATTATAAAACCGCTCAAAGTGTCCGTATCCGACAGGGACATATGCGCCACAGCAATAGCAGCGACCCGCATAGAGATTTCTTGCCATGCTACCCCTCCTTTACCATAATTACCTGCACCATATCAGATGCTATATCCATGTACTCCCCGGTGTCCAGCAAAACGCCATACACACCGCCATAGCTTCCGATCACCGTACCGCAAAAGCGGTGGTTTTTATGCTCCTGGCTCATGATCCTCACGCGGATTTCAAAGCCATCCAAGAGTTTAATCATTCGTTTATCCACTCCTTAACGTTGTTCTGGACCATTGAGTCATAGTCCGTGTTTCGCTGATCAAAGTTAATAAAAGCGTTCTGCTTTGTCTGCTTCTGTCCTTTTTTTGATGACTGGTCCTGCGCCCGAGAAAACCAGCTGTTCAAAAACCTCGGTGCTCCTCTCCTTGTTTTTCTGAGTGTAGGATTCGCTTCAGCCCAGCCTATGATCTTATTCAATTCCTGCTTGCCGTTGACACCCGGATATAACTTCTGCAGATTTGCAAGCGCGTCTTCCGTTACGTCGTACAGCGTTCCGTCATTGAGTTTAAATGATCCAGCCACCGGTCCGGTCTCTTCCGGCTCTTTTGTTTCCTCTTCGTCGACTGGTCGACCGCCCTTTGCTCCGTTTACCTTGCGCTTGACATTCGCGTCAATCTGTGGCTTTGCCATGTCAAATATAGACATAAACAATCCGCCGTCATCTTCCGGTTCTTTGCCCTCCAGTCCATAATCGATAATGGACCACAGTGCCTTAAGCTGCTGATCGTCCGGCAAACGCTGGATAGCTTTGGCGAAACTGTAGTAAAAAATCAAGCTATCTCTCATTTCGCCCAGCCTCCCACTCCCGGTAAATTTCTATCCAGTCGGAAATCCGCATGGTCACAAGCCATTCGCAGCGATCACGCCGGTGGAATACCGCCGGAAGGAGACCGGGAAGCGCATCATGTACCGCCTGCGCTACTGAATCCAGCATGTTGAGCTTCTCGACTCGCTTACACTCGACATGGATGCCTGGCAGCCCGATCACATCAGCGTTACCAGCTGCACCGCAATACTGCTGCCCTCTTCTGGCATCGTATCCGTACTCCCGGAACACTCCGGCAAGCTCTCGCTCTCCGCGTTTTCCCTTATCCCTCTGCATCTTACCCATCGCATCCTCCAAATAATGACAGCTGCCCGAAGATATCTTTATCCGGCGGTCTTACGCCCTGCCGTGCAAAACGCTTAGCACCTCTCTCGGCTGTCTTTATGCTCTTACATCTTCTGTCCTGCGTCTCAATCCATTTTACCGTTTCTCGCCGCCCCTGTGCGTCTGTGCGGGGGATGTAGTAACCCAGCCCGTTATCTGCCGTGAGGATAGGGCGGTCATACCGCAGTATCTCAATTGCTTTCCGGACTGCCCGGTCCGGTAAACCAGTTGCCCGGCATAACTCCCGGCGGCTTATTGCATTTTCCCTTCCCACGCCGATTGCATTATATACAGCTGCTGTTGCAGCGGATGTTATTTTAAAATCCATAGCGCTCCTTTCTGCCTCCGCAACTTAAACAGCGTGCGGAGGCGGTATCAATGGCAATCAATGTCGTGACACATTAATAAAGCCATGAGCTATATGTAAAGCCTTGCGGCATTTACATCATAAATATGATTTGCCAAATTCCCTCCGGAAGTCTTCGCGGCTCCCGTAGTTGGCCTCGTAATACTTCTGTGCCTTACACTTCAGGCTCTCATCAAACCGCTGGTCCATGTGGACGCTGTACGGTGTCATATTGTGCCAGTCCGGCCGGAGCGGTACCAGAAACCCATACTTCTCTGACAGCTTCCGGTTTGCCCCGTTAAACACATGATGGATAGCCACGTTACAGGATCCGGTTACAATGCAATGCTCCAGATCATCCGTCAAAACACTATACAGTCTTTTCATGCTTTCATCGGTTCTGTTCGTAAAGCTGTTTCATGCGCTCCAGCTCCTTTGGTGTGGCAGTCTCAATACCCAACGTCTTACATTCGCTGATCAGACCGTCCAACAGGTGCGTCATTTCCGCTGTATCGTAGTTGCTGGACCCTTTCAGCAAAACGTAGGTCCGATACCAGATACCGTCGTTGCCCTCAACCACCTGTGATGTTGGCCGGAGGTGAAAAGTCGTTCTTTCCAGCACATCGTTTGCAGCTTCCTCTGTGTCCGGGATCCGCGCATAATATCGCGACCCGTCAAAAAGCTCCACCTGTCCATACTCACGGAGCATGAGGTTGTGTGCCCGCGGTTTTGATATCTTTATGGACTCTGCCAACTTAGACAGCAGCACCCAGTAATAAGCATTGCTGTCCAGGCTACGCTTGTCTCTCCACTGCTTTGCAGTCAGCCGGAGCGTTTTATCTCGCATACCATCAATCTGGCCGGATATATCATCCTCCGCCTCGAAGGTTACTCGGAACTTGCCAGTGCCCCAGTCCCGGGTGACATCGGTTAATGTACATTTACACTCCATAGGCTACTTCTCCGGCGGTGTGTTCCAGGGGAGACCGTCACCAGCATCATCCGGCGGCGTGGTATTTACTGGTGTCGCATCCGGCTTTGCTTTAAGCTTGTCCATCGCGTCCTTCCAGTTGTCAAAGCTGAGATCATGCACATCAGCCACGCCATAGCATTTCAGCAGTCCTTTAAGGCCTACCCCGGTGCGCTTCAGCTCCATAGCCAGAGCGTTTACATATTTAGTGTCCAGCTTGTCCGGCATCTGGATGTCTTTTCCGTCTGCCTTTACGGGCTTCGCGGAGTACACCACCTTACCCTTAGACGTGATCACAAGGTCGTTGATGTTGCGCTCAGAGTCATATCCGATCCGGCTGACCTCAAAACGGTCGTAACAGGTATAAACTGCGTTACCTCTTGCATCTTTCCGCCCGCTGTCTACAATCTTGCAGTCTCCCGCCGGAATCCAGATAAAAGGTGCCGTGTAAAGTTCCCGGCCAATGCCCCAGTTAAAGCACGCACGCTTAAAGCTGTCCGATGCAAGGCCCTTTTCTTTTTCGGTATAGCTTTCCGTTCCGGTGTCCTCTTTGGATACCCACTGGCCTTTGCTATCATCCCACAGGCTGACCGTACAGTTTGCGTTGTCGCGGCTGTGCGCTCTCTGCCAGTTCATCGGCCCGACCGTCTCGTCAAGGATGTTCTGATCCACGCGGGCATCTTTATAAAGCAGCACCGATACACCCTTCTGATTGACTGTAGCGATGCGGCAGTCAATCTCAGATGCTTTCAGCAATCTAAAGTTCAGATCCATCGTTATCCTCCTTTACCCAGTTCCCGGAGAAGAAAAACTCAACAAAGAGCTGCTTGTCCTCCTCCGACATATCATCCAAATGCGCTTTGGCGTATTCATACGCCTCTTGCTCCGATACTACACGGCCCTCTTCCGGCCCTATTCCGCACCACATTTCACCTCTCCTGTAAGTAACGCAATGATTTCATCTCCACTGACATAGCCTCTGTTTCGATTAAGGTAAGTCAATGTAGCATCCACACGCCCTTTCATGATTGTAAGCTCCACAAAATCCTCATACGGGATTTCAATCATCTTTTCCTCAGGCATCTTGCTTTCCTCCTCCAATTCTGTTAAACTGTAACTGTAATTTATTTACCAGTTGGCCGTTCAGCTCCGTCAAG
>ERZ1034897.860-NODE-860-length-13342-cov-5.657033_pt1 | contig 13342 bp, 25 predicted proteins | sample MGYA00520629_ERZ1034897 | MGnify/ENA primary metagenome ERZ1034897 (study PRJEB33766, sample SAMN09781789) | gut metagenome | biome: gut microbiome | host: Homo sapiens | place: Madagascar | study: EMG produced TPA metagenomics assembly of the PRJNA485056 data set... | reverse complement strand
CGCTTTATCTCCTCCTTTTCAAAAATAAAAAAAGAGGGGCGGGAAAGAAAAATCTCACCCGTCCCCACCGTTTTTGTGATCGTTGAAACGCTGCTGCATTCGTTGCAAGCGCTCCACAAAACTTTTTCTGTATTCTTCTTTTTCTTCTTCTGTCAGTTCCATATCCTCTACAATAACTTTTTGTTCGAGCGGATTTTCCGGATATTGAGCTTTTTTGCTGAAAGCGCTCGCGACCGCAGCACGAATATAGAGTCCATTCATCCAGGCAACGTATTCAAGTTCCTTAACTCGGTTCTCTTCTTTTTCCTGGTGATCTCTAATTCTAATATTCACATCTTTCATAGTTGAGTGAAAGAACTCGTGCTTGGTCATTCCGCATCGGATCGCATTTGGGTATGCAACTTCAAGAATCAACTCTCTGTAGCTTCGCTCTTTTTCAGGTTTGCTTTCTTTTTCTCTTCCTCTGCCGGAATCGTGAACATCTCGTTCAGACCCGTCAATCCGAAAAAATCATCTTCTTTCATCTGTTCTACGCACATTGTCATAACGCCATAAAAGCTTCCGAACTTATCGTTCTTGTGCTCCTTCAGATACTTTGCCAGAAGTTTCTTGGCGTCAGCGACGCTACACACTCTTCCATCTCCTTCCGGTCCATGTGCCTCAAGAAGGCCTGCGTAAAACATTGTGAGTGTGGTAGCCGGAATATTTGCAAGACCTGAAAAAAGCTGCTTTACATCGGCACTTGACTCTGCCGCGCTGATATCGTTCATGATATCCGTCACGCTCGTCAAGCAGTCCGCGTACAGAGACGCCTCAATGCTATATTCCAGCTTATAGTCTTCTCCGCCAATTTTTAAAAGTTTATACATCCTCTTTGTCCTCCCATTTACTTTTAAATTAATCGTGTGCTACTGGCGTAACCTTGGTATCAAGACCTACATACTCGTCAATAGCAATACTGATAGCACCAGTTAACAGCGCATTCTGTCCAATGGCCGGCAGAGGAACCTTTGTTCCTGGCTGTCCAACCACGAAGAAAGCCTTTGCCATGTTTGGAACAGTAACCTGAAACCATGTTCTCTTTCCAGTTTTCAGTGCTGTGTCAGATTCTGTCATCATCGTTGTCAGCTGATTAATAACCTCGTCTGTAAAGTTAAACACCGGAGCCCACTCACCGCCGGTATCCTGTCTGCCGGCAACATAACGAGACTGCATATCTTCCAACGCGGAAGCATCAATGGTGCTTGTCTCCAGGGTAATTTCTGGAATATCATTGCATCGTTCCAGAAGAGTAAACTTTGTTGGTTTTGTTCCCGCCGTAGTCTCGATTCCGTAAGAAAAAAGAACCCCCAGTGTAGATAATCCAGGAATAGATACTGCCATTTGTTATTTCTCCTTTCTGCCTTTTTGGCTTTCTGCTTAGCGCAGACTTCTTTTATTCTTTTGGTCTTTCATATGTCATCGCGTTTTCGCTATCCGAAAGGCCCTTGGTCGTAGGGTCATTCACGTAGCCGAGAGCAGCAATAATAAGGCAACCAATAGCGAATGGATTGCTTGCTACTGCCTTGATCTGTTCGCAGAGCAGGCTCCAGCTTGTCAAACTTTCTGGGCTAATTCCTACTGCTGCAAGCAGCACAGCAACAAGGCCAATCCAGAAGTACGGATTTTTTACTCTCACCTTCCAGTTGATGTTCATTCTTTTCCTCCTTTCTGCCTTTTTGGCAATAAAAAAAAGAACCTTTACGGCTCTTTGTAAAACGGCAGAGGGCTACTCACTGTCACCTCTCAGTTTTCATCCTCATAGATTTGCCGTTGTATTTAATTAGATTTTCTCTCCGAGTAAATACCCCGTATATACTCGGCTGTAGCGGCTTACCACTCGTTTTATTCTGCTATCTGCCTGGTTTTCTACAAGATTCTGGTAAGTCCTCCGGAAGCCCATTCCAACCATGCTTTTATGAGACTCCGTGTCCATTTCGTACGCTTTTGACAATGCCTTTGTCCCGTTTGCAAACGATTCCACTTGGAAAGATATGGTGATCGCTGCTTCGTTCCCGTAAATATCTCCTGCGTTGTGTATTCCCCCAAGGTATAGCAGTCGCATGTACGGAAACCTTCCTGGCTTCACGCTCATATCCATAGATACATTTTCTTTGCAAATTGGTTCTGCCGCCTCTGTGCGCCACCGTTCAAACACTTCCTCTATAGGTGGTTCTATGACAGTCAATACAGATCACCTTCCGCTTCCAAAATGTATTTTTTTTCATCGTCTGTTATGGAAGACATTGACTCGACTCTCTCTCTCGTTATTTTTCCAGACAAATACATTCGCCTTAAACTTTCTACTAAGATTCTCACGATATTACCCCTTCTTCCATCAACTGTTCCGTGTACATGTCAATCATTTCGTTTGCATACTTTTCCATTTCTGCTGTCGGCAGCGTGTCGCCCGGATAATCCAGATATGATTCTGGCGATTTTTGAATTTCTTCTGGGGAAATTCTGTAGGTTCTGAAAATGTTTCCATCATATTCCCACTCAGTTTCTTCGCCATTTTCCGCTTTTGCAACCGCTTCTTTTTCGTTCAAGCAAATGGCAACGTCCATTCCGTTCTCCAGAAAATAGATTTTTACAGCATCCTGCTTTTTTGAAAATCTCATTTTTTCCATATGGTTCACCTCCCATTTCTACTGCAAAAGCCGACTATGCCTCTGGAAGCGTTTTGCAATTCTTTTACATGATATTTTCTCTCGAATTTTCTGCTGTTTGTATGTTTTACAACACCATACCTTGATACGCAGCTTTTCGCGGTATCAAAAGGAATCTTTTCTGTCTTGGCATAGCACTTGTATGCCTTCTTGAAAACTCTTCTTGTTCGCAAAAACGTCGAAGAACGTATTGTAAGGCTTTTTCTTGAAATTCTTCTCCCCAAAATATCAATATAATCACTTCTCAAGTCTATAATTTTAGGTTCTTCTTTTAAATGTAAATGAAGTTCATCTTCAATATACTTTTCGAATTTCTTCGCAGCAATTTTTAGATTTCTTTTATCGTGGCCGACAAAAAGAATATCGTCCATTTGGAACAGAACATGAGAAACAAGCCTTATTTCGCACTTATCTTCGTTCTTTTTGTTCCGCGTTTTTGTTAATTGACTTGCAAATACGTATGCCTTGCTCAAATAATAGTTTGCAAGGAACTGGCTAAGGTAAGAACCAATCGAAAGTCCGCTTTCAAATGTGCCGATCAAGAAAAACACAAGTTCTAATAATGATTGATTCTTAACATCTCGAATCAGCATTCTTTTTAGAATGTTTTTGTCAACGCTCTCATAGTAATGCTTAATGTCTGCTTGCCAAGCCCATCTGTTTCTTCGGTCTTTTAGCCACTCGTAAATCGCTGATGCTCCAAAATCATTCCCCTTTCCTTTTACGGCTCCGCATTGATAATATCCAATTTTCTTCTCAAACAACTCCCTCAAGCCATATACTGCTATATAGTCATAAATTTGTTGCTTGATATCCTGTATTCCAATGTTTCTTATTTTTCCAGACGAATTGTCCTTCTTTTTCTTATATTTTATTTTCTTTACGATATATTTTTTGGACAAGATTTCCTCTCTTATCCCGTCTATTACCGCATTCACTATTCCATCATAAGCATGATACCCTAGCTCTTTTGATAATCCTGCAATAAGCTTTTTAGAGAGACCGGAATACTCTGATAAAAGGCCTATGGTGTCTTTTCTACTCATTTTTCCATTCAAGCAATCCCATACGGCTTTTTCGATAAGCTTCCTGTCTGATATGTCCACATTCTTGCAAGTTCTTTTCATTTTATCCCCGAGGGACGTTCGGTTTTTCTACTAGCCCCGGCTTATGCCTTTCGTATAAGCCACCTGCATCAGTGCCCTGATACAGATTCCCTTTCTTGTTGCTTATTTAAGATCCGGTCAATTCCAGATACGGCTTTTGCCGCGAAATGCTGCGCAAAGCATCCAGCGATGCGTTATTTTGCATGTATAAAATTCAGAAGGCGTAGTTCCAGTTCGTCCTAGACACCTCGTTCCTGAGATTCGCGTAGCAGAGACCAGCGTTCCCGTCGTTCCTGAGGTTCCCACGTCAGCGCAGCAAGTCCTGTTTTTTTTCGGAGGGGAAGCCCCCTCTTTTTCTTCGAAAAATTCACCCCTTGAAAGGCAAGGGGGTTAAATGCAGAAGGCGCAGTTCCAGCCCGCCCAAGACACCTCGCCCCTGAGAGCCGCGAAGCAGAGACCAGCGTCCCCGTCGAGCCTGAGGGACCCACGCGTCAACGCTTCTCGCCAACCTGTTCCTGTTCCGCCTTTATAAATTCTGTCGCCTACACCAACAGAATCTCCTGACCCGGATGCTTTCATCCAGGCAACTCCTGTTTTTAGGTCAATGTCAATGTCGCCAATCCACTCGTCAGAACTATTTTTCAAATCAACAGTTGCTATTTTAGTCCAGTCAGCAGCAGTAGCAGACCAAGCTGCACCTCCACGCACATAATACTCTACCGTAGATTCTGTTGCTTTATTCCAAAGTTCATTCAGGGAAATAAAATAAGCTCCGACGCCTTCTTCGATACCTCCAAGCTTAAATGCGTGCCTTCCGTCATTTGCTACGTATCCATCTACTCCCAGCACATTGTCTGTAGTGCCAGAATGCAGCGGCATGCTCGATATGTATGTGGTTGCAGTAATTGCCATGCCGTCTTTTTCTACGTAGACCTTACTGTTCGACGTTCCGGAAATCGACTCAATAGCTGTAATTCTAACTTTGTCTGCGATATTCCGCATTTTTGAGTTCCCACGGTCATGGCTTGTATCGTCAGCCGGATCTCCGATAGATACTGTGTCCCCAACGTAAAAGTTATTTGCCTGAGTACTTGTAACAACCACAAAGTTGACATTTTCTCCGGATTCCGCCACAAGATACTGTAAATTGTGCGACGTGTTCCCCGCAAATTTCTTCTGGCTGTTTTTTGTCGCATATTTGATCCATAACATACAAAGAAGATATGCGGTTCGTTCTGAACCAGATCCTACGCACTTCTCTCCTTGTTTTGCCACCGCAGCAGATGCCGTCTGTGCTGAAGCGAAATTCCATATCGCATTCCCAGATGAACTGTACGGAATTCCGTCTATGTTTCCAGCGTAATACGATGTAAGCACTCCGTATCCAAGCTCTTCATCGCACCAAGGTGTAACCGTTTCGCACTCTATTTCCGGGTGTTTTCTGGTTGCAAAATGAACGATGTAGTAAGTATCAAATTTCTGGATTCCCCAATATGTAAGAGGAACCATTACTCCGCAATTCACTTTTCCTGTTTTGGAATATCCGTTTCCTCCAGCAATGGCAACAGGTATTTTCTTTCCGTTCTCATCAAACGAGAAATTACAGTCAATGACTTGGAAAGCGCTTCTGTTAGCGAAATCGTCTCTTCCTTTCTCTGTCGTTGTAGAAGGGACAGCTTCAAGTCCGACGGAATCATTCATTTTCTCTCCGGCTGGATTTGTGCTTGTCTCATAGTAATAAAATTTTGTGGAAAATACCTCATCGGTTTGCATTTGCTTCCAGAAATTTTTCCAGTCAAACGTGGATACATCCGTAACTAGCGCTTTTACACTTTTTAAAATTGACAAAATCTCTTGCGATGTTGATTCCATCGCTACGTCAACTGTTACCTTCCCCATTTCGTTATTCTCCTCAATCGTCATATTCGTACGTCACTCTAAGAGCGCCTGTTTCGCTAAAACTCAGCGTTATATTTTGACCATTTGCTTTCTTATCTACGTCCGTAGCCTTTGCGTAAAGAGACATATCAGTAGGAGCCCCAAGCGGATCCCATTCAGTTCCATTCCACGCTACATTCATGCCAGCTTCTCCATATATGGATTTCTGAGAAATGTTATACATGTCTCCGATTTCAGGATTCACTGGAAGGTCAAGTGCGCTATTTACGCTTCCCTTATACCGAATTGGATGCCTTGTTTGTTCTTCCAGGACTCCTATTTTCTTTTTTAGAATTGCATATACTTTCTTTGCTGTCAGTCCCATGCTTACAATCTCCTAACCAAGCTTATACCAGGTGTCTGTTCCTTTGTGGAACTCATAAAGATCTGATGTGTCAAGGCAAAGAGCGGAGGAACCTGTGTCTACGTAATGGGGCAACTTATCCACATCTTTTGAAAGTCCCTCGTAATCTCTCTTCATTCCATTGGACTCAACGCATTCCCAGCTTCCAAGGTTCGGTAACTCCTCGCCTTTTTTATAAAAAACTCCGTCATAAGACATTGCATATTCAGCTTTTGCCATATAATCTCTCCTCTTTTATCCAAAAACTTCTTTAGCAATCTGCTTAATTTCAAACATAATAGCTTCTGAAGCATGATACATTGGCATATACGCTCTGTTTCCGTATGAATGATGTTTATTTCCGCTTTCGTCCAAATACCACCATCCATTCGGATCATTTGCATGTGTTTGCCCTGGATATGTCCCTGCGCCATACTTCCTTCCGGATTCTAATGGATACCCTCCTTGCGGAGTTCCGTATGCTGTTCCTGCCGAAAACTCGACAAACAAAACATCTGTACCCGAAAGACGAATAGCAACACCAACCATGTCTCCAGAACTATTATTTAAAGACTCAACATAGTATTCTCCTTTTTCCTCGTCAGGTATAGACTCCATTGTTTCTATGATAACGTTAATTCCAATTTTTGATAATTTTTCTACAAAAATTTGATTTTTGCGTTTTAATTCTTTTCTGTAATTCTCAATTTCATCAATAGCTTTCTGTATTGATTTATGAGACAAGTTCATCCGGATTTTTTTTGTCATTTACCGCCCCTTGATCTTCGATATCCCGTACCGAACTATTAAACCTGTTTGTGTTTGCAACTCTTTTCTTACAACATAATCAGGCGGAGTAGTAACACTTCCATCTTCCGCAACCGCAAGCTTTCCATCTCCAGAAATTTCAGGGGACACATCCACCCATAAGACATCCGATTCTTTTAAATCGGCATTTTTCCCCGTGAGCGTAATGTACCTGTCATAGTCAGGCACATATCCAGCCGCTATTTCTTCCGGAGTCCCAGCCGTGTAAGAAACAGTTGCTCTTATTCTTTTAGGTTTATCATATTCAATGATAGTATCCGATCCATCAAGCCGTTCTCTTACATGTGCGCCGTGAATTGTTTGCTTCTGCCTAATAGGAAGCCTCATAGCAAGATCCTTTCTTCCAAGCTTTCCGCAGCAGATATAATAAACCGAGCATGATTCACCATTAGATTAGCTAAGTTTTCTTCTGCTTCTACCCAGTATTTCTTTTTGACAACTTTTCTCAAGTAATCCGTCATTCCGTAAGTATATAATACGCAATGACAAAGTTCATGGATTAAAACTTTTTTCAAAGACTCACCCGGTGCATATAGTAGTTCTTCGGATAAGTAGATCTTTCTTTTCCGGCAATCAGTAACCGCAAGGGTCTTTTCTCCTGCCTGGTCAAGCAGTTCAACATCATTTTTGCTTACTATCTCAAGCATCCATACTTCTTTGGCGATATAAAATTTATACGTCACTCTCACGGCTTTTTACACCTCCCACAAAAAATAGCCTCCACTGCGCATTTGTCAGTAAAGGCTATTTCCAAGTATTAGGTTAGCTGCTGAACCATCTTTGTAAGATCCGCTTTTATACGTTCTTTCTCTGAAGGTTCAGAATCGCTCCAAACTTCTCTCATTGTCCGGATTACTCCGTCCACATATTCTCTGATAGAGTCTTCCATTTCTTCTTTGTGTTTCATGTCATGGCTCTCTCTATAGTGTTTTCTGGACTCGTTATAACGTTCGTAGCTTTCACCATATCTGGACGGTTCCCGGCGCCCCGTTCTTTCGGATCGTCTGGAATAATCTTCGTTATGTTCCGGCATCTGTTCTTTCCTTAAATACCGGTCAATCCAGTCCTCCTCTTCTCTCAAAAATGGGTGGTATCCCATTCTGTAGGACTGATCCGTTTCCTCTTCCATCGCCTCGATAATCTTGTAGTTCTTCTCGTATTCAGTAAAGTCCTTTGCAATGTCTACCCACTGGCCAATTTCGCATAGGTCTTCTTTGCAAACATTGTTAATCCCAACAGATTCCACGTTTGCTTTTACGCATTCCATAATTTTTTTTGCAAAATTGTGCATTAGATCACCGCCTTTCTGGAATCGGAAGCTTGGGTTGTCACAGACGTTCCTTCTCCATTTATCGAGCGCAAATTATCCGTCGGGACGCAACATGTATCGCCGATCATCCGAAATGTTCCGCTATCCACGGTAGTATGTACACGCATAGCATATCTCGTTCTCGTTCTGATTCCACTTGCGGTCATCTGCGCACAATTTCTTTTTGTTACAGGATAGAGAACTGTCCCGGAGCCAACCTGGATTACTACAGGCGCATTTATAGTCGTTGTGTCCGGAATTTTCTGCGCAACAATAATGCAGTATTTCTCGTTGTCGTTATAGCTTCCGGTCGGAATTGTTATAACTAGATTCCCGTCTGTAAACGCAACCGCCGTCGATATAATTAGCCTCTCGCAAATTTTACATCTATTTCTGCACGCCATTCTTTTTCCACCTCTCATTTCTATAAGAGGCGGGTGTCGCACCGCCTCTTAGAATAATCAAACTCTAAAGTGAGCGACTAGCAGCACCCGTTGTTCATCGAGCATCCACCATAAACGTAAGGTGCGGGAACCTGAAACGCAGGAATGGGAGCCGGATTCACCGCATTGATGATCTGCTGAGTCTGTGCAGACATAGCAGTTGTGAGAAGTGCGCTCTGGCGATCCTGAGAAGCGGCGCGTCTAAGATCATTGTTCTCAGCCTGAAGCGAGGAAATCTTTTCGTTGCAAAGGTAGTCGAGAATAGCTCTCGTTCCAGCGTTCTGACTTTCAATAATGTCTCTGGTATTGCTATTCATCGTATTCTGCAATGCGCAAGTATTGGTTGCCATATTGTAGTTTACACCCTGAATAGCTTCACGAGTCTCGCAACAGCAGTTCGCAAGCTGAGACTGCAACGCGTTAGTATTCTGCATATTTGCGATCGTATCTGCGTTTATGGCCTGCTGGATGCCATATCCGGTCTGCATTACATTGGTGTTGATGCCATTGAATCCGGTAAGCATACCATTGTTCATGGCGTAAAACCCATCGCACAGTCCAGTTGTAATTCCATCAAGTTTGCCGATAACCGCCTGATTATCAAAGCCTCTCTGGATATCTGCCTGAGTGGCTGCGGTTGCCACGTATCCACCACCGTTATTGCCTCCGCCCCAGCCGCCGAAGCCGTTTCCGCCCCAGCCGAACAAAAGTGCAAATACAACGATGATCCATAACCATCCGCCTTCGCCGCCCCAGCCAAAACCGTCGGCGCGATTATTAGAGCCGCTTAACAAAGCGACATCGCTTGCGCTGAGACCTGGATTATTTCCATTCATCATAGTCTCAAAACCTCCTTGATTTTTTTATAATCAAAAGACCGCGGCTCTTTTAATTTACCTTGTATTTACTTAAATCTAAACATTCCCTGTATATTTTTTTGCACGTCCTTTAGGACATCGTCTGGATTGATTCCTCGCTCCTTGCAGAGGTTTTTTGCAATGCTTTCCACACCAGCATAATCTCCTCTTTCCATCATATTCAGGGCATTATCCATCGTTTTATTGCTACCGGCTCTTTGCCGTAGCATCTGCATTATTGCTTCCGGAATCATCATTTCTTTTCCCCTTTCTTTTCTTCCAAAATAAGAGATTTCAGCTCCTCAATTTCTTTTGCAAAATCAGTTCTCAGATTTTTAATTTCTTCGCTGATTTTATCTCCGGAAGGAGCCACCATCTCCTGCGTTTGTGGGGAGATTCTTTGGTAAGTTTCGATTCTGCTTGTTCCATCCACTTGCAGTTGTTTTACGTAAATTTCATTCATGTCGGCTCTCGGATAAAACACCGGGTTTCCAGACATATCTACATTTTTTGCTTTTACCACATCTACGCTATCAACGACCTCTCCGCGCAGGCCATAATAAACAGGTGTCTGCTGCACAGGCTGTTGCTGCGGATATCCGGTCATATACGGATTCTGAATTGGCTGCTGATAGCTCATAAACGGATTATTATACGCCATACCTTCTCCTCCGCCTTCCCTTTATACTTAAATTTTATCTTAACATTTGTTTTTTTTAAAGGTCAGGCTTTGGCCGAAAATCCGGCATATTTTGGACCCGTATAATCTTCTGTTTTACTCTTTTATTTATCCGGTAAGCAGTCTTCGGAGAAATATTCATTTTCTCTGCAATCTGCTCTAGCGTAAAGTACTTGTTCCTTAGTTCAAAGAGTAATTCCTCTTCTCCCGTAAAGTTACAATTTTCTCGGAAGTATTTAATTTCACTTGTAGTGAAATCGCAGATTCGGATTTGTCTGCTAACTTCCATCTTGCACCTTCTTTTTAGATAATCATGCTTGCTAAAAATCCAAGGAGCGTTCCCACTATCGTTGTTATAGCTGCCACAACTATAGTATCATACCGTTTCCCTGGAACAGCCATAAGGATTTTCACGTTATTGTTCATTTCGTCAACAGTAGTTTTTATGTATTCAATATCTTTTTTTACTACTGCATTTTCTTTCTCAAGATTCTCAATTCTTGTGTAAAACTCTTTGTGCTCAGCAGAGTACTTTTCTCTCAATTCCTTAATCGCATTTTCGGCACTCTCCAAGCGGTGTTCGTTTAAACAGCTTTCACATTCCATGCAAACACCTCGCATATCTTTCCTCCAAGACATATTGTGCTTTCCCCTATTCCTCACTTAAAATAAGCACCCCTGCGACACGGCGGGAGGACTGGCTCCGTGTCACGCACCGTCTTCCTTATACTATCTTAGCGACAGGAACTATACCAGAAAAATACTCCGAAGGCGTTCCGGCGCCGCTATAGCTTCTGCTCTCTCCATTCCCGCTATAGCTCGTCACACCTTCGACGCCTTGTTTGTCATAATAGTATTGTGCTATCTTGCGGATTTTACCCTTATAACGCTTTAGGGCGCTCTCCTTTGCTTTTTTCTCATTATTAAAGCCAAATGGGTACATCACTCCGCAAACTTCTTCTATTGCATCGTTGATTAAAAGTCGGAGGAACGCTTCTTGTTCAGGCGTATAATCTTCACCAACATATATTATTAAATCTTTCAGCAGTTCCTCCATCTTAATCACTCCTTTTTCAGCTTTCCGCGTCCCGTTGCTTTCTGTTCTCTATTCCCTTCGGCTTCCTCTGGAGCTTCTTCCATCTTGATTTCCTCTGGAGCTTCTTCCATCTTGATTTCCTCTGGAACTTCTTCACCAGCTTTATAATAGGCGCCGTTTACTTTAACCATATGATCGTACTTCATACTATTTTACCTTAATGACAAACTCTCCATCCATTCCCTCGAACGACGGGAGAACAATCTGAGACACCGTGGTAGTGTGTGTTACTGGAGGACCATACAAGTTCTGAATAGACACCGTAGGTCCATTGCCGATAACGGATACGTCTACCTTGCTATCTCCCATAAGGGTGCGCTCCTCCGGAGTAACGCCGTACCAGGTCTTTCCAAGGTCTTCCGCTCCAATAATTGTTGCGTATCCATCCGGATAAAACTGCTGCTCACTAGAGGCTACATACGCGTCATCGTTGATAATGATTTTAAGCCCCGTCATTCTCTCAACAACCTCTTTCGCGGTTCTGGAGTCGAGATAATTGATCGCGTATCCATTCGCAAGTACCATAGAATCTTTTACCTGCTTACAGGTTGTGAGAAGTCGTAAGGTGCTGCTGTTCATCATGATGTAAGTGGGCGTATGGCTTTTTCTTTTCAAAACCCGGATTGCCTCGTCAATGTCGCTAAGCGGTGTGGCTGCATCCACTTTGTCCCATGTGGAGCCAGACTTGATCTCCAGGTAATTTGTTCGCTTCCACTCACCATCAGCATCATACTTGTAAGAGTAAGAAGCTGTGTTCGCTTTTGTGGCTAAGTTAATCGCCAGATTTCCATCCCTTGGAGCAAGCAGCTGCATTCTCATTGCTTCGGCAGCTACTTCAGCGCCAATTAGAAGCTCGTCAACGTCGTTATAGATTTCTTCAATAACAGGACTCAGATACGGATCGTTAGCTTCTGTTGCTCGCTGAATCTCAATCATGTCTTTTTCACTGACAATCATGCTTTCTCGAAAAAGCGGCATCTGAGTTTTGGTTACATTAAAAATCTCTCGATTTCTGAGTGTTGCCAGTGTGTCAAAGCTTGAAGGATCCAGCATTACGCCTTTGCCTTTCCCGGCTTTGATCCACTGCAAGTCAATCCCGGCTTTTTTTGCCTTTGGGAAGAAGGCCTCACCAATAAAGCTTCTTTTTCTGCTTGGATCTTTCGTGTATCTATAGGCAACCGATCTTGCCGTAAACACATCGGATAAATTCATTCTTTTCTCCTTTCTTTATTTAAGTCGGAAAGTTTACTTGTTCGAGGATGATAGCCTCTAGCAGTGCCGACGTTGCCTCACCTGCATCTTCGTGATCATTCTTCAGAACGTCGGAAATCATATCATAATTGACATACCCTTTTGTGAGCACAGCGCCAATCGGATAATCAACTTTCACATCATATAAAAGAATTCCAGCTGAACCCCTGTATGGAGCCTTAAACTTATTTGTAGAAGAATCCCACGTACCGATCGGCTTTCCACCGAGATCTACTAACGTTCCAGCCGGTACAACGCCGTCATGGTTAGATGCAACGTGTGCTGTGTTCTCTTCGTCAAATTTAAGAGAACACGGAATTGCTTCGAACTCTTTTCTACTTAAAATTCTAAGGTGATCTCCAGCCGAAACATTAACTTTGTTCACAAAAACTTCACCTGCCATTTTGCCTGTTACCTCCTTTTAAATATATCTTTTTAAAATTTCGTCCTTTTTGCTTGTGCTTCCGCCCTCAAACAGATTTTTTGCAATCTGAATGGCTATAGGTTCATCTTCAGAATCCCCATTTCCAGAATTGATTCCTGGATTTTTTTTGATGATTTCCGCAACAGCGTCTTCGCCAGCTTTTTTGCCAGAAGCTTTAATGAATTTACTGAGACTTGCGAAGAACTTTACCTCGTCTTTTACTTCCACCGTAAGCTCTGCCATTTCTTCTGCCGTCTTTTCGTCCATTCCAACCGCCATGTATTTCCGGCTATAGTTGTTTTTACGAAGTTCAGACTCAAGTTCTTTAATGCGTTTCTCGTTTTGTTCGTCTTTCGACCG
>ERZ1034897.859-NODE-859-length-13345-cov-4.149887_pt1 | contig 13345 bp, 9 predicted proteins | sample MGYA00520629_ERZ1034897 | MGnify/ENA primary metagenome ERZ1034897 (study PRJEB33766, sample SAMN09781789) | gut metagenome | biome: gut microbiome | host: Homo sapiens | place: Madagascar | study: EMG produced TPA metagenomics assembly of the PRJNA485056 data set... | reverse complement strand
GTTGGAGTTATTACGCACGATGAGGATGTGCATGCGGGGCCTCTTTCCGTGTTTGCTATGATGAGCAATCATACCATCACGAGAAAGCGCATTTTCATGTCCGACAAGCTCGCACGAGCTCGACACACTCGTTCTGCCGATCTCGCGGCCTCTCCCGCTTCCCCGCAAACCCAGCAAGCCATGCATGACGAGGATTCCTCATCCGGCGAACCTCGCTCCTCTCAGGGCGTTGCCGACCAAGGTTCCACCGCCGCCATCGGCGGGTCTGCGGCCCTTATCAGCATCTGCACCATCGTCTCCCGTATCACCGGTTTCGCCCGCACCTGGGCCATGGCCTTCGCGCTCGGCTCCACGCTGCTGTCAAGTTCCTATCAAGTGGCGAACAACCTTCCCAACCAGCTCTACGAGCTGGTGTGCGGTGGCATGATCGTCACCGCGTTTTTGCCGGTGTACGTTTCGGTGAAGAAGAAGCTGGGGCAGCGCGCCGGTAACGAATACGCTTCGAACTTGCTTACGTTGGTGGTGCTGCTGCTCGGAGCGGTTTCGCTTCTGTGCATGTTGTTCCCCTCTGCGGTCATCTATACGCAAAGCTTCTACTCCGATCAGTCGCAGATGGCCACTTCGGTGTTCTTCTTCCAGTTCTTCGCGATACAGATCGTGTTCTATGGCTGTTCGGCTATTGTGTCGGGTTTGCTTAACGCAAGCCGTGATTACTTGTGGTCTTCCATAGCGCCGGTGGCCAACAACCTGATCGTCATTGTCACGTTCTTGGCGTACTCGTTCGTGGCCCCGTACGACCAGCAGCTTGCGTTGTATATCATCGCCATCGGCAATCCTGCCGGCGTGTTCGTCCAGATGGCTATCCAGCTGCCTGCGCTCAAACGTAACGGCATCCGCATCCGCCCGCGTGTGAACCTGCGCGACCCAGCGCTTCGCGAGACGTTGGGCATCGGCGTTCCCGCGGTTCTCGTCATGCTGTGCTCTTTCGCCATCGTGTCGGTGCAAAACGCCGCTTCTTACAACTTCGCCGACAACGGTCCTTCCATCCTAGCCTACGCGCGACTGTGGTTCACGCTGCCGTATTCGTTCCTCGCCGTGCCCATCACCACTGCCATGTTCACCGAGCTTTCGGATATGCAAGCGGAAGGGAACATGGAGGGCGTGAAACGCGGCATTGCGTCGGGCACCAATCAGATCCTGTTCTTCATGATCCCGTTCGCTCTGTACCTGGCGGTGTTCAGCATGCCTCTGGTTACCCTGTATCATGCCGGTGCCTTCACCATGGAGAACGTCTCCGCTATCGCCACGTATCTGGCGGTGTGGGCCGTTGCCTTGCCCCTGTACGGCGTGAACACTTACTTGCAGAAGACGTTCTCCAGCCTTCGTCGTATGGGCGTGTTTGCCGGCTTCAATTTCGTTGCGGGTGCCGTGCAGATCGGCCTGACCATGTTCGCCGCAAGCCATTCCGATGTTATGCCCATTAGTTCCATCGCCGTTGCCGAGGCGCTGTTCTACTTGGTTTTGGACGTGTGCTTGTTCGGGTATCTGCGACGAACCCTGGGCCCGTTCGGTCTGCGTTCCGTGGCACGTGCCTTGGCTACGGCCGTGTTGCTCGGCGGTGCCGGTGCCGCTGCCGGCGCTGCTGTGCTGTGGTTGCTGCAGACGCTGATTTCCCCGCTGTCCGGTTCTATCGTGCAGGCTCTAGCGTATGTCATGGCGGGTGGGCTGGTTGCCTTGGCCGTCACGTTCGTGCCGGCTTGCAAGCTCAAGGTGCCCGAGGCCGCCTTCATCAACACCATCGTTCGCAAGATCGGCGGGAAGCTGGGTCGGTAGTCGTTCCGCCGTCGATAGGGCGATGCGCTTTGCTTTCCGGTTTCTGATTCCCGTGATTCCTGACGTGCCCTGCGCTGTTTGAAGAGCGTAGGGCACGTTTGTTTTTGGGCTCTGGGGTTGGTCGCCCATTCTTCTTGCATTCGGCTTGATGCTCGTTATGGGTTGTTGCGAAACCTTTGCGGGCTTTTATCTGCACGGCTTCTGCCGTGCGCTGTATGCGTTCAGGCACTCTTTAAGCGAGTCGGTCAAACGGATGTGCTGTGCAGCCTCTACTCCAATCCTTTCTTGTTGCTGGTTGTCCTTACCGCGGTATTCGATTGGCGGTGCATACCTTCATGTAGGTCATGTTGCGACCTATCATCACGTCCTCGCATCATCGTGCGTGCCAGTTTCTGCATGCCTTGTTGGTTGCCGGTACACGGTGTCGTCATCCCTTTGCATTCGCCTGTTTGCTTTGAGGGCTCTATGGGACCCGCTGCAAGGGTATTTCCAAACAAACTAGCCATTAATCTGCACAAATAGGAGAAACCGATGTTTAGATGTCTAGAAAAGGAATAACCGATACGCGCCAGGTAAAGCGTAGGTTCGGTAAGCAATCGGCTAAAATCGCTTGCGTTGCATACAACGCCGCAAAAGCCCTCGAACGCATCCTTATGCACCCTTATCCGGAAGCATTTCATTGTGCGCACTCGCTTGTTCAAACAAAACGCCCCGCGAGCAATCTCGCAGGGCGTGAGTACCTTGGTTGTGGGTACCAAGCAACTATGTAGTTGGCTCCTACTTGTGGAAGTACCTACGCTGCTCATATTTCGGCTCACAGCAGATGTTGATGCCGAGCGTGCGGTAGAGCTTCTCGTCGGTGGGGCTCAAGATCACGCTGAAGAACGCGTCGCAACCGCGCAGCTGGTCGGCTGCATCCACCAGTTGCTTGGCAACCGGGTCGGTAGCGCTGGACACGGAAAGCGCCAGCAGCGTCTCGTCGGAATGCAGGCGCGGGTTCTTCGCGTGCAGCGTGGACGTCTTCAGGTCGCAGATGGGCTCGATAACTTCGTCGGAGATGACGAACAGGTCCTCGTCGACGCCCGCCACGCCCTTGAGCGCGTTCATGAGCAGCGAGGAGGCAGCGCCCAGCAGGTCCGACGTCTTGCCGGTGACCACGCGGCCATCGGGCAGCACCATGGCGCCAGCCGGAGCGCCGGTCGCCTCAGCCTTGAGCAGTGCGGCCGAACGTGCGGGCGAGAAATTCGTGTCCACGCCCACCTGGTTCATCAAAAGCTCCAGGTGCTCCACGTACTCGTGATGCAAACCGGTGCGGCGCTCGTCCACCGCGGCCTGGAAGTAGCGGCGTACGATCTCCATCTTCGCGGCCTCGCGACATGCCTCGTCGTCGACGATGGCCATGCCCGCCATATTCACGCCCATATCGGTGGGAGACTGGTAGGGGCTGGTGCCCAGGATACGCTCCATCATGGCCTTGAGCACCGGGAAGATCTCGACGTCGCGGTTGTAGTTGACGGTGGTTTCCCCATACGCCTCAAGATGGAAGGGGTCGATGGTGTTGGCATCGTCAAGGTCGACGGTTGCGGCCTCGTACGCCACGTTCACCGGGTGCTTGAGCGGGAGGTTCCAAATGGGGAAGGTCTCGTATTTCGCGTAGCCCGCCTCGACGCCGCGCTCGTGCTCATGGTAAAGCTGGGAGAGGCACGTGGCCATCTTGCCCGAACCAGGGCCGGGGGCGGTGACCACTACCAAGGGATGTGTGGTCTCCACGAACTCGTTCTTGCCGTAGCCCTCCGACGACACGATGCGCGCCGTGTCGTAGGGATATCCGGCGATGGGGTAGTGCAGATAGCTTTTGATGCCCAGGCTGTCCAGGCGATGGCGGAATGCCAGCGCGTTGGGCTGGTTCTCGAAGCGGGTGATCACCACGCCGGCGGTGGCGAAGCCCATGGAGCGGAAGATATCCAGCAGACGCAGGACGTCCTCGTCATAGGTGATGCCCAGGTCGCCGCGTACCTTGTTCTTCTCGATATCGTTAGCGTTGATGGCGATGATGATCTCAACGTCTTCGGCCATCTGCTGCAGCATGCGGATCTTGCTGTCTGGCTGGAAGCCCGGCAGTACGCGCGAGGCATGGTAGTCGTCGAACAGCTTGCCGCCGAACTCCAGATACAGCTTGCCGCCGAACTGGCCGATCCTCTCGCGGATATGCTCGGCCTGCAAAGCCAGGTATTTATCGTTGTCGAAACCGATGCGCATGGGCGCAACCCCTTTCCATGACGGTAGGTTTAACCGAACCAGTATAAGGCTCGCGCGCGAAAGCGTGAAGACAAGCGCACATCATCACGCGAAAAGCGAACGAAGTCCTATCAACTGCGCCCGACGAAGAGGGCGAAGGAAAGCGCAACGGCTCGTCCTTGGCCCCGGCATGTCGCCGTTCGGCTCCGCTGGGCCGGTTCCGCAAAAGCCGGAAATGCGGCACCGTCGTCCTTGCCGTCCATCTCGTTTCGGTTTCGTTTCCCCTCTGTTAAAAGGCTCGCGTGGCGCTGGGGGAGAAGTTGCGCGGCGCGTACAATAAACCAACGTTTGGAGTTTTGCCGTTGGCGTGCTGCAGGCGTATCGGCCTGGGCGCAGCGCGATCGGCGGTGGGGAATACACCGGTTTCTAAGCGCGAAGGAGAACTATGGCCAAGCATATTTTCGTAACCGGCGGCGTCGTGTCGTCTTTGGGCAAGGGCATCACGGCAGCCTCCCTGGGGCATTTGCTGAAGGCCCGCGGCTACAAGGTGACCATGCAGAAGATGGATCCGTACCTCAACGTGGACCCGGGCACCATGAGCCCGTTTCAGCATGGTGAGGTCTTCGTTACCGAAGACGGTCACGAAGGCGACCTTGACTTGGGACATTACGAGCGATTCATCGATGAGAACCTGTCCCGCGAATCGAACTTCACGCAGGGCTCCATTTACAAAACCCTTATCGCCCGCGAGCGTCGCGGCGACTTCCTCGGCGGCACTGTGCAGGTGATCCCGCATGTTACCGAGGCCATCAAGGAGCGCCTGCGCCGCATCGCCGACCAGTCCGGCGCCGACATCGTCATCTCCGAGATCGGCGGCACCATCGGCGACATCGAGTCCCAGCCCTTCATCGAGGCCGCGCGTCAGTTCAGGAAGGAAAAGGAGCGCGGCGACGTGCTGTTCATTCACGTCACGCTGGTCCCGTACATCGCCGCAGCCCACGAGGTGAAGACCAAGCCCACGCAGCATTCCGTCAAGGAGCTGCGCTCCATCGGCGTGCAGCCCGACTTCATCGTATGCCGCAGCGACCACGAGATCTCGGACAAGGTGCGCGAGAAGATCGCCTTGTTCTGCGACGTACGGCCCGACGAGGTGCTTGCGTGCACTGACAGCCCGTCCATCTACGAGGTGCCGTTCGGCCTGTACGACCAGCATTTCGACGTGAAGGTGCTCGAACGCCTGGGCCTTCCCGAGCGCCAAATCGACTTGAGTCCGCTGCGCTCGTTCGTGGACGCGGCCGCCCATGTGGAGCATGACTGCGACGTGGCTATCGTCGGCAAGTACACGAGCCTGCCCGACGCGTATCTTTCGGTCATCGAGGCGCTGCATCATGCAGGTGTATACAACAACACCCAGGTCAACGTGCATCTTATCGATGGCGAAGAGCTCAACGACGGCAACGTCGAAGAGGTGCTGGGGTCCATGGACGGCATTCTGGTGCCCGGCGGCTTCGGCCAGCGCGCCTTCGAGGGCAAGATCTGCGCGGTACGCTACGCCCGCACGCATGACGTGCCGTTTTTGGGTATCTGCCTGGGCATGCAGGCGGCGGTGTGCGAGTTCGCGCGCGATGTGGCGGGCATGCCCGGCGCGACGTCTGCGGAGTTCGACGAGAACGCCGAGTTCCCCGTGATCGACCTGATGCCCGAGCAGGAGGACGTCGAGGACAAGGGCGGCACCATGCGATTGGGCGCCTACCCGTGCAAAGTCGCCCCTGCATCCATGGCTTTCAAAGCTTACGGTGAGGAGCTCATCTACGAACGCCATCGCCATCGCTACGAGGTGAACAACGCGTTCCGCGACCGCTTGGCGGAGGCGGGCCTGGTCATCTCGGGTGTTTCCCCTGATGGTCGCCTGGTTGAGATGATTGAGCTGTCTGATCATCCGTGGTTCGTGGCAAGCCAGGGTCACCCTGAGTTCAAAAGCCGTCCGACCAGGCCACACCCCTTGTTCCGCGACTTCGTCGCCGCGGCGCTGGATCATCGCGAGTAATCTGGCAGGTTCCGGGGTTCGGACTAAACCGGTTAAAGGTTTACATAATGTTGTTGTTGCGAAAAGGCCGCCATATCGGGCGGCCTTTTCGCGTGGTGGGGTATATAAAGATGGACCGATAGGGAAGGAAGCGCTAGTGGACGAGAGCATCGATACCGACGATTTGATCGATTTGGCGGCGGAGTACATCGCCTATCTGCGCATCGAGCGCGGCAGCTCGCCGCGCACCATCGAGGCCTACGAGGCCGACCTGGAAACCTACCGGGATTTCCTGTCTTCGCAGGGCATCGAGAAGCTCTCGCAGGTGTCGCGCGAGTCCATCGTGGCGTATCAGGAGCATCTGTTCGCGCAGGGCTACGCCGCTTCGACGGTGTGCCGAAGAGCGTCGGTGGTGAAGGGTTTTCACCGGTTTTGCGTGGCCGAGGATTACACCGAAAGCAACCCTGCGGCAGGGCTGCCGCTGCCGAAAACCCCAGAGCGCCTGCCCGACGTTCTGTCCATCGACCAGGTGCAACGCTTGTTCGAAGAGCTTGAGGGGCAGGAGGGCGGTCCCGCGGCCGTGCGTAACCGCGCCATGCTCGAGGTGCTCTACGGATGCGGTCTGCGCGTCAGCGAGCTGTGTGGCCTCGACCTGCCCGACGTGGTGCTCGACCAAGGGTATCTGCTCGTGCTCGGCAAGGGCGGCAAGCAGCGCATCTCCCCGATATCAGGTGCGGCGGCAACCGCCTTGGCAGACTACCTGGAGAATGCGCGCCCGCAGCTGACCAAGCCTTACGCCAAACCCACCGACGCCGTGTTCTTGAACGCCCGCGGCGGCCGCCTGACGCGTCAAAGCGTGTTCAAGGTGGTGGCGCGCGCGGGCCTTGCCATCGGCGTGGACAACCTGCATCCGCACACGCTGCGCCATTCGTTCGCCACGCATATGCTGCAGGGCGGGGCGGACTTGCGCGTCATTCAGGACATCCTGGGGCATTCCGACATCTCGACCACGCAGGTCTACACCCACGTCGATCGCAGCCACCTGCGCGAGGAGTACCTGCACGCGCACCCGCGCGCGTAAAGGTTGGGGAGCGAACCTGCTCGCAACCGTCTTCAACCGGTCCCGCTATCGGTTAAAGACGGTAACCGGTACCATCTTTCGCAATGAACCGACGGACGACGGGCAATGCCTTCCGCAGCGCGGCGGCAGCCGCCGTGCCAACGCCTCCCACTTCGTCCCACTCGCCCCACATCGCCCCACGCCACCGAATCCGCACAAATGCAATCCCACTTCATCCCACCCCATTTTTGCCCAAGCGCAAATCTATATATTGTGGTTGGCGAACCACCTTGCGCACCATATGGAAACCATCCCTGAAAACACCTGTTTTACGAATGAATCAGGCAGGTTACAAGGGGTCAACGCCTGTGCAAAACCGCCCAAAACGTGCCGCAAGATGTTGCGAAGTGGGATGAAGTGGGGTAGAATCCCAAACACCGAACGGAACAAACGGAAAGCAGCGGAAGGAAGGCATGGCAGAAGGCGTCGACAAGCCGATCGACATGAACGGCTCCTACCGACACAAGGTAGACGCCAAGGGCCGTATGTCCCTGCCCGCCGCGTTTCGCAAAGTCCTTTCGGAAGATCTGGTGGTAACCCTCAGCCCCGATGACGAGTGCCTGTACGCATTCGAGCCTCAGGCGTTCGAGGACTGGATCGTGTCGCTGTTCGAAAGCAAGTTCGGCGGCTACGACCCCACGTCCAAGGCCCACGTCGGCTTGCGTCGCAAGCTGAAGAGCCGCGCCAACAACGTCAGCGTCGACAACGCCGGGCGCATCGGCATCCCCGCCGAGCTGCGTCAGAAGGCCGGCATCGACAAGGACGTCGTCGCACTGGGCAACACGGGCTACTTCGAGATCTGGGACGCAAAGCGCTTCGATGAGCAGGATGACGACATCGACTTGAGCGTGTTGTTCAGCTAATCGGAAGGCGTGAGCGAATTGGCAAACCAAGAGTTTCGGCATATACCGGTCCTGCTCCCCGAGTGCCTCGAGCACTTGAACCTCAAACCGCAGCAGACGTTCGTGGACGCAACGCTCGGCGGGGCAGGGCATTCCTTCGAAGTTGCCCAGCGCATCGGATGCGGGGGCACCCTCATCGGCATCGATCAGGACGACGTGGCGCTTGCCGCGGCCGCCCGCAAACTCGGCTCGCTGCCCGATGAGCTGCGCCCGCATCTGGAACTGGTGCGCAACAACTTCGGCAACATGGACGAAGCGCTTCTGAGCGTGGATGTTCCCGGTGTTGACGCGTTCTTGTTCGACATCGGCGTATCCTCCGTTCAGATAGACACGCCATCACGGGGCTTCTCCTTCAAGGAGGACGGCCCGCTTGATATGAGGATGGATCCGGGGAAAAACACCCTAACCGCAGCAGAGGTCGTGAACACCTACAACGCAGCAGACCTCACTCGGATCATCCGCTCCTACTCCGATGAGCGGTGGGCCAGCCGCATCGCGGACTTCATCGTCCGCGCCCGCGAGAAGGCCCCGCTTGAAACGAGCGCGCAGCTGGTCGACGTCATCAAGGCGGCCATCCCGGCAAGCGCGCGCCGCGCCGGCGGGCATCCTGCCAAGCGTACGTTCCAAGCCCTGCGCATCGAAGTCAACGGCGAGCTCGACGTTCTGAAAAGCGGCCTGGAAGCTGCCATCCGCTGGGCGAACCCCGGCGGGCGCATCTGCGTGATCAGCTACCACTCGCTTGAGGACCGCATCGTCAAGGATATGTTCCAAAGCTTCGCGAACCGTTGCACCTGCCCGCCCGATCTTCCGGTGTGCATGTGCGGCAAGGAGCCGATACTCAAGGTGCTTACCCGAAAGCCCATCGTCCCCACGGCCGATGAGATAGCGCGCAACCCCCGCGCCCGCAGCGCCAAGCTGCGCGTGGCGCAGAAGCTGTAGCGCAGCACGACGACAGCAACAACACGACAACCGAGCGAACCCGTTCGCGCACGTGCCACCGTAAACGAAGCAGAAACACGAAAGGAGGTGGAGCATGAGCGCCCAGCCTGCGTATTCCCTGTATCCCGAACGCGCCGTCGAGCGCGCCCCGCGCACGCGCATCTCCGTCGTGCCCGGCCAGCGCACCCGCTCCGCCGCTCCCGCCTCCACCGTCACGCCCGGCCTCGTGCTGAAGGCGGCGATCATCGTCATGGCGGTTTTGGCCCTGGTGGGCATCGCAAGCCTCACCCTTTCGGCGGCCACCGTGACCACCTCCATGCAATCCCAGGCGCTTTCCAGCCAGATCGACGATGCCCGCGCGCAGGGCAGCTCGCTCGAGGTCACGCAAAGCCTGCTTTCCAACTCCACCCGCGTGCGCATGCAGGCCGAGAAGCTCGGCATGGCGGCGCCTGCGGAAGTGGGTACCATCGACATGCCCGAAGACGTGGTTTCCACCAACGACGATGGGTCGCTTTCCCTGTCCCGCAGCGTGGAGACCGCCACCAACGCCGGGGAGTAGCCCGTTATGCAGAATCGAAACCGCCCGCCTCGCAACGACGGCGGCGCCCGCGATGCCCAGCGTCGCGCGAACAACAGCAGATCCGGCCGTTCGTCAGGCCAACACGCAAGCCGCACCGACGCCCGCAGCGCATACCGCTCCGGGCGTCACGGCGCTTCGGGGCAGAGCCGTTCCCGCAACGCGCGCTCCGAGCGCGATGCGCGCACGTCCCGCTCGCGAAACGGCGAATCCCGCCGTCAGCCCGCCCAGCCCAAATCGGGCATTGCGGGCTTCATCGCGTTCCTCAATGCCGAGCGCGCGCTTGCGCCCCTGTTCCTGTTCGGCCTTGTCGTGGCGCTGTTCTTCGGCAAGCTCGTGTGGCTGCAGGTCATCAAGGCCCCCGAGTTCACCGAGCAGTCCCAGGCGCAGCGCACGTCCAAGATCGTGCTCGAACCGCGCCGCGGCACCATATACGACCGCAACGGCGTAGTGCTCGCCACCAGCGTCGACGCGACCACCATCTACGTCAACCCCGTCGAGGTGAGCGACCCCAACCTGACCGCGGGCATCCTGGCGCAGGTGCTCGGCGGCGAGGCGAAGGACTACTTGGAAAAGGTCACCGCCAGCGACACGTACTATTCGATCATCAAGCGCAAGGCCGACACGAGCGTCGGCGACGAGGTCAGGCAGCTGGCCTCCGAGCGCGTCGAGGAGGCGCAGAACAAGGAGACGGCCGACGCCAAAGCGGCGGGTCGCAAAGCCGAAACCATCGCCTCGGGCATCCACTATGTCTCCGAAAGCCGCCGCGAGTATCCCAACGCCCAGGTAGGCGGCCAGGTGGTCGGCGCGTGCAGCATCGGCGTGGATTCGGACACGAACCGCGAATACTATTACGGCATCTGCGGCCTTGAGGCGCAGTACAACGACGTGCTCTCCGGCACGCCGGGCTACATGGAGCAGGAATACGGACAGACCGGCCAGCTCATCCCCAGCGGCACGCACGAGAAAGTGGACGCCATCGACGGGCAGGACATCGTCGTGTCCATTGACATCGAGCTGCAGCGCCAGGTCGAGGATTCCCTGACGTCGGGCTGCAAGGGCCTCAACGCCACGGGCGGCTCCGCCGTGCTCATGGACGGCTTCACCGGCGAGATCTACGCCGCCGCATCCCTTCCGCTGTTCAACCCCGCCGACCGAAGCGAGGTCAAGGAAGGCGCCATGCAGCTTAAGTGCGTCACCGACCTGTTCGAGCCCGGCTCCATCTTCAAGTCGGTCTCGACCATGGCCATCTTGGAGACGGGCACGTTCACGCCCGATTCCGAGTTGTTCTGCCCGGCCTCGATCACGGCGGACGGCTATACCATCTCCGACGCGCACGAGCGTGGCGACGCCACGTTCACGTTGCGCCAGATCCTCGACCAGTCCTCCAACGTCGGCATCTCGCTTGCTACGGAGAAGATGGGCTTCGAGGAGCTGTACAACCACATCGTTCGCTACAACCTGCACTCCGACACCGGCGTGGATTATCCCGGCGAAGGAGAGGAGGGCACCGACGTGCTCGGCATGCTCGCGCCCTACGACCAGTGGTCTGCCGTGCAGGCGTACAACGTCTCGTTCGGCCAGGGCGTGTCGGTCACCCCGCTGCAGATGACGCGCTTTTACGGCGCCATCGTGAACAACGGCGTCGAGTGCGTGCCGCACTTCCTCATCGGCATGCCGCAAAGCGGCACCACGCCCACCTACGGCACCACCCAGGTCATCGAGAACACCGACGCCCTCGGGGACATGCAGTCGATGCTCAAGACCGTCGTCACCGATGGCACGGGCGCAAAGGCCGCCATCGACGGGTTCGACGTGGCCGGCAAGACCTCCACGGCCGAGATCTACGACGAGGAGAACGGCGGCTACCGCAAGAACGTGTACAACTTGGCGTTCACGGGCTTTTTGGCGGATTCGTCAAGCAAGCTGGTGTGCTTTGTGGGCGCAAATGAGGTTCCTGGGGACGGTGTCGTCACGCCTATCTTTAAGGATATAATGACTTCAGCAATCGATCGATTCGGGATTACGTCTGAGTGAGGTATCCAAATGGGTAAGACCTGCACCGAACTGTTTGAAGGCATGGACTGCACCATCATCGGCAATGCGCAAGATGAGGTTGAGGGCATCGCCTATCGAAGTGATAAAGTCAAGCCCGGCGACGCGTTCTTCTGCATCGTCGGCATGAAAACCGACGGCCACACCTTCGCCCAGGACGCCATCGACCATGGCGCGAAGGTGCTCGTGGTGGAGCGCAAGGTCTACCTGGCCGACGCCACCGACGTCACGGAAGTGGTCGTTTCCGACACGCGCAAGGCCATGGCCGAGGCGTCGGCGCGCTTCTACGACGATCCGTCGCGCGCGCTTTCGCTGGTTGGCGTCACGGGCACGAACGGCAAAACCACCACCACGTACCTGGTGGAGCATATCGCCCGCGTGGCGGGCAAGCGAACGGGCGTCATCGGCACCGTGGGCACCGTCATCGGCGATGTGCATGAGAAGTCCTCGCACACCACGCCGGAATCGCCCGACCTGCAGCATCTGCTCGCCCGCATGCGCGACGCGCGCTGCGACGTGGTGGCCATGGAGGTCTCCAGCCATGCGCTCGACCTTGAGCGCACGTACGCCTCGTCGTTCGCGGTCACGGCGTTCTCCAACCTGACGCAGGACCACCTTGACTACCATCACACCTTCGAGGCCTACTTCGAGGCGAAGGCGCGCCTGTTCAGCAAGGATTACCCTGCCCGCCGCGTCATCTGCATCGATGACAAGTGGGGCAAGGAGCTGCTGCGCCGCTGCTCGGAGGCCGGCGACAGCGTGGTCACCACGGGCTTTGACCGCTCGGCGCTCATCCATCCCAAGGATGTCCAGTACTATCCCACGCACACCTCCATCACGCTCAACGTGCGCGGCTCCTACTATGAGTTCGACTACCCGCTCGTCGGCAAGTTCAACGTCGAGAACATCATGTGCGCGTTCGGCATCGGCATCCAGCTGGGCATCGGCGTGTCCACCATCATCGATGCGCTTCGCGAGGCCCCGCAGATCTCGGGCCGCCTCGAGCGCGTGCATACGCCGCATGACGGCGGCGTGTCGGTGTTCGTGGACTACGCGCACACCCCCGATGCCTTGGAGAAGGCCCTCGGGTCCATCATGGCGCTCACGCCCGGCCGCACCATCTGCGTGTTCGGCTGCGGCGGCGACCGCGATGCATCCAAGCGCCCCATCATGGGCCGCGCCGCGCTTGCGGCCGACCATGCCGTGGTCACGTCCGACAACCCCCGCACCGAGGATCCCGATGCCATCATCGCCGATATCGTGGCGGGTATGGGGCAGGGCGAGGGCCGCTTCGACGTGCAGCCCGATCGCCGCGCCGCTATCGCGCACGCCATCCAGCTTGCAAAGCCCGGCGATTCCATCCTGGTGGCCGGCAAGGGCCACGAGGACTATCAGCTGGTAGGCAAGGAAGTGCTCTCCTTCGACGACCGCGTCGTCGCCCGCGAGGAGCTTGAACGTGCATTCGGCGAAGGAGCTTGTGAGTAACCAATGCGTTTCACCATCGACGAAGCCGCCCGTGCCACGGGCGGCTCCTTTTCCATCGACCCTGTAAACGATCAGACGGAGATCACCAGCTTGACCTGGGATTCCCGCAACGTCGAACCTGGGGCGCTCTACGTCGCGCTGCCCGGTGAGCGGGTGGACGGGCATACTTT
>ERZ1034897.858-NODE-858-length-13352-cov-108.723847_pt1 | contig 13352 bp, 27 predicted proteins | sample MGYA00520629_ERZ1034897 | MGnify/ENA primary metagenome ERZ1034897 (study PRJEB33766, sample SAMN09781789) | gut metagenome | biome: gut microbiome | host: Homo sapiens | place: Madagascar | study: EMG produced TPA metagenomics assembly of the PRJNA485056 data... | reverse complement strand
GTCATCGTCCGCGGAGACCGCTCCGGCGTGTTCGCGGGAAACCTCGCCGCCAGAGATGGGCGGGAAGTTCAGCTTACTAACTGTCGTCGAATTTGGTATTGGGACGGCGCTGCGAGTATTTCCCAGCTTGCCATTGACGGAACGAGCAAGCCGGGCGCTTGCAAGTTCCCGGCGCCGGTGTCGGAGATCACGATCCTCGACGCTATTGAGATCATCCACTGCACGGAGAAGGCCGAAGCGAGCATTAAGGCGGTACACACATGGAAGTGCTGACGCGGGAGGTATTCCTCCATACGGATTTTACCGGCGACGGCGACGGCTCCGGATACAGCTACGGCTCCGGCTACGGCGACGGCTCCGGCTCCGGCTACGGCGACGGCTCCGGCTCCGGCTACGGCTCCGGCTCCGGCTACGGCTACGGCGACGGCTCCGGCTCCGGCTACGGCTCCGGCTCCGGCTCCGGCTACGGCGACGGCTCCGGCTACGGCTACGGCGACGGCTCCGGCTCCGGCTACGGCGACGGCTCCGGCTACGGCTTAAAATCCTTTAACGGTCAGCCGGTCGATGTGATCGACGACGTACCGACAATACTCACGCGCATCATCGGCAACGTTGCCAAAGGCTTTATCGTCTGCGCTGATTTCTCGCTTGCCCCGACCTTTGTGTGTAAGCAGGGAAACACGTTCGCCCACGGCGAGACACTGCACAAGGCGCGGGAGGCGCTGCTGGAAAAGCTGTTTGACGATATGCCGACGGATGAGCGCATCGCAGCGTTCTGCAAAGAGTTCAAGCCCGGCGTCAAGCGCCCGGCCATGGACTTTTTCTCGTGGCACCACCGGCTGACCGGAAGCTGCGAGCGGGGGCGGAGAGAGTTCGCCAAGCAGCATGACATTGACATCGACCGCGATGAGCTGACGCCCGAAGAGTTCTTCGCTCTGACGCGCGATTCCTACGGCAGCGGAATCATCCGCCAGACGGAAGAGGCATTTGCCGCCAGTAATGGCGAGATCGTAGAGGCGGAAGAATGAAAGTCCTGATTGCATGCGAAGAATCGCAGAGGGTATGTATTGCTTTCCGCAAGCTCGGTCACGAGGCGTACAGCTGCGATATTCAGGAGCCGTCCGGCGGTCATCCAGAATGGCACGTTCTCGGCGACGCGCTAAAGGCCATAGAGGGCGGGCAAGTGACCACAATGGATGGGGAAATGCACGATATAGGCCGGTGGGATATGATTATCGCGCATCCGCCGTGCACTTATCTTACCGTCTCCGGCAACAGATACTTCAACCTGGACAAGTATGGCGACAGGGCAAAAAAGCGGTTGCTTGCGCGCCTGGATGCCGCGAGGTTCTTTCTGGCGTTTGCGCTGGCTGATGTTCCGCGAATTGCTGTAGAAAACCCTGTCGGTGTGATGTCTACACTTTTTCGGAAACCCGATCAGATCATCCAGCCCTATTTTTTCGGCGATGAAGCGAGAAAAACTACTTGCTTGTGGTTAAAAAACCTTCCGTGTTTAGAGCCGACAAATTGCGTGTCGCCCGGTGAAATCCTTCCCGGCGGATACAGCACGAATGCAAGCGCGAATTATGCAACGGACGAAAACGGGAAAATCCTGCGGTGGTCAGACCCGCGGACGGCGAAATTTCGAAGCAAAACATTTCCCGGCATTGCGGAGGCAATGGCCGAACAATGGGGAGGTGATACCCGATGATCTACATCGGCATAGACCCCGTTCAGAACGGCGCTCTTGCCATTCTGAACGGGGAGGAAGTCCAGACGTTCCGGTATGACAGAGACACCTACCGCTGCGTCCTCTCCGACCTGCGCGGAGAAAAGGCGGTGTGCTGCTTAGAGCACGTCGGCGTGATGCCGAAGAACGGAAGCGTGTCCATGTTCCACTTCGGCGAGGGCTTCGGGTGGCTTCAAGGGATGCTCGAAGCATACGAAATCCCCTATGAGCTCGTCCGCCCGCAGAAGTGGAAGAAGGAATTTTCCGTCACCGCCGACAAGAACACGTCCATAGAGGTCTGCAAGCGGCTCTTCCCCGGCGTGGATCTCATCCCGCCGGGCTGCCGCAAGGAGCATGACGGAATGGCGGAATCTTTACTCATGGCGCTCTACGCCAAGCGGAGGCTCGGATGAAACGAATTGACCTGACCGGGCAGCGCTTCGGACGGCTGACGGTCATACGATACGACCACTCCGAGCACGACGGTGTGCACTGGCTCTGCAAATGCGATTGCGGAAACGAAAAGGTTGCCGCCGGGTATTCCCTGCGGAGCGGAAAAACGAGATCCTGCGGCTGCCTGAACTCCGATGCTTCGCGGGCAAAGCTCGAAAAGGCAAGGGCGGCTATAAAGGCACGACCGAGAAAAGACCTGACAGGTCAGCGGTTCGGGCGGCTCGTCGTTCTCGGCCTTGCCGATGTGCCGGACAGAAAGGGCTTCATTTTCTGGCGCGTCCGCTGCGACTGCGGAACGGAAAAAGTCATCATGCAGAACAATTTCATTTACGGACAAACGCGATCCTGCGGCTGTCTCGCAAACGAAGTGAGAGCGGCCAGAGCTGAACACATGAGGCAGGGCAGAAAGCCGAAAAAAGCGCCTGTGGAAGTCAGGAAGCCGAAAAGCGAAAAAACGGCCACTGTCCGCAAGGTTTACCCAACAAGAACCGCCGCAGAGTTTTTCCGCTTTTCCAAAGCGCACGGATGCAGCGTGTGCGCGGACAGGAAGGACTGCGACATGACATTCTGCAAATACGAAAAGGAGCTGACATCGTGAACGAAAAACAGGAAAAGAAGCGCCGGTACAATCTGCGCCTTGAGTTTATCGCGCATTTCAACAAGTGGCTGGACAGCGAGCCGCCCCGGTGGTGCTTTATCCGCTGGCGCAAGTGGAAGAACAGCCGACCGGTATGGGAGGACGCGGCATGACCTACGAAGAAGCAAAACGAATCCTGCACCCTGACACTACGCTGGAAGCGCTTGCCGAGATCGAGTTCTTAGGAGGTTTCAAAGGCAAGGAGAAATTGCAGGAGGCGGTAGACGAGGCTTGCCTTATGGCGTGTGAGGCGCTGGACAAGAAGATTCCGAAGACGCTGAACAGCGGCGTTGACAGAACATGGGGAACGCCTACGAAAGAAGCCATTTGTCCCGCGTGTGATTACGCCCTTGGGCATTGGGAATTTATAGGCGGCGGTAAGAAAATCACATACTGCGAGCATTGCGGACAGGCGATTGATTGGGAGGGCTGGAAATGGGAAGACTGAAACCGTGCCCCTTTTGCGGAATGAGCCCATCCATACGGGTGGTTAGTTTTCGCGATGTCGCCTGCAACTACTTTTCCGGGGAAACAGTTGTTAAGCATGTAAAACGATACCGGGTGGGATGCGGGTACGCATTATGCTTGTGCCACCCGCAAACGTGTCTTTATGATGCGCAGGAGGAAGCAATCGAAGCATGGAACAGGAGGGCTGACAATGGCTGAATACACGAAAATTAAAACAGCGCGGACGATCATCTGCGAATTATGCAACGATCTTTACCCAGACGATCCTTGCGAACCGGCAGACTGTGACTGGCTGCGGATGCTCGAAGAGGACGCGCTTTCCTGCGACAACTGCAAATGGCTCGGCGAGCGTCACCAGAAGTGCTCCTGCTGCCGGAGAAATCACGGCATGAAAGACAACTACGAGGGGAAAACGCCATGACACACAAAGACTTTTCAACGATTCAGCGCATGTTAGGCTTCATCGAGGGCGCTATATTTGACCTCGACAAAAGCGTAAGCGGCAGCATTCTCGACGCTATTGGAGTTATCGACTCAACGCTTGAAAAAGAAGTGCGGACGGACGGAGGCGATGACAATGGCTGAATCCATAGACAGGGAAGCGGCGATCAAAGCAATCTCTGATAGTGATCCTAACGGCATTCGCCGAACGTTTGGGTTTAATGTTGGACAGATCGAAGAAGCGCTGCGGTCTGTCCCCGCCGTCTCCGTCCCGCAATGGATCAGCGTCAAGGACAGACTGCCGGACGTGGCTGGTATGTACATCGTTACGGCTTGTGACGAGTGGTGTTCGCATGGAGAAGGAATCTGGTATGACACGGTTGTTGTCGTTGCTGAATATTCCAGCGGTTGCTGGAATTGGAACGATAACGGGACAGATTACGACATAGACGACCTTGTTACTCATTGGATGCCGCTTCCCGAACCGCCGAAAGGAGAAAATGATGGCTGAATACATTGACAGAGATGAAGTTATCGCGTGGATTTGGAAGCAGAAAAGACTTTCAAAAGGGTATACGGTAATGTTAATACAGGATTTACCCGCCGCCGACGTTGCGCCTGTACAGCACGGGAAATGGATACCGTTTTACGCAGAGTTTGCCGGAGACATTCAGTATTGCTCCGTTTGCGAAATCGGGTTTTCCGCCCGGATGGCCTACTGTCCGCACTGCGGCGCGGTTATGGACGGATGGAGAAAGGAAGGCGCAGAAAATGAGTGATATTCGCCAGACAATTAAGGCAGGAGCAGAAAGCATCTGCCCCAGCTGCAATCATTATCTCGTTTGTCGAGCGACTGGTAATCAACCTTGTGCAGAGTGCAACCAATATGCGCCAGTTGCACAGCACGGAAAATGGGTGTCGCTTGTCGTAAAACGGGAAGATTGGAAGGGTGTTTTGCATGATTTCTATCAGCCATTTAGTTGTTCCATCTGTAAGAACCCCAACACGTTTATGGGGGAGAGTGCGTTCTGTCCCCATTGCGGCGCACGAATGAACGGAGGCGACAGCGATGCGGCTGATTGATGTGGATGCACTGGGCGTTGGCCTATGCAGCAGGGATGTATTGCCAGCGGACTACTGCGCCGGGTGGAACGGGCTGATAAGGTTGTTAAAAAAAGCCCCCACAGTGGACGCTGTGCCTGTGGTGCATGGGCGGTGGGCGTTGAATAAGAAATACGGCGATTATGAATGCTCCGAATGCGGGCAAGGGGACGTGAAGGCTATGGATTTTACGAACCTAAAAATGCGATACTGTCCCAACTGCGGTGCGAAGATGGACGGTGCGGAATGAATGAAGAAAGAAACAGGAGAATTTACAGGTTTCTTCGAGACTATGTAAATTTCGGCACTAAGAATGAGATAACTGACGAAGGCAGCCTTATCGCCGCTGTTGGTTTGCTCATAAGAGAAAGCGTATTCACGTTCAAAGAGCTTCAATTTGAGTGCGCTATGAAAGTTCGTGCCATTATACCAAACGATTGGCAAGAGGGGGCATTTGTATGAATGACTGTGAATCCTGCATCCACTACCCGCCGAGCGCTGCGGACGGAAAGCCCTGCTGCTTCTGCGAAACGACAGACCCGCTGCTGAATTGCTATCAGAGAAAGGACGATAAAGCGAATAACGAACCTTGAGAAGATCAAGAGAATGAGCGTTGACGAAATGGCAGGCGTTTTAATCTTAGCTGCACGGGCGCAGGATTGCATTGTCCCGGCAAATACGAATTGTTACAAATGCGCGTTTTTTGAGCTGTGTATGTTGGGCGAAAATGCGGCATATACGGACATAAAAAAATGGCTTGAAAGCGAGGTAAAGGATGATGCATAAACCCTGCTACGGCAAATGCCCCCGCTGTGTGTGGCGGTGGAATGGGGGGTGTAGTGAATGGCAAGACTGATTGACGCCGACGCGCTGCTTGCTGAATACGACCGGCAGCACGAAGGAGAGCCGGGGAAAGCTCGAAAACTGATAGAGGATGCGCCCACCGTTGCCGCTGTTCCCGCGTCCAAAATCCTCGCCTTGCGCGACGCTCTCTACGAAGCCGATGCTGTCACAATGCGAGGACTGCGCAATCTCAATATGCTGATCGCCAAATACGAAGGAGGAAAAGACCATGCGGTTGATTGACGCTGACGAAGCCAAGAAAACTTACACAGCGGAGACATTCGACACGGCAGATGACTTCGAGCGCGTGAATGACATTCTCGATTATGCCCCCACCATAGACCGCCCCACCCGCAGCCAGTTTAAGCGTATGGCGGTGCAGCTTGGGTATGAGCCGGTCGTGCATTGCAAGGACTGTAAATACATAACGTTCAGTGACTGCTACGGCGTATGTGGAGCCGTACGAATGGGAATTGTAGGCCCGTATGACTTTTGCAGCTACGGAGAAAGGAAAGAAAACGATGACGCTTGAAAATGCAATAAAAACGCTTGACGATGTTATCCCGCCGCACACGCACAACACGGTAGACCGGGAACATATGCCGATTGTCCTTGCGTGGGAAGCGGTAAAGGTCGAACTCGAAAACCGTGAGCCTGTTGTGCATTGCAAGGACTGCTTACATTACTGCGAATGCGTATGCGATTATCACGCGGCGGCGGTTTGCGCAGACTGGTTTTGCTGGGGCGGAGAAAGGAGAACCGATGAGCAGTAAATCCAAGCGCAAGCCGATAGACGTATCCATGCACAAGGCCGTGTCCATCGCCATGACGATCTTCGTCTGGGCATGGATGTCCTGCTTCAATCCTACGCAGGAGGACGTGAACAAGCTGTCGGCGGAGGTGGCGAACATCCGGGAGAGCGTCAACAGCCGCAACCTCAACATCTGGATGGTCAGAGACGCCATAAAGGATGAATTCGGATGGGAAATATAAACAGACCCGCCGTAAATAAAAACGCGGTACGGCGTGTTTAACATTGAATGACGAGGTGAGAAAGTGAACGAACTCTGGAAAATGAAATGCAAGGCCGACCTCTTCAACCTACGGAAAAACGAGGCGGCGATTCTGTCCATACCGGAAGAGATCGACATGGAGCGCGACCGCATGACATCCATCAAGAGCGCATCCACGGGGACGGCCCCGGTGCAGGGCGGCGGTACGTCGTATGAGGAACGCATGAACAACAGCATCTGTCTGATTGATAGCCTTACGCGGCATTTGCACTTTGCCGAGACGGAAATAAAACTGACAAAGCAAGCCCTTGCAACGCTGACGCAAGAAGAACGGCGAATCCTTGAAGTTCTGTACATCGACAGACAGAAGAGAGGCGCGGAACGGCTGTGCCAAGAGCTTGCCATAGCCGAGGAAGCGACGGTATGGAAGCGAGCAATGCGGGCGCTGGAAAACTACTGCGCCGCCCGGTACAGCTCCGCGGCAATCTGATGGAAGTTTCGAGACAGTAACTTTTCAAAAATCCGTGATATAATATTACCATCCAAAGCCACGCAGAGACGCCGGACGATCACCGAGCGCCAAAGCGTGGCTTTTTGTTTTGGGCGAAGCCGAAAGGCGGGAAAGCCGTACGCAACGGAGGGGGCGACGGAGATGGAGAGGATTATGGATGTAAAAAATATCCCCATCGGGGAAATCGTGCCGTATGCGCGGAACGCGAAAAAGCACGATAAGCGGCAGATCGACAACGTGGCGGAAAGCATCCGGCAGTACGGATTTGTCCAGCCCGTAGTGATCGACCGCGACGGCGTGATCGTCATCGGTCATTGCCGCGTTCTGGCGGCGAAGAAGTTGGGAATGGAAGCCGTTCCGTGCGTCTGTGTAGATGATCTAACGCCGGAACAGGTCAACGCCCTGCGCCTCGTGGACAATAAGACCAACGAGAGCGATTGGGATATGGATCTTCTTTCGATGGAGCTGCCGGAGATCGACCTGTCCGCGTTTGATTTTGACTGGGGGTTGACGGAGGACGATTCGGCAGAGATTGTCGAGGATGAAGCCCCGGAAGTGTCGGACGAAGCTCCGACGGCAAAACGAGGCGATGTCTGGCAGCTTGGGCGGCATCGTTTGATGTGCGGCGACAGCACGTCCACGGATGACGTACAAACGCTTACCGGGGGGGTGCAAATTGACCTTCTTATTACTGACCCGCCGTATAATGTGAATTATGGAGCCGTCAGAGACGTAAGCGAAGCTGTGAAGCGGCATAGAAGAACAGACGGCCTGCTGATACAGAACGATAATATGGCCGATGGGGCGTTCAGAGAATTCTTGGCGAACGCATTTAGAAGCGCAAACGATGTCATGAAGCCGGGGGCTGTGTTCTACATTTGGCACGCAGACAACGAATCGTACAATTTCCGCGGCGCGTGTAAAGATATCGGCTGGCAAGTAAGAGAATGCCTTATTTGGAACAAAAACACTTTCGCCATGGGCAGACAGGACTACCAATGGAAACACGAACCCTGCCTGTACGGATGGAAAGACGGAGCAGGGCATTTGTGGGCGAGCGACAGGAAGCAGACAACCGTCATTGATTTTGACAAGCCGAGCAAAAGCGAGCTTCACCCGACAATGAAGCCTGTCGGCCTGTTTGATTATCAAATCCAGAATAACACAAAGGGCGGCGATGCTGTCCTCGACCTTTTCGCCGGTTCCGGCACTACGATCATGGCATGCGAACAAAACGGCAGAAACGCCTATTGCATGGAGCTTGACCCGCGATATGTCGATGTCATCATCAAAAGGTGGGAAACATTTACCGGAGAAAAGGCGGTGCGTCTGTGAAAGCAGCAATGCGCCAGATTGAAGAAATAAAGCGGTTGAAAGAAGCCATAGCGAAGACGGAAAGTAAGTACCTGAAAAGAGATTATAGGAAGAATATCCGCCGGCTCGAAGAAGAGTCGAAAGAATACTGCTCATACAGAGGCTTCGAGTACGGCAAAATAATGGGTGGGATATAACATGAGCAGACCTCAAAAAGAGATCGACCAGAAAATATTTGAGGGACTGTGTGCCATACAATGCACAGAAGAAGAGGTTGCAGACGCCTTTGACGTGAGCGTCGACACGATCTCCCGCTGGTGTCAGAGAACATATGGTGAAGGTTTTGCGGAGGTATTCGCCCAAAAGCGCGGCAAAGGCCGCATTTCTCTTCGTCGGGCGCAATTCAAGCTCGCCGAAAAGAACGCCACGATGGCGATCTTTCTCGGCAAACAGTACCTCGGCCAGCGCGACAACGTAGACGTGAACGTCACAAACACCGAGGGACTGTCCCTGGACGAATTGGAAACGATGGTGATCGGCTTTGACGCGGGAAGCGGCGATAGCAATTCTCCTGAATGAGCCGGTAAAGATCGGCTATGCCGTCGGCTTCGACAAATTAACCGCGCTGCATAACCGGTGGATCATTGAGATGATCCGCGGCACGCAGGACAAGACATTGCAGGCGCACCGCGGCTCATATAAGACGACGTGCGTTTCCATCGCCCTCGCGTGCATTTTCGTTTTGCTGCCGAACAAGAAGACGTTGTTCCTCCGCAAGACGGACGCGGATGTAAAAGAGGTCATCCGCCAGGTGCGGAACATTTTGCTATCCCCGCCCATGCAGGAGGCGGCGCGGCTAATCCACGGGAAGGATATGGTTCTCATCACGCAGACGGCGTCGGAGCTATCGTCCAATTTGCCCGGCGACAGCAAAGGCACATCGCAGCTCGTGGCGATGGGCATAAACGGCAGCATCACCGGCAAGCACTTTGACCGCATCTTCACGGACGACATTGTCAACGTGCAGGATCGCACGAGCAAAGCCGAGCGCGACCGCACGAAGATCGTCTATCAGGAGCTGCAGAACATCCGCAACCGCGGCGGGCGCATTTTCAACACCGGTACGCCGTGGCACAAAGAGGACTGCTTTTCTCTCATGCCAAACATCGAGCGGCACGATTGCTACTCAACCGGCCTTATTTCCAAAGAGCAGCTGCAGATCATCCGGGAGGCTATGACAGCCTCCCTTTTTGCCGCAAACTATGAGCTTCGGCATATCGCGTCGGATGATGTTATTTTCACCTCGCCACAAACGGGCGCAGACCCGGCGCTTGCCGAGCAGGGCATCTGTCACATCGACGCCTCCTACGGCGGCGAGGACGGAACCGCGTTCACCATCTGCAGGAAGTCCGGCGGCAGGTATTACATTTACGGGCGGCTCTGGCATAAGCATGTTGACGACTGTTTACCGGAGATCATCCGCCTCCGAAAGGCGTTCAACGCCGGGATCATCTACTGCGAGCGCAACGCGGATAAGGGCTACCTTGCCAAGGCGCTCCGCGAAAGGGGCGAGCGCGCCGACACCTACCACGAAAAGACAAACAAATTCGTCAAGATCACGAGCTATTTAAAAAGCGAATGGAAAAACGTGGTATTCGTCGCCGGGACGGACGCGGAATACATCAACCAGATCTGCGACTACACCGAGAACGCCGAGCACGACGACGCGCCGGACAGCGCCGCGTCCATCGTGAGGAAATTGTGGAATAAAAAGGACACGGAATACGTCCCGCTGTGGATGTAAGGAGGAGACATGTATACCTATCAGGACTTACCCGCCGCGGGAGGATCGCTCGATGCGAGGACGACGTTTATCAACAACGCCATCGCCGAGCACACCGGCAGCAAGGCGTACAAAACAGCGGCAGACGCCGAATTGTACTACAACGGCGAAAACCCGACAATCAGCAACTACGAAAAGATCCTCTACGATTTGCAGGGGAAAGCGCACCGCGACATGTTCACCGCCAACCACAAGCTGGCCTCTTCTTTTTTCCGCTTCGATGTTAACCAGCAGGTTGCGTATCTCCTCGGCAACGGCGTCACGTTCGCCGACAAGAAAACGGCGGATAAGCTCTGCTCCGATTTCGATCAGGAGGTCATGACCGCCGCGAAGTATGCGCAGATCGGCGGCGTTTCGTTCGGTTTCTGGGATCTGGAACACCTTCGAGTGTTCCGCCTGACGGAGTTTGTGCCGCTCTATGACGAGGAGACGGGCGCGCTCTCCGCCGGTATCCGCTTCTGGCAGCTCGCGCCGGAAAAGCCGAAGCGCGTCACGCTCTACGAGTTGGACGGCTTTACCGAATACATCCAGCGCGAGGGCGAGCCGATGACGATCATGCAGGACAAGCGCGCCTACAAGCAGGTCGTGCGAACGTCCGAGGTCGGCGGTACGGAAATCCTAAACGGCGAAAACTATCCCAATTTCCCCATCGTGCCGCTGTTTAACAATGAACGCGGATTGTCGGAAATCGTCGGCAAGCGCAACACGATTGACGCTCTCGACCTTGCCGCCTCGAACATGGTAAACAACGTAGATGAGGGCAACCTCATTTATTGGGTGCTCACCAACTGCGGCGGCATGGGCGACCTCGATGACGCCCGGTTTATTGAACGCCTGAAAACCACGCACGTCGCCCACGCGGACGGCGACGACGGCGCAAAGGCCGAGGCGCACACGTTAGAAGCGCCGTATGCCGGAACGAACACCACGATTGACATGCTAAAAAAGAAACTCTTCGAGGACTTCCAGTGTTTCGACAGCGCTGCCGTATCCGCCGGAAACCAGACGGCGACAGCCATCAAGGCCGCGTATGTTCCGCTCGACCTCAAGACCGACATGTTCGAGGCGCAGGTCACGCGCTTTATTGTCGGCATCCTCTCCCTGCTCGGCATCGACGACAAGCCGACCTACACGCGAAGCCAGATCATCAACCGGCAGGAGGAGACGCAGAGCCTCATCCTCGCCGCGCAGTATTACGACGACGAATACATCATCAAAAAGCTGCTCACCATCAACGGCGACGCCGACCAGTTTGACGATCTCATGCAGCGCCGGGACAATGCGGCGGTCGACCGCCTCGGTCTGGATGAATGAAGCGCGACGAGGGACGCCGCCTGACGGATGCTGAGCTGGAGGCGCTCGAAAAGCGCATCCGGGAGATGTACGGCGGCGCGGCAAAAAACCTCCGGCAGATCATCGACGAGTATTTCGCCAACTTCCGCCTCCGCGATGAGGAAATGCAAAAGCTCATCGGAACGGTCGTAAATGGCCGCGAATGGACGGAGGAGGACTATAAACAATGGCGGCTCGCCCAGATGGGCCGCGGCGAGCGCTTTGAAGCCCTGCGGGACAAGCTCGCCGAACGCCTCACCAACGCAAACGAGGTTGCCATCTCCTACGTCAACGACGCAACGCCCGGCATATACACGCTCAACCGCAACTATGCCGCGTATGAAGTCTCCGACGCGGGCGGCGATTTCACGCTTTATGATGAGCAGACCGTCCGCCGCCTGATCGTTGAGCAGCCGGATTTAATGCCATATTATCCAAAAGAGAAAGCCGTCCGCCGCGGCATCGACCTGGAATTTGGAAAGAAGCAGATCACGAACGCTGTAACCGCCGGTATCCTGATGGGACGCAGCAGCCGCGGCATTGCCGCCGACCTTCGCCGCCGCATTATTGACATGAGCGTCGAGAGCGCCATCCGCGCCGCGCGTACCGCCGTCACCGCCGCCGAAAACGGAGGCCGACAGGCGACGTATGAAAAGGCTGCGGAAATGGGGATCGAGATGCAGCGGGAGTGGATCGCCACAAAGGATCATCGCACCCGAGAATGGCACGGCGCGGCGGACGGTCAGCGTGTCGGCGTTGATGAAGCCTTTACCGTCGGCGGCGAGAAGCTCATGTTCCCCGGTGACAAATCGCACGGCGCGTCCGGCTGGAACATCTACAACTGCAGATGTTCCGTTAAAGCGTTTGTCAAAGGCCACGGGCGTAAGCGGGAAACATACAACGAGTGGCTCAAACGCATTGAGGAAGAACAAAAGAAAGCCTTGACCACGTATGAAAAGCCTGTTGAAAAGTCCGCAGAATCGAGTATAATTAAGTCAAAGGAAGAAGCGCAGAAACCATCAATCCCACCGAGTTCGGAAACGGTTACTGTTGATTCGGAAGCTGTGTACAAAGCCGCTAAAGCTGGAACACGGCACGCTGGCGTATACCGAGACGCGGCGAACAAGTCAAAGCCACGTCTTTTGAAATCCATTAAGTCGCACGAAGAGCAAGTCAGGCTCCATGCAGACAAAATAGCACACCCGGAGAAATACGATGCTGGATGGTCGTCAAAGTCTGAGCAGGAAAAAGACGGATTACTCAGAAAGTGGCGAAAAGATATGCAACGCAATGCTGAGCAAGCGGCCATTGAGAAAGAAACACTCAAAGAAAGGTTTGGTGATGAGTCGTGAACAGAGATATCCTCGCTGAAATTGTCGAGAACATCAAAGAATCTGCCGAAGAATTAAAGCAGAAAGAAAACCGCTCGGAGGTTGAGTACGGCGAGCTTTTGGCGTATGCCGAATGTTTGAGCATCATCAAAGATGCAAATGCAGGGTACGATCTGAAAGCGCTCGGTCTTGACTTTGACATTGACGCGGAATACCTCTAAAGCATCGTGTAATTTGCACGGTGCTTTTTCTATGCCAAAGAGGAGGGAACTATGCCGTTCGTCTACAAGCTCTATGACAACGCCGCCGATGTCCTGAAAGCCACCGCCGAACAAA
>ERZ1034897.857-NODE-857-length-13359-cov-27.222715_pt1 | contig 13359 bp, 16 predicted proteins | sample MGYA00520629_ERZ1034897 | MGnify/ENA primary metagenome ERZ1034897 (study PRJEB33766, sample SAMN09781789) | gut metagenome | biome: gut microbiome | host: Homo sapiens | place: Madagascar | study: EMG produced TPA metagenomics assembly of the PRJNA485056 data... | reverse complement strand
CTTACGCTGTTCCCAAGTTATATCTTTATGAGAAAAATTTATTTTGTAAAAGATATGTCTCGCATAGTGACATTATCAACCTGATTGGGTAAAATAATCAAAGAGAATTTATTCTATTGGAGATGATAATTTGAAACGATTCAATGAAGGAGATACTGTTTACTTTATTGCTTCTGCTATCTTTGTAAGAAAAGCTAAGGTGGTACGGAATGCTGGTGGATTTTGTACCATTATCTTTGATGGTAATGGCAATTGTGGTACTTCTGGTACTCGTGTTCGTGAATCTAAGTTGTATCGTACAGAAGAGGAAGCTAATGCGATTGTTAAACAGCATAAGGTAGCAAACAAGCGAAGATGATGAGTCTTCGCTTTTACTTTGGATTGGCAAATACGATACCGCCATACCTTCTTCTAAGATCTGATAAGGCATAGGTGTTTGTTTTCCAGTCTGCTTTTGCTTCTTCGAATGTGTTGGTTTTACCATCATAGTTACCATCTTGAATGGTGATGTTTTCTCCATCTACTTTGAGTACAATACCAACATGGTTTTTACCAATACCAGAAAAAACAGCTCCCGCTTTTGGCGTGTCGGCTCTTTCAAATTTATCACGATGACAAGCAAGCAATTCATCGACACAATCCCATCCATTACCAGTAAAGCCTGGATCATATCCATATAATTCGTAGAATCTACCCCATGCAAACCATGTGCATTGGCCATATAAACCAATTCTTGCATATGGATTTTTTGTTACCCATGCTTCTAAATTATTAAAGTTAGGATTGGTTCCACCACGAAATGTAATTCCTACATAACGCATAACATGATCTACATAGAGTGGATCACCATATCCACTTACATGCAATTCTTGTTTCTTATTGTCTGAAAATAGTTGTGCATTGTATTTAGAATATCCACCAAAATTAGTAAGTGCCCATTCTATATATCCATTTCCATAGTTGTATCCTTGTAATGCTAAGTAGATATGTTCCGTATCCGATGGATCTTTTACATTGGCTTTTTTAATACAATCCGAAAAAGTTTTAACACCAACTTCGATTGAATATTCAGTTTCTGTAATGCCATTAGGAATTCTAGGATATTTTGTATTATATCCAGACTCACTAGCTTGCATAGGATCATTTCCTTTACCACCTGATTCTTGCATCATAATGGCTTGTATTAAAGATACATAGTCTTCAATATCATTTTCTTTGGCATATTTACGAATGATATCTTCATACGCAATGACTTCTTCACTTAAAGAAACAATTTCACTATTGGATCCACCATCTTGTGCTAGTACTCCAAATGTGCCAATAAATAAAACAAGCACAAGTAATAAGATGATTCCTGTACCAAATGAAAAGAGTGCACCAATACTGGATACACTCTTCTTGATTACACTGTACGTTGTTTTAACAGCTTTTGTTGTATTTTGAACAACCGGTGTAGAAACAATCTTTTCACTTGTTTGTTTGACTTTAGAAGCATTTACTTTATTAACTACACTATGCTTTGCTTTGGAAATATAAGATGCTTTTTGAGGATGAATCTCATTACGATTTGGTAATGTATTTTGCTTCTTGATTTTATGCTCATTTCTTTTTTCTTTAATGAACTTCGTTGTGCGATAACTCGATTCAACAAATGTTTGTTTGGCAGCTTTTTTCACTGAATTTGTAGCTTGCACATTTGCATCGAATGAAATACTCTCTTGGCGAGTATCTTTATCCGTATTGCGTGTATGAAGTGTGTGCTGCTTAATAAAGTGTTTTATATTTGCCTTAGAATCTTTTGTTTTAATCATCTGTACTTTCTGTTTTGTCTTGATGTCTTTCAAATCAATCAACTCCTTTGTATGTAAAAAAAGAACATCTACTGTAGAAGTAAATGTTCATTGAATAGATTGTTTATTAACAAAACAGTAAAATTGCTAGAATGATGGCAAATATTATGAAAACAATGCCAAAAATGAGGAGCCCATATTTTAATATTCTAGATAAGACGTATTTATAGCCTTCTGTATATTTCGTAAAGAATTGCTTCTTCCTTAAGATAAAATACACGACCAAACAGACTAAGCCTACGATTCCATTATAAATAACTACGAGCGGAATAAAGATAGACAAAAAAAGCATGCATAAAATCCATATAGCACAAAATAGCATCAATAAAAAAACACATAGTCCCCCCCCATTAAAATCACACTCCCTAATCTAATTTGATTGTAGCATATGTGAAATTTGAAAGCACTGAAATTAGAAATTGTTTGAATTATGCAATCTTTTTATCACCAGGTTTAGTAGTATTTAAATCATATAGTAATCCTTTTGGCATCTTATTTACAAATGGAACTATTGAACCACCATACTTGATTAATCCACAACCTGTTGGTGCATTAGTAATATAGCTCATTTGTTCTTCTGAAATGTTTAATAGTTTGGCTAGATCCTCTCTGTCATTGGCAGATTGATTCAACATGACAATAAATTCAGAGTTCGACAACATGCTTGTACCTTGTTGAGAAGATAAAAGGTATTTTACGTTTTGGGTAATTCCTGTTGGATAGGCATCTCTTTTTCTGAATTGTCTCCATGCCGATGCAAAGAAGGTTGCACTTTCTTCATTTTCAAAAATAACATGAATCTCATCAATAAAGACATGGGTACGTTTTCCTTTACGCCAGTTTTCATTGACTCTATTAATAATCGCATCTGTAATCACAAGTAATCCCATCGTTTTTAATTGTTTTCCTAAATTGAAGATATTAAAAGAAAGAATTCTAGATTGGATATCGACATTGGTTTCATGTGCAAATATGTTTAGTGATCCATTGGTAAATAATTCAAGTTTAATGGCTAGCGATTTGGCTTCTGGTTCTGTTTGTTCTAATAGCTTTTTGTAGAGATGCTTTAAAGTTGGAACATGAGTCTCTTGATATACAAGGGCAACACAACGGTCAATGATGGAACGATCAATAGGAGATATACCACCATGATTGGAATCCAGTTGTTCAAATAAAGACATAATGAATTGAGACTTATCCGCAATGGCATTGCCACTATCACCATAACCTTCAGACATATCCATCGCATTGATATAGTCGTTACTGTTTGTACCAATACGAATGATTTGTCCGCCTAGTGCTTTAATGATTGGATCGTATTCACCTTCAGGATCGGCAATGATAATGTCATCATTGGTTGATAAGATTAAAAATTCAAGTTCTTCCTTTGTAAGGAAGGATTTACCTGCGCCAGGAATTCCTAATACAAAGGAGTTTGGATTTTGCAGTAAGGCTTTATTACAAAGAATTGGATTATTGGTAATAGCATTCTGTCCATACCAGATACCACCTTTTTGCATGATCTCATGTGCTCTAAATGGAATGAAAACAGCAGCACTTTCTGTAAGAAGAGTACGTGTAAGATTGAGCTTATTTACTCCAATGGGAAGTACAGTTTGTAAACCATCGAGTTGTCTTTTAGAAAAATATAATGTTTCAAGTTCACAAACATATTTACGAGCCACGGCTTTTAATGTTTCTGTATCTTTATCCAGTTCTTCTAAAGAATCTGCAAGATGAACAATGGTTATGTTACAAAGCATCATTCTTTGATCACGAACAATTAAATCATCCAGGAATTCTTTACATTCTTTTCGTTGTAGTTCCATATCATAAGGAATAATGGCAGAAAAGTTATTGTTACGATTTTGTTTCATTTGCCAATCCGTAATGTTCTTTTCAACACCTAAAAATTTGTTTTCTACTTCTCTTACGGCTTCATCCGTAGGAATTGTAATGATGTCCATGGAATACATTAAGTTTCGGTTTAGATCACAAAGTTCTGAAACAAATTCATCTTTTAAGAAACCTGGATAATTATTTAGATATAAGACTCTTCCATACTTACCATCAAATTCAAAATATTTATTGTGGTATTTACACATTCTAGGTGTAATCAAATCTTTGAAGGAATGGCCTTTTTTAGCTAAGTCATTGATATTTAGATTAAATTCTTCGGTTTCATTTCGATAAAAATCATGCAGAATCTTTAAGCGTTCTTCTGCATTGAGTTCAATACAAGAACTTCCGAGTCTAGCAAATAAAGTGGAGAACTCTGTAGTAATACGTGAAAAAGTAAATCTAGCTTCATCAATGGAATTCTTGAATACAGTAACAGTAATGTACTTTTCCTGAATAATGTCATCACTTTCCGATAACTTATCCAAAAGCATATTGTTGTATTCTTCTCTGTATGCATCTAATCCATCTTGCTTTAAAGGAATGAGGATATTCTTTTTGAATTTACGAATATCCACTTTTCGATTATTTATGGTAATCTTAGTCATAACAGAAGAATCAAATGAATTTAATAAATCACTGTAGCTTAAAAATAGATTGTTTTTATCTTCTCCTGAAGCAATTTTATAGTTGATATCTAAGAATCTGTAACTCTTTGTATATTTGTTGCCACAACGAAAAATACCATCCTTGTAGATGGTATCTACAGGAATGGTATCTTGAACATACTTAGGAATTTTTATTTTTTCTTTGTTTAGCTTTTTCAATCTTTCGTAACTTTTTATCATGAACAATAGACTCCTTTCGAGATTGATTAATGGCTGAATTGAATATTTCTTCATACAAATTAAATGGTTTATTGATTAAATTGGTTGAAGATAAAAGAACTGAATACAGTGCAGTTTTTACAATATCTTCGGTATACATTCCCTGAAATCGAATAAAACCAAGCGCAGCAAATGGTGCAGCACCTAACATACATAACCAGCTTGTCATTTCTGTACCCAACTTGTCATTAAACAGGAAATAAATACCTGTGGCTATGATACAGGCAATAATAGAGAATATACTTTGTCTTAAAGATAAACCAAAGAAGATACTTTCTGTATAATCTCGTATTTCCTTGTTGATCTTGATTTCAAAATTAGATTTCATCTATTAGTTCCTCATGCGTAATAGTTAATGGACTCGATGTTGCGAAGAGTATATTTTCTACAGGAATAATAGTTTTTGTTCCTTGGTTATTGATAATTACTTTATGTTCTGCATTTTCAATCTGATACATTAATTTTTGATTTAATGGTAATGAAGCAGGTTCTACGATTTCAACCTGATCTCCATTTTTTAAGATAATTGTATTTGTGATATAGTCTTTCATTTTGTCTTCCTTTCTTGCCTAACAGGCATAAAAAAACAGGAACGTATTGTTCCTGAATGTACTTGAATTATCATTTTTTTAGGTTGCCTATTCGTATCATTACTCCGTACTATTTTTGATTATAGTTAACTTTGTATATACGAATTATTTCTTTAATAATAAATTTCAAGATTGATTATAAAGCTAATCATCGTCATTTGGCAGATACCATCCATGTTCACGATGAGGTAAATTTAATGGAAATCTACTAGATATTGTATTTACTAAATCATTGTGAACATCATATAATTCATCATCTTCCCAATCGACTTCGTTTAAATCATCTTCCATTTGACTACAAACACTTCTTAATTCGTCTTCTGAAGCAGATTCCATCCAACTTGAATTTACAAAATTATACTTTTTTTTCATGTTAAAACCTCCATTTGAATTATCAAATAATGTAAATTAAATATGATTATACAAAATTAATTTATACTTCTTTATTCAAGTATAACATGTAAATACATAAACACATATTTTTTTACATAACATGAAAATTATAATCCCATCATTTCTTTCACAATCCTGTCTGACATCTTAATTGTTCCTACAAGAACTAACATGTTAAAGATAAGCTCTCCTATATAGCTCCAAATCATGGATACAGATGATGCTGTTGAATCTACTACTGGTGGACTTGATGTAAAGGCTGAAAAGATGATACAAGCTAAAACGATAATGGCTCCTTCAAGACATACACCTGCATAGCTTTTAATGAAAGTGAATGCTGTGTTTTGCGTGCTTTCTCCTGCAGAAGCTGCAAGTGGAATTGGGGATATTGCGGTATACATATACATCTTAAAGAATCTTCCATACACGGTAAGAATCATGACAAAGGATAGGATTGTTATGAATATAGATCCTAAAAGTGTCACCGCCCATAGTGGAATAGATTCTAGAAAACCAGTATTGCTTACTGCATCAATGATTTCTTGTGGCAGTACTGTTTCAGATGATATTCCTAGTCCTGCCGTTTCTGTAATGGAAGAAATAATACCTTGTACGATTTCAAAGATACCTGTCATCAGTTCCATTCCATACATAACAAGTGCTCGTGCAACAATAAACCGAAGGAACAGTTTAAAAGCCTGTTCTGGTCTTTTTACATCTTGCCAGCTTGTACAGGTTTTGATTAATCCCCATACAAAGAAAAGGACTAACAAAGCTAGTCCAATCGCTTGAAGGGCATCATGTACTTTTAGAATCACTTTCCATATGTCTCCACCTTTAAATGTTTCAGGAGATTCCGTCAGTAATAACCATATCTCGACCAGTTTACTGTTCCATGTATTTAAAGCACTTGTAAGGTTATCAATGATTCCATCCATATGATTAACCTACAATGATATTCAATATTTCTTTGGCAAAGGTAATCACAATTCCACCAGCTACTGTCATAAATCCATTAGCTCTTTGACTTGGATCATGACTCTTTAAAGATAAACCGACCTGTACAATTCCAAATCCAAGAAGAATCATACCAATGGCACGGATCATTCCGAACATAAAGTCACTGAAATTGTTGACTACAGTAACTGGATCGTTGGCTGCATAGATGGGTGTAGTTATTGCACTTACCATAATAAGTGCAACATAGGTTACAAAAAGTGTTTTTCTAATTGTTTTGAGTTTCTTCATTTTCTTTGATCTCCTTTAAATAATTTTCTGTTTCTTCTTCATCCAATAATTCATACTCATTACTGGAAAGAAGAATGTTTTGCCAGTCTTCAATAAAGTGAGAAGCTTGGCCATGAATGTAGGGTGGATAACCTCCATCCAACGTTCGTTTGATATTTGGATGCTTTAAAAGGTTATATTTCTTATCTTTTATCGGCCTTTCACCACGAATAAAAAGAAGTCCATCGTTGTTATCTAACAATCGAACTTCATCAGCTGTTAATAATTCTCTTCCTGTCTGTTGAAAATTTGTAGAATAACTTCCACTATGACCTGTAGATTTACCAAACGTATTGGTATCCAGTGTTTCTTTACCAAGAAGTTCACTGATGTATTTATGAGTACTTTGTTCATTACCACCCAGATAATAGAGTTCATCACAGTTACCGACAATGGATTCCCAACTGTCTTTGTATAGTGCTTTAATCTGTGCTAGGTTCTGCAAAATAATGGATACAAAGATCTGTCTAGAACGCATAGTAGAAAGCAACTTATCAAATTCATCGGGAAGTGCGACATTGGCAAACTCATCCATTAAGAAGTGTACAGGTACAGGAAGTTCTCCACCATGTACATAATCCGCCTGATAATAAAGCATTTGAAAGAGTTGGGTATATAGTATTCCTACAATGAAATTAAATGTGGAATCATTATCTGGAATAATCGCAAATAATGCCGTTTTTCTCTCTCCAATTTGTTCCAGTTCCATTTCATCAAAACGGGTTAAAGATGCAAGTTCTTCTAAATTAAAAGCAGCAAGTCGTACACCAACCGAAATCAGAATCGATTTGGCGGTTTTGCCTGCTGCCTGTTTATAGATTTTGTATTGTTTTAAAGCTAATGAATTGGAATCTAATGTTTCCAGTCTTTTAAAGAGTTCATCCAAAGGACTGTCATAATCTTCTTCGTCTTCTTTCACTTCTGCATAATTGAGCATTTCCATAACCATCGTAAAGTTTTGTTCATCTACAGGAGCATAATGATACAAATAGAGCATTAAGGCTTCTAGAAGGGCAGTTTCACTCTTTTCCCAAAATGGATCATTGGTATTGGAACCTTTGGGTGTTGTATTACGAATCAGATTGGTTATGAGTTTTAAAATATCTTTATCATTTTGAATATAGTGAAATGGATTGTATCCAAGTGATTTGGACATATCAATTAGATCAATAACCTTGATTACATATTCTTTAGCTTCTAAAAGATGGCCAACACTACGAATAATTTCACCTTTAGGATCGAGTACTACAAAACTTGTATTGCATTGAAGAATATTTGGTTTAGCATAAAATCTTGTTTTACCTGCACCAGAACCACCGATCACTATGGTATTCAAATTTCTTCGATGCTTTTTACCATCTAATCCCATTCGTACATTTTGAGAAAAGATCTTGTTAGAAGAATATTCTTTATTTGCATACTTCTTACAAACAAAATTTGGATTGGCCCATCTGGCAGATCCATATTCTTGTTGCCTTCGATAGTTCTTTGGTGAAGATAAATAGATGCCTATACCTAATAGATATGCAATCATAAAGATTGTGATGGCTTTAAAAGTATTGGAACTCCAATGTAAATCAAACGGATGATTCAGCGCTTCACTAAAATGAGGAAGTGCATATATTAATCCTTGATCCATATAAGGTGCAATCAATATTGCCAGCCAGGTAATAGGAATAATCAACAGTCCTAAAAAGATGAATTCTTCTTTTTTAGCATCTTTCATAATGTTCTTTTACTGAAGGTGGAGTTGCATCACAAACTTTGACAATAAGGGAATCTAAGAAGTCATAGTTCTTGTGCTCCATGCGTTGTTTATCACGTAAATCGGCAAGAGCACGAACAATAATTCTTCGTTCTGTATCATCTACTTGTATTTCAATCATTTCTTCTTTTTGTTTTCTAAACCAGTTCATAATCGTTATCTCACTTTCTTTTTAGATTTGTTTTTGACAGGCATTTTAGGTGCAGCTGATTTTAATTTTCCCTGTTTAATATCTTGCAGTTCTTTACGGACAGAAGGTCTATCCGTAGTAGCTGTTGATCTTTTTCTTTCGACGGCTTTCTTCTTGTTTTCTTTCTTCAATGTTTTTGAAGATGGCTCGAACGGAGTACCGTCTTTGCTCATCCGAGCCTGTTCGGGGTTTTGCATCAATTGATTAATCAATGCATCATGTTGTTCATCACTGAGTGGTTGTACATTTTTATTTTGAGAAAGTACAGATTCTCGTATAGCTTTGGTATCAATCGTGGCTAGATCAAATTTATCCACCATTCTTGATATCTTGGATGCATCTTCAGCACGAACCATAATATCCACAATTCCATCGGTGTTGTTCTTTTCTTTTAAAACAGAGTAGAGTACACCATAATGCTTTGCTTCTGTACAAAACTTCTCTAAATCGGAATGATGAATCGCAAATACTTTGAGTTCCTTACCAGATTTCAACATGTTATCAAGATTTGTTTTACCTTTGATTTTCTTGTTGTCAGTAAGAATGGCATATAAAGTGACTGCTAGAGATTTAGCTGCTGTTCCACCAGCTTTTAAACCAATCTCAGCAGCCACTTCAATGCCTTCCAGTGTCATCTTCATCATTTGATCGGCAGTATCTGCACTGTTCATAAATTAAAGCTCCTTTCATATTCGATTTGTTGTTGAGTGCGTTCATTTTCTAATTCTTGAATTTGTTTTAGCTTTTCTTCCATATCAGGAACTCTCTTTTCTATATCTTCGCATATTTTGATTTCCTTTTTCCCATGTGCAATTTTAGAAGTAAGAGCATCCTTGTCTTGTTCAAGTTGTTGTTTTAATTCTGGATCGTGAGTGCGTTTGATTTTGTTATAAATGCATCTGCGTTGACTGATCCAATTATTAATTTGTTCTTGCATAGATAATTTAAAGGCAAGCACGTCTTCAAGAGTTTCAAGATCATGCTTGCCTGCAAAAGTATTTTCATTTGTGATTTTGTCCATATAAATAAGATCCTTTCTGAGTTGTGGACTTGGATAGTGTTGTTTGACTCCTTTAGGACGAATGATGCCTAAGGCGTAACAGTATTTGAAATAAAGTGCTCTGATTCCTTTCAGCTTTTTATGATCATCCTGATATTCCTTGCAGGGGATAATGTCTGCAACAGGCTGCATTGGAAAGAGATAGTTACTATTGATACGCTCAACAAGATGTTCTTCATCGTAACGATTATCTCTTGTAAGTTTGTAAAATCGAAATGTGCGTTTGGATTGAGGATGTTTGAGTGTCCAGTGTTTACCGGATAAATCAACCTGGTATCCAATTTCTTCCAAACCTGCCTTAAATTGATCTAATGTACGAGCATAGGAAAGAACAGTATCCACATCATAACGAATGATTTTACGGAAGTAGATTCCATCTTTCTTTTCAGCATTCCATTCTCCATAATTCATGGCTTTTCCACTTGAATTTTCGATGATGGATAAACCATGTTCTTTACAGATTGCATCATTTAATTCACGGAAGTGGTCAATGTCACTTTTACGGTTGTCATACTTCATGCCATCTACCCATGAAACAGAATTGATGACAAAGTGATTATGCAGATGTTCTTTATCCAGATGCGTAGACACAACTACTTCAAAGCGATTGCCCCACATTTGTTTGGCAAGCTGTACACCTAATGCATGACATTCTTCAGGAGTAACTTCACCAGGTTTAAAGGATTGCACCGCATGAAAGGCGAGTCTACCATCCATTTTGTTGTAGGAAAGCTTTGTGTTCATCATTTGTTTTAAAGAATTCTTAGGATCACAGTTAATGCCAGTAATATATTCTTTCTCATTGGTTTTATAGCCTTGTGTTGTATAAGTCAAAACTTCTTTTAAACCATCACCAAGTTCCGTTGTTTTGTCTGGATTTTTAATGTAGTTAAGGACACGATTCAAATCATCTTTGACTGCCCATATTTTTGTGATTGCCAATTTATCACCTTCTTTCATTTTATTGTGTCATTTATCGAGTCATTATTGGGTCAAAGTGAATTTTAATTCTGTAGGTTCTCGTATCAGAATCATGATTTCGTTAATTTGATTTTGAAGCAGCTCAAAGTTTTGAATGTACATTGATTCATCAATACCATTTTGTGTATAAACACTTTTAGAAATATCACTTAAAGATTCAGCAATTTGTCGTAGAATTTCAATTGTTTCAATGAGTTCAGTACTTGGAGATGGTTTTGGAACCAATCCGTTTAGACACATACGAAGGTAGGATTCTCTAGATAAATTAGATGCTTGAACCAAATTGTTTAAATGTGCATATTCAGCATCGTTTAATTTTATTTCGACTCGATTCGTTCTTTTTCTCATGCTCGTTATAAAATGCACCTTGTATAAAAAGAATGAAAAACATTCCAATAGTGTCTCCAAAAATAAAACTCGTAAAACATAAACTTAATGTACTCATCATATAAACACCTCCGATTCGAAATACAAAAAGACAGCTAAATTCAAAGCTGTCTGCATGTAATTAATGGTTGTCTGTTATGCCTTTTAATGAAGACCGTATACCGTCAAATACTTCATCGTGAGATAATCTTTCTTGATAATTTTTTGCTTCAGTATCCGCTTCATCAAGCATATCTTCGATATGTGACTCTTTTACAAGTTTCATTCCCATTTCAATTCGTATTTCATGTTTTTTTGGATCTTCATTCGAATAAGAATATAAGTCAAAACCAATGATATCAAAACCTATTTTTTTATAAAAACGAATCGCATTTTCATTACAAGATTGTGTTTCCAATACTACCATTCTTGCATTTGTTTTTATTGCCTCTGCTAAAATTGTCTGCATCAATGCAGTTCCAATTCCGCTATTTCGTGTAGTTTGCTCAAATATACAGATGTTACTGATTCTGAATCGATTGTTCCATTGTTCGATGGCACCTTCAACAAATCCAATCAACTTTTCATTTTCGAATGCACCATAGGCAATGGGATCATCTAACCATTCTCCAAAAAATTCATCTGTAAAACTACGACTAACACTTGTTTCAAAAGAGACATATTGTATTTTAAATCCTAATTTATCTGGAACAATGTCATAATATCCATTGGTTTGATAACAGACTTTAAATTCTTTTCCTGCATAATCATCTTTATTTAAACGTTTGATTATCATAATAATGATTCCTTCTTTCAATTTAATATTTCACTACTAAATTCATTCTATCAATTTGAAGAAGTATTCACAATCTCAATAAAAACTACAAGAAACATATTGTTTCTTGGTTTAATCAGGGTCTTAGGGATATTCCCTAAATACTTGTCTTGGTCGATCAAAGACGTTGCTTGCTACAACTGTAGACATTAATTGGCTACAGTCTTTTTCTTATCTGGAATCAAATCTGCAAGATCTTGATCGATCTTTTCTAACATTTCTTTCTTTTGATTCAATACTTTTAAATTGGCAGTTAATGTATTGTTTTCATCCGAAAGTTGTTTAATTCGTTCTTCATTTTTGATTTTCTTCTTTTCAATATTGGCAATCCTTTTAATGATATCTTCGTATTTAATCATTTTAAAATCTCCAGTATTTAGTGAAGCAATTGCGAATATTTTTCTTTATACATTCGCTTTTCATAGTCATCTGCTTTTTCTAAAATACGAGCATCCTTATCATAATGATACAGATGGTCGGATAGTTTTTTATCTGGATCTACTAAAGAAGAATTGTTTACTTCATGAAGCATATTTTCTAAATGTTCATGATTAAGATTCAGAGAATCACAAACCGCAATACATTCATCTGTAGAAGAGGGGATGATATAAAGACTGTGATTTAATTTTGTTGCCAAATCATTTAAAACTCCAGCATAGAACATTGTACTGGCTCCATCCGTACGATGCTCATTTGTGATGACCACCATTTGTCGATCTGTTTCCAATAAAGCTATCTCTTTTGGAGTGCCAATAGCTAAAGTTTCAAGTGGAAGAACTTCTGGTTTCATGATTCTTGGAGAGGAAATGAGCGCATCATTATGAAGCTTGTTTACATCAATTCCATATACATCCATCATCTGATTGGTGACCTTAGCCGAACAAAATTGTTCTTCTGTAGTTTGAATCATGACTCGATATATAATGGCTAAATCCCCGACAATAGTATGAGGAACCTGAGATAATTCTGATTTATTTTCATCAGCATTGATAACATTCATATATAAATAGTCTTTGATAGAATCGTAATCAAGAAGTGCATTGATATCATCTAATACTTTTTCATTTCGAATCATTTTTGTTTTCTCCTTTTTTGCTTTTTTCATAATAAAAAGCCAACCTTTCTAGATTAGCTTTGCTATATTTTTGAGTTTCAATTTCAAACATTTTACATTTCCTCCAATTCTATTTCTAATCCACAAAATGGATCATTCGTGTCCACTTCATTTACATCTTCTTCATATCCTTCAATCGCAA
>ERZ1034897.856-NODE-856-length-13364-cov-4.717860_pt1 | contig 13364 bp, 14 predicted proteins | sample MGYA00520629_ERZ1034897 | MGnify/ENA primary metagenome ERZ1034897 (study PRJEB33766, sample SAMN09781789) | gut metagenome | biome: gut microbiome | host: Homo sapiens | place: Madagascar | study: EMG produced TPA metagenomics assembly of the PRJNA485056 data set... | reverse complement strand
GATCCTGAGCGCGCAGGTTTTCGTAATAATTTTCCCGCAGCGACGCCAGATAGCCGGCTTCCTCCAGCGCCTGCTGGCGCGCCAGCACGATGATCGCCGCAAGGAGCACGATCGACGTCACAAGCACAAAGGGCAGCACGCCGAGGCCGACGCGCAGCGAAACGTCGAGCACATCCTCCGATTCGTAGCGCGGATAGGTGAGCAGCACCGTCGATGCGAGCGCAGCCAGCGGCATCAGCGAGAGTGCGAACACGAGGCTCCAGAGACGGCGCGAAAGCTGCGGCGGTTCCGTCGGCAGAAAACGACGGAAGCAGAGATAGATGATGAGAAAAACCACACAGCGCCCGATGCGTGCGATGAGATCGCTGACATAGCTGATGATGCGCGCGCCGAGATAGGTGTCGAAAAGTGCTGCGGTGGTCATGCACATGCAGAAAAAGATAAAGCAGACTGCCAGTCGTCCGACGCGGTCACCGCGCGTCGTCAGCATAAACAGCGCAGTAAAGATCGGGAAGGTGTAGAGCAGATTTGGATCGCCGATCCAGATCACCATCACTGCGCTGCCGCCGAGGGTGACGCCAAGGATCACCGCGCTCCTGCGCGAACGCACCGTCACAAATGGTCGGCAGAGCAGATAGAGCAGCCAGCCGCAGAGAATGCCCGCGCTGATGCCGATGATGCTGTACACGAAGGTTTCCGGTGTTCCCCAGGGCAGCCAGCGCTCGGCAAAATCGAGGTCTGGATAATATGGCCAGCTTGTGGTGTCGTGAAAAGTCTTGCTCGCAAGCATCATTCTCTGCCCTCCAGCGCTGAGCGCGCGACAGCCAATAGCGCCGTTTGACGACAGCTGCGGCTCATCGGCAAACGCTCGCCGCCAGCGAGCACCACCTCGCTCGCTTCCATCTGTGCGATCGCGGCGATGCGCACAAGATAACGCTGGTGCACGCGCACAAAGGCATCGCCCACTTCGCCCGCGACCTCGTCGAGCTTGCCGTAAAATTCCAGCGTGCGCTCCGTCGTCACACAGCGCACCTTGCGCCGCTCCGAAACAAAATAGAGAATGTTGCGCAGCGGAACGCGATAGGTGATGTCGCCACTGCGACAGATGTAGGCGCGATCCAGCGCGCGCAGCAGCGCTTCCTGGGCGCGGCGTAGAACATCGGCGAGCTGCTGCTCCGTCGGCGGTTTCAGCAGATAGCCCAGCGCGCCGGTGCCGTAGCCGTCGTAGACGTAGTCTGCGTAGCTTGTGCAGAACACCAGCTGCAGATTTTCATCCATGGCGCGCAGCCGCTTGGCTGTTTCGATGCCGTCCAGGGCTTTCATTTCCATGTCGAGAAAAACCAGATCGAGCTCGCCGCTGTGCTTCGCGAACCATTCGACCAGCCCTTCGCCAGACGAAAACTGGAAAAATTGCGCTTCCCAGCCGCCCATTTCCAGCACGCGCTCGAGGGCATCCTGGAGCAAGAGCCGCGCGTCTGCAATGTCGTCGCAGATTCCTATACGCAGCATGGTCATCGCCTCCCTGTCAAAATTTCTGCTCTTATTTTAGCACAGTCGCCGCCTGTGGCGAAACCAAACTTGACAGCCCAGGCGCCAAATTTGACATCACGCGCAGGCTCCGCGCCAAAAATGACAGCGCTGCGACCGATCGTGACAGCGTCGCCAGCAGCCGACGAAGGATCGTGGTACACTGAGCACAAGAAAAACGATCACAAAGGAGGAAACGATCATGTTGACCGTTAGCGACTTACACAAATCCTACCAGGTGGGCAGCACCACCTACGAAGTGCTCAAAGGCATCGCTCTCACCGTCGACGATGGCGAATTTGTCGCCATCATGGGGCCGTCGGGCTCCGGCAAAACGACGCTCCTCAACTGCATTTCCTGCTACATCCCGTCAGATTCCGGCAGTATTTTGCTCGGCAACACGGAGCTCGCCAAGCTGGACGAGGAAGCCCTCGCCGATGTGCGCAATAAAAAGCTTGGCTTTGTTTTCCAGGATTTTCTGCTGCTCGATGGGCTTTCGGTGCGCGAGAATATTCTCCTGCCGTCGATCATCGGTGCGAGCATCAACGACCAGGTGGAAGCGCGCGCCGACCAGCTTTGCGAGGTGTTTGGGCTGTCGCATATCCGCGACAAATATCCGGCGGAGATCTCCGGCGGCGAAAAACAGCGCACAGCGGTGGCCCGCGCGCTCATCAATCAGCCGCTGATGATCCTCGCCGACGAACCGACGGGCAATCTCGACAGCAAATCCTCGCGCGCTGTCATCGACAGCTTTCTCCAGGCCAGACAAGCGATGGACGCCACCATCCTCATGGTCACCCACGATTCCTACGCGGCAAGCTTCTGCGATCGCGTCGTCGTTCTGCGCGACGGCGTCGTCTGGCGCACGCTGCGTCGTGGCAGCGAATCCCGCGGCGATTTCCAGGATGCGCTCCTCGATGCAGTGCGTGAAATGGGAGAGGAGTGATCGGTCATGACCACACTCACGAATTTTGACAAGGTGCAGGCGCGTCTGCGCCGGGCCAATCGTGGCCGCTACGCGCTACTGCTCTTTTGCAGCTTTTTCTCGGTGACCCTCGTCACCGCCTACAGCCTGATGATGCGCTCGCCGACTGTGATGGACGTGCTGCCGGAGGGCGGCGACAGCCGCAAGCAGATCATGATGGTCTTCGTGCTGACGATCCTCGGCTGCGCTGTGTTCACGACCTACGCCGCCGGTCTTTTCTTCCGGGAAAAGAGCCGCGAGACAGGCATTTTCCTCGCCCTCGGCGCCAGCCGCAGAACCTTGCAGCGCGCGCTTTACAGAGAGCTTGCGCTCGTCGCGCTGACAAGCTGCGTTGGCGGCGGGATCCTCGGGATCGGCGTCGCTGCCGGGATCTGGCAGATCTTCCGCGCCGTCGTCGTCGATTCGGCGGAAATGGCGCTTTCCTTCGATCCGCGCGGCTATGCATATGTGCTCGCATTCGCGCTTTTTGTGACGGCGATGCTCTTTTTCCTTGGGCGTCGCTCTGTGCGGGGAACGAACATCATCGACGTCGTCCAGGAGAGCCACAAGAGCGAACCGATCCGCGCCGTGCCGCGTTGGTACGGCCGCGTGGGGATTTTGCTCGTGGTGATCGGCGGCCTGCTCGGATATTTTGCGCCAACTTTCTTCATTAAAGTACTGCGCTGGTATCCGCCGGGCGTTGTCGACGCGCTCTGTTTCGCGCCGGCGCTCATCGGCCTTTACATGATGCTGCTCCACACCGTCGGCAATGGCTGGGGCGGCAAACGCAAGCGCTACAAGGACATCATCTCCGTCTCGATGATGAAATTCCAGGCGCGCCAGACTGTGCGCAATATGCTCGTGATGACGCTCTTAATCGCTGGCGCCTATTTCGCCAGCTTCTACATGCCGATGATGAGCGGCAGCGCTGAAATGAGCGCGCGCTCCCTGCCGATCGATTATTTTTTCCACTATCGCAGCGACCAGACAGCCATTCCTGACGAGGACGACATCCGCGCCCTGGCGGATGACTACGGCGTCACCATCGAGAGCTACAGCGAAGCGCCAATGGCGCGGCTGGCTGTCGACGGCGAGCACGAGGAGGAGACAGAGACCGCTTTCGGCACGACCTATGAGATGATCTACGCTGAACAGAATCAATCGAATCTGTTTCTCTCCGAGAGCGGCTATCGCGCCCTCACTGGCGTGGACGTGGATGTCGAGCCAGGAACGATCGCGCCGGTTTATGACAGCAACGGCTTTGACAACTACGAGCTCACGGAAGACGTGACGTTGGTGACGAATTTTGTCACTGGCGAGGAATTCCCGGTCACCGTCGCCGAGTCCTTCACGAACGACAGCCTGCTCGGCCATTATGTCCTCGATGACAGTGACTACGCGCGCATGACTGCCGGACTCACCAGCGAATGGCTGGAAAATCTCGTCGCCTTCAACGTTGCCAATGTTGACGAGACCTACGATTTCGCCGACGCGCTCTTTAACGCCATTGTCGACGCTTCCGGGCCAGAGGTGGAGCTTGTGGACGCCTGGGATCCTGTCGTGCGGGCGCGTGAGATCGCTGAGACCGGCGAATACTGGGTAGATACGCAGCTTGCGGAAGAAACCGGCGTCCGCTACGACAACCGCGACAGCACCGATTTCCGTACGTACTGGCAATTCATGCCAACTTTCCGCGTCCTCAACGACGCCGACATGCTCCAGACTTACGCCGTCTTTATGATGATCTTCGTCTTCATCGCCATCGTCTGCTTCGCTGCCGTTTTCGTCATCGCTTACACGCGTTGTCTCACGATCGCGCTGACGAATCGCCGCGTCTACGACGATCTGCGCCATCTCGGCGCGCCGCCAGTCTATCTGCGCCATTCGGCGACGAGCCAGGTGCGCCGCGTTTTTCTCACGCCGAGCATCCTGGGCACCACTGTGATCAGCGCCTTCTACTGCATGATGATGTATTTTAACGACGGTGGCTTCACAGCAGGCGAGCTCGTCGGACTCGGCCGCTGCGCCCTCGTCATCCTCGGCATCAGCGCCCTGCTCTGGGCCGTCTATCGCCTCACCCGCCGCAAAGTTTTCGCCATCCTCGGTGTGAAATAATGCCCGATAAAAATGACCGCTCACGATGGGCGGTCGTTTTTTATTTTTATGTATCCTGGCGCAGGATGGCCAGATAATCTTCGTAGGCGAAGACACGGTTGCGGCTGGCGTTTGTTGTTTCCTGGAGAATGCCCAGGGCGACGAGTTTTTTCACGCCTGCGGCGACGGTGTTGTAGCTCAGCGCGAGGGCGTCGGCAGTTTGCCGCAAGGTGATGATCGGGTGTGCTTCAATGTAGTCGAAAAGTCGCCGCAGATTGTCCGGCTGGCGGTTGGAAACTGGCAGCTGTGCAAGGTTGGCGTTGTGCAGCTCCGAGAGCGCCCAGATCGTTTCGGTCGCGTCGATGGCGGCGGCGTTCACCGCTTCAAGGAAGAAGCGTATCCATTGCTCATAATTTCCTGTGCGGCGTACCTCGCTGATGCGATCGTAATATTCCAGCTGATTTTTCTTGAGAAAATATGAGACATAAATCACAGGCTTTGTCAGCAGCGATTTTTCAATGAAGTAGAGCAGAATCAGCAGGCGGCCGATGCGGCCGTTACCATCGAGAAATGGATGAATGGTTTCGAACTGGTAATGGATGAGCGCGGCGTCGATGAGCGGTGGATACGGTGTGTCGGTGTTGATGTAGTGCTCAAGATCGTCGAGCGCGGCAGTCATGTCGTCGACATTTGGCGGAATGTAGCGCGCATCTTTGAGGCCACAGCCGGCGGGGCCGATCCAGTTTTGACTGCGGCGAAATTCGCCGGGATTTTTTTCTTCGCCGCGCACGCCCTCCATGAGCACGGCGTGGGTTTCACGCAGCAGGCGGTTGCAGAGCGGGAGCTGCTGCATACGGTCAAGGGCAAACTGTGCCGCACGCACATAATTGACGACTTCGCCAGCGTCGAGATTGGCGGCGGTATCAAGCTCAGGATCAAGGACATCCTCCAGCGTGCACTGCGTGCCTTCAATCTGCGAGGAAAGCAGCGCTTCCTTGCGCACATACATGGCGATGAAAAGATCGGTGCTGGGAATGAGCAGCGCGAGGCGCTCGAGATTGGTCAGCGCACGGCTGGTGGTGACGAGCATCTGGCGCATGTCGCTATCAAGGGTGAGCGCTGGTTCCGGCGGCAGCGGCGACGGGCGGAAAGACCAGTACGCCGCATCGCCGGTGAGATTTTGTACGAGGGTTCCGGCGCGTTCTGTCATTGTGAGCACTCCTTTCATTTTGAAATACTACTGCCATTTTAAGCCGCTTATTTCAAAATCACAAGAGGAAATTGAAATAAGCGCGCAAAAAAATGCTCCTTATTTCAAATTAATGGGGTGATTTTGAAATAAGGAGCAAAAACGATCGGTTTTATTTCAACGGCAGCCAGAGCTCGCAGCGGAAATGATTGGCGGTGTCAAAGTGGGCTTCGCCGCCATGGGCCTGGGCGATCTTTTTGACGAGGGAGAGACCGGTGCCGTGGGCAGCGAGGCCGTCGTTTTCTACGCCGGGGCTTTGGCCGATGCTGGCGCTCGTGGCTGGGGCGTCGCTTTCGACGAAGAGGACGACGTGACGGTCGCGCGCAAATCCACCGGCGCGGATGGTGCAGCCTGGTGGATTGTGGCGCACGCAGTTGTTCAGGAGATTGGTGAGGGCGCGGCGCAAAAGCTGTGGATCGGCGCTGATCGCCGGCAGCGGTGTTTCAGGCAGATCGATGTCCAGCGGATAGTCGTCGGCCTGGCCGCTGTTGAGAAAATCGGCGATCGTCTGTCGCAGGAGTGCGGCAGGCTGCACGGTTTCGCGGCGCAGCGGCTGCATGCTCGATTCCAGTCGCATGGTGAGATTGAGATCGCCGACGAGATCGCGGATGGTTTGGCTCTGGCGGCGGATGAGCGCGGCCTGCTTGCGCGCGTCCGCGGAGAGCGCGGGATCGTTTTCGAGCTGGGCAGCGTTGCCCATGACGAGGGCCAGCGGTGTGCGGATGTCGTGGCTGACGCCATTCACCCATTCGGCGCGGGCGGCGTCGACGCGCGACTGATCCTTGCGGAACCAGCGGCGCAGCAGCAGCGCCGAAGCGCCGAGCACGCAAATGAGCATGACGAGAAAGAGCCCGCTGAACCAGAAGAGCGTCGGCGTGATGGTGTTGGTCGGGATCTCGACGCTGTAGCGCTGCAGACTGAATTTCGGCGCGCCGATGACGAGCAGACCGTCGTCGCGGATGCGCGTGCGCACGGGGTAATCGTCGATGAACCAGCGTGTGAACGCGGCGACGTCGCGCATGGTGTAGTGATCAGGAATTTCATCAGGCTTGTGATAGCTCCAGATGACGTCGCCGCTGTCGTCGATGAGCATGGCCCACTGGTTTTTGCCGTCGAGGGCGTAGGCGGCGCTGAATTCGTAGCCGTCAGCAGTCTGCACGAGGGCTTCGTCGATGGTGTTGGTGGAAAAATTGGCGTCGACGTTGAGCTTGAACGTGAGCACCATATAGCCGAGAATGCCCAACAGAAAAAGCACAACGATCAGCGCCATGGCCAGCGTCATTATCAGCGCCGAGCGCCAGATGCCAGTGAGCCGTTTCATCGTCCATCCTCCCGCGCCAGACGATAGCCAAGGCCGCGCACCGTCAGCAGATGCTCTGGATGCGAAGGATCGCGCTCGATCTTTGCGCGCAGACGACGGATGTGCACCATCAGCGTGTTTTCGTAGCCGATGTTTGGCCCATCCCAGAGCGTTTCACAGAGGGCGTCGATGGTGACGATGTTGCCGCGGTTGTCCCAGAGCTTGCGCAGCAGGGTGTATTCCTTGGCGGTCAGCGGAATTTCCTCGCCGTCCCTGCGCACAAGGCTCTTGCCCCAGTCGATCTCAACATCGCCGAGACGGGCGCTGTCGTTTTCCGGCGCATCGCGATAAACGCGGCGCAGCACAGCGGCCAATCGCAGCAGCAGCTCCTCCGGCAGGAAGGGTTTGGTGATGTAATCGTCGGCGCCGAGGCCGAGCCCTTGCAGCCGCGCAGCGTCTTCGTCGCGGGCAGAGAGAAAGAGCGTCGGCACATCGCGCAGGGCGCGCAGCTGACCGAACAGGCTGAAGCCGTCGCCGTCAGGCAGCATCACGTCGAGAAGCACAGCGTCTGGCTGCTCGGCGCGGAAGACCGTCAGCGCTTCTGCGCAGCTGCCGGCAGTCGCCGTCGCGTAGCCTGCCTGGGCGAGAAAGGCGCGGATCATCTCGCAGAGGGCGCGCTCGTCGTCGACAATGAGAATTTTGTAAGCCATGGTGGATCAGTTCCTTCATTATAATATGCTTTTATCATAGCATATTTTCTGCGCGCACCCAAGTGTATGCGTGCATTGTAAGGTAAGCGTAAGGGAGGCGTCACTGGCGTTTAAGGCGGGGCGGGTAAGATAAGAGCATGAAATGAACGAACTGAAAAGAAATGGAGTGAACGATCATGGCATATTCTTCTATCATATCCACCAGCCACCTCTCAAAAAAATACGGCAGCGTGCTGCGCGTGAACGATCTCAGCCTGCGCGTGCCGGAGGGCTGCATCTACGGCTTCCTCGGACCAAACGGCGCTGGCAAATCGACGACGCTGAAAATGATCCTCGGGCTCGTGCGTCCGACTGCCGGCGACATCGCCGTGTTTGGCGAGCCGATGACGCGCCGCAATCGCCTGGCGATCTTGAAACAGGTGGGCAGTCTCATCGAAAGCCCGAGCTATTACGGCCATCTTTCCGGCGAGGAAAATCTGCGCATTGTGCAGACGATGCGCGGCGTGCCGGAGAAAAACATTCGCGAGGTGCTGGAGATCGTGCGGCTGACGGATGCGAAGGACAAGCGCGCAGCCCATTACAGCCTGGGCATGAAGCAGCGGCTGGGATTGGCGGCGGCGCTTTTGGGTTATCCGCGGCTGCTCATCCTCGACGAGCCGACGAACGGGCTCGATCCGGCAGGGATCCAGGAAATGCGCGAGCTGATCAAGGAATTGCCGCAGCGCTTCGGCATGACGGTGGTTGTTTCCAGCCATCTGCTGGCGGAGATCGACCAAATGGCAGACCACGTCGGCATCATCCGCGAGGGCGAGCTGGTCTTTCAGGATTCGCTCACAGCGCTGCACAGCCGCAGCAAGCATCATCTGGCGCTGCGCACAACGGACAATCTTCACGCCCAGGCGATCCTGCGCGAGCGGCGCTTGCATGTGAGCGAGGGCGAGGATGGTTATCTCGTGCTGCCATTGCTCAACGATGACACCACGGCGGCGCTCGCCGAGCTGCTTGTGACGCAGAGCATCGGCGTGCTGCGCCTGGAGGAACGGCAGAAAAGTCTGGAGGACATCTTCCTCGAACTCACCGGGAAGGGGGCGAGCTTATGAGCACGCTGAGACTGGAATTTTTCAAATGTCGCCGGCGCAAGATCTTTCTCGTCGGGCTGGCGCTGATCGCTGCGCAGCTGCTGTGGATGTACACGTCCATCTTACGCTGGGAGCCTGAGGATTTTCGTCAGGGATGGATGTGGATGCTCTACAGTTTGGCCATGCTCGACAGCTTTATGCTGCCGCTCGCGACGGCGGTGATCGCCAGCCGCAACTGCGAGTTAGAGCACAAGGGCAGCACGCTGAAAATCCTCGAGACGCTGACGACGCCAGGCAAAATCTACAACGCGAAGCTCCTTTGGGGCGCGATCGTGCTGGCGATTCTCATGCTCATCCGCAGCGCGCTCTTTCTCGGCGTCGGCTATTACGAAGCCTTTCCGGGAACGATGCCGTATCGTACGTTTGCGGTGTTCACGTTTGTCAGCTGGATCGTCTCGCTCATGCTCTACACGCTGCAGCAGGGACTGAGCTTACGCTTCGCGAATCAGGCCGTGCCGCTGGTGATCGGCATTGCCGGCAGCTTTCTCGGGCTGATGGGACTCTTCTTCCCAAGCGCTGTGCAGCGGCTCCTGCCCTGGAGCTATTATGGATTGTTTTCGCTCGTGACGATGCAGTGGGACAAAGCCACGCGTTACACAGAATATTTCTGGCGCGCGCCGGAACCGCTGGACATCGCGCTTTTTGTCTGCTGGTTCCTTGTGTTCTTCATCGTTGGCCGCACGCTCTTCGTGCGAAAGGAGGTTTGACAAATGATCATCCGTGCTCTACGCGCCGAGCTCATCAAAGGCCGCCACGCGCCGGTGTGGATCGCCTTTGTCGTGCTGCCGCTGATCCCGGCATTTCTCGGCACGTTTAACTATCTCGGCAATCTTGCGCTCTTAAAGAGCGGCTGGTACAGCCTCTGGACGCAGCACACGCTGTTCGCGTCGTACTTTTTCCTGCCGGCGCTGCTCGCCGTCTACTGCGCCTGGGAATGGCGGCTGGAAAACACCGATCATAATTTCAACAGCTTTCTCACGGCGCCAATTTCTACCACGGCGCTCTATCTCGGCAAGCTCATTCCGGCAATCGGCGTGAGCGTGCTGGCGCAGCTGGTCGTCGGTCTGCTTTTCATCGCCAGCGGTTTTCTCGCTGGCATCCGCGACCCGCTGCCGCCGGAGCTTCTCGAATGGCTCTGCTGCGGCGCGCTCGGAAGCATCGCCGTCTGCGCTGTGCAGCTTTTTCTCAGCCTGTTGATCAAATCCTTCGCGATCCCGGTGGCGATCGGGCTCTTGGGCGGCATCGCCGGGCTCATGGCGACGGCCCAGGGCTGGGCGCTGTATTTTCCATACTCGCTGCTCTCTGTCGGCATGCGCGCCAACAATCCGAACATGGAGATCGATCTCGCGCAGCTTGCGCTGTCGACCCTCGTGTACACTGTGCTCTTTGCGGCGCTCAGCGTGCGGCTTTTGGCGCAGCGCGATGTCACTGGCGATTGAATGGGCAGCGTGTTATAATGAAGGAAATCCACACGAGAGGAAGGATCATTATGAAAGTGATTGGTATCAACGGCAGTCCGCGCAAAACCTGGCATTCGGCCAAGCTTCTCGACAATGCCCTCGAAGGTGCGCGCGCAGCCGGCGCCGAAACAAAACGCATCGACCTCTTTGATCTCGATTTCCGCGGCTGCATCAGCTGCTTCGCCTGCAAGCGACTCGGCGGCTCGAGCTACACGAAATGCGCCCAGCGCGATGCGCTGACGCCGGTGCTCGAAGAGATCCTCGCCGCAGATGCGCTCGTCGTCGCTGCGCCGATCTATTACGGCGAAGTGCCTGGCGCCGTGCGCAATTTCTACGAACGTTTGCTCTTCCCACCGAACCATTACACCGGCGGCGCGCCAGACGAAGGCTACGGTCGCCGCATCCGCTGCGGGCTCATTTACACCATGGGCGTGCCCGATCAGGCAGCGCATGAGAAGACGAACTACGACACCACCGCCCGCGACGCCGCACGCTTCCAGCGTTTCCTCGGCGACACTGAAACGTTCAACGCGTTCAACGCCTGGCAGTTCGACGACTACGCGAAATACGCCTCCAGCGGCTTCGATCCTGTGAAGAAAAAAGCCTATCTCGAGACAGAATTTCCAAAGGAATGCGAGCGCGCGTTCGAGATGGGAAAGAGATTGGCTGAATAAGCAAACAGGACGTGAACATTTTTCGTTCACATCCTGTTTTTTAGTGGTCGTAATGCCCTTTGCACGCAATAATGATTACGGTATCTTTTTCTACAGCGTAGACTATACGGTGGGTATCGTCGATGCGTCGACTCCAAAAGCCGGAAAGATTTCCTTTTAATGGTTCGGGCTTTCCGATACCATCAAAAGGATGTCGTTGGATGTCTGTAAGGAGTTGATTGATGCGTTTAAGATTTTTCTTATCGTTTTTTTGCCAATAAAGATAATCTGCCCAAGCATCAATGTCCCATTGTAGAAAGCGTAATGGCATGATCAATCCTCCAGCAGTTCGTGCGCTGCAAGTTGCAGACGGCCGGCTTTGTAATCAGCCATCTTTTTCTCCAGATAGCGGATGTTGCTTTCAGAGTAAAAAGGATCAACCGATACGTCAAATGGGATGCGGTTCTCACGACCGACTTTCTTTGCAAAAATGGTGAAAGCCGCACTCATAGACAATCCTAATTCCGCACATACATTTTCCATACGCTTTTTGTCGTCTTCATCTAGACGGAAATTAACATTAACCATTTGAGACATCGTTTTCACTCCTTTCCATATGACTATTATAAAGCATCTTGCTTTAATAATGCAAGGTATTTCATTGCAATGCCGCCAGCGCTTCCACGAGCGCATCTTTGCAGGCGGTGTACTGCTCGATCTCCGGCTCGGAGAAGGTGCCGTCGGCGATGGTGGCTTCCAGCTCGTCGATGGTCACCCAGCGCCAGTCGACGGTTTCGCCTTCCTGGAGGATGATGCCGTCGGGATCGATTTCTGTGTGATAGATGTAGCAGTCGACGAAGGCGGTGGGGATGCGGATGGTTTTGATGTGGAGAAGATCCTCACAGTGGCAGTCCATGCCGGTTTCTTCGCGCACTTCGCGGGCAGCGCCGACGCAGCTTTCTTCGCCGGCGAGAATGGAACCGCCGGTGTTTTCCCATTGGTTGGGGCAGATAAGTTTCTGCGGATGGCGCTTTGTGAGCAGGATGCGGCGGAGACGGTCGTGGATCGTCCAGACGCCGATGATGGTGTGAAAACGCCCAGGCGGCAGCGGTTCGCCGCGGCGCAGGGTTTCGCCGGTGGGGCGGCGGTCGTCGTCGAGAAGGTCCCAGCGCTCCATTATTTTTCGCCTCGTTTCAATCGTTTTGGCGCGCCCTTGGCTTTCGCTTTGCGGGCGCGGTCTTTTTGCTTTGGTTTGTGCGGCGCAGTGGATTTTTCGCTGTGCTTCTTTGGTTTCTCCGGCGCTGGTCCGAGAACGATGGCGCCGCTGGCGAAGTGGACTTCTTCAAATTGGATGCCGAGATCGCGGGCGTAGATGCGGATCGCTGCTTCGTCGCTGTCGCTCACGAAAGAAAGCGTTGCGCCGTCGGCGTTGCCGCGCCCTGTGCGTCCGGCGCGATGCACATAGGTCAGGGGATCGTGCGGAAAATCGAGGTTGATGACCTGGTCGATATCGGGAATGTCCAGCCCGCGCGCGGCGAGGTCGCTGGAAATGAGAATGCCGTCGAAGCCGTGGCGGAAGGTTTCCAGGGATTTCTGGCGATCGAGCTTTTTCATATCCGCGCTGAGTACACCCGCTTCGATGTGGTGATAAGCGAGACGATCCTGCAGCTGGGTGATCTCGTCGTCGCCGTTCAAAAAGATCAGCGTTTTGCCGTCCATGGCGGCGAGGGCCTTGCGCAGAAAATCGAAGCGTTTGCGTTTTTCACAGCGCAGGAAAAAATGGCCGATGTTTGGATTGAGCGCGGCTTCGCTGTCGCTAATGAGAAATTCTGTGTCAGCGATATGCGCAGCGAGCCACTGGCGCGCGCTTTCGTCGATGGACGCGGAGCAGGCGATGGTCTGGGTGCTTTTGCGCAGGGCTTTCTGGATGGCAGCGAGCTGGCGACCGCCCTCCTGCGCGAGCAGGGCGTCGATTTCGTCAAAAACCACGGCCTCGATGGTCTGGCCGTTGATCTTGCGGCGGTCGAAAAGCTCGAGGATGCGGCCCGGTGTGCCGACGAGGATCTGCGGGTGTTTTTTCAGCTTTTCGAGCTGGTGGTTGATATTGGCGCCGCCGCCGATGAGGGCGAGGCTGTAGGGCGTGTCGAGCGCGGCGTTCAAATCGCGCACGACGTGGCCGATCTGCACGGCGAGCTCTTGCGTTGGCGCGACGATGAGCAGCTTGTTGCCGCTTTCACCAGGCGTGAGTTTTGCCAGGAGCGGCAGGAG
>ERZ1034897.855-NODE-855-length-13379-cov-11.699490_pt1 | contig 13379 bp, 9 predicted proteins | sample MGYA00520629_ERZ1034897 | MGnify/ENA primary metagenome ERZ1034897 (study PRJEB33766, sample SAMN09781789) | gut metagenome | biome: gut microbiome | host: Homo sapiens | place: Madagascar | study: EMG produced TPA metagenomics assembly of the PRJNA485056 data set... | reverse complement strand
CCCGGGCCGGGGGTAAATTTTCTTGTGCGGCGGGGTTTAAGTTTAGAAGAACGCTACTTTGGCCCCACGGCGCTTTTGACCGAGCGGGAAAAGCGCCGCCTGCTGCCCGGGTACGAGGGCGACGGCGACCCGGTCTGCCTGACCGAATCCAGCTGGGACATGACCGAGGATCAGGACCCTGTGACCCGGATGCAGCAGGTAGATCTGCAGCTCTGGTTGGCCGGGGATATTTTGCTGAAAGCCGACAAAATGAGCATGGCCCACAGCCTGGAGCTGCGGGTGCCCTACCTTGATAAAGAAGTCTTTGCCCTGGCCGCTGCGCTGCCCGCCGCCGCCAAGGCCAACGCCCGCATGACAAAAATTGCCCTGCGCCAGGCTGCGGCCCGCACACTGCCCCCGGCGGCTGCCGCCCGGAAAAAGCTGGGTTTCCCGGTGCCGGTGCGGGACTGGCTGCGGCAGGAGCCGTACACCAGCCGGGTGCGGGCCGTATTCAGCCGCCCGGCAGCCGGAGAGTTCTTTAATGTGCGGCTGCTGCATACTATGTTGAACCACCACCTGCACGGCGGCGACTGCTGGCGGCAGATCTGGTGCGTGTACAGTTTTTTGATTTGGTACGAACAGTTTTTTGGAGCGTGATGCCAAATGGATCTGCGGCGGCTTATCCAGAACACCGACTGCCAGCTTGTGCGGGGCGACGCCCTGACCGAGGTGACGGCGCTCTGCTGTGATTCCCGCTGTGCCGGGCCGGGGGCGCTGTTTGTCTGCCTGCCGGGCCGCCACACCGACGGGCGGCAGTTTGCGGCCCAGGCCGTGGCCGCCGGGGCTGTGGCGGTGCTGTGCGCCGGGCCGCCCCCGGACGTGGGCGCGGCCGTGGTAGAGACGGAAAACCCACGCCGCATGATGGCGGTTTTGGCGGCGCGGCTCTGCGGTGAACCGGCCCGCGCCATGACGATGATCGGCGTGACCGGCACGAAGGGCAAGACGACGACGGCCCACCTGCTGGCGGCCATTTTACAGGCCGATGGGCGGCGGGTCGGGCTGGTGGGCACCAACGGCGTCTGCTGGCCCGGCCATCGCCACGATTTGAACCACACAACGCCGGAAAGCTGTGACTTGCAGGCGCTTTTGCGCCGCATGGCCGACGACGGCTGCGACACCTGCGTGATGGAAGTTTCGAGCCTGGGGATGAAGTTTGACCGCGCGGCGGGGATAGAGTTTGACGTGGGCGTGTTCACGAACCTGTCGCCCGACCACATCGGCCCCGGCGAGCACGCGGATTTTGCCGAGTATCTGCACTGGAAAGCCGCGCTGTTTCAGCAGTGCCGCGCGGGAGTTTTCAACATCGACGACCCCTGGGTGGGGAAAATCGTGGACGGCGTCCCCTGCCGCGTCGTAACCTACGGCACGGTCCCCGGGGCCGATGTGCGGGCCGATAGCAATTTTACTCTGACACGGGAGGGCGGTCGGCTGGGCGCGGCCTTCACGGTGGACGGTGTGCGGTACACCGTGGGGATGCCTGGGGCGTTCAGCGTGCAGAACGCCCTGGCTGCCCTGGCTGCAGCGCGGGTGCTGGGCGCGGGCGAGGACGCGATACGCCGGGGGCTGGCCGCCGCCGTGGTGCAGGGCCGGGTGGAGCCTGTGGCCGTGGACGCACCGTTCACGGTGCTGATCGACTACGCCCACAACGAGGCCGCCGCCGAGAGCCTGTTGCGCACGCTGCGGGCCTACACTCCGGCGCGGCTGGTGGCGGTGTTCGGCTGCGGTGGCGAGCGGAGCCGGCTGCGGCGGTTCGGTATGGGGTCCGTCTGCGCCCGGCTGGCGGATTTCTGCGTCATTACTGAGGACAACAGCCGCAGTGAGCCGGTGGAGCATATTTTGGCGGATATCCGGGCGGGGCTGAAACTTGGCAACCCGGCCACCCCCTTTGCCGAGATACCGGACCGGCGGCAGGCCATTTACTACGCGCTGGCCCACGCCCAGCCCGGGGATATCGTGGCGATTTTAGGCAAGGGCCACGAGACGACGATAGAACGCAATGGGGGCAAGGAGCCGTTTGTGGAAAGGGAGATCGTGGAGGAGTATTGGGAAAGCAAAAGGGCAGCCTTGCACTAAAGGCCCCCCACTCACGGGCGCTTGTAGGGCGGCCAGCCCTCTGGCCGCCGCGGAGGGGTCAAGACCCCTCCCTGCAAATCTACCGCAAAAGGGGTTGCAACGGCAAAGTTACGGGCCGGGCATGCCCGGCCCCTACCGCACACCAAAAAACACCCCTGCGCCATCCCAAAAACGGCGCAGGGGTGTTGCCTATCCTTGTAAAATCAGACCAACTTATACAGCCGCCCGCTGAACGGTGCCAGCGTCAGCTTCAGCTTGCCTTCGCACGCCTTGCCCACAAGCCGCTTCGGTTTCTCGGTCTGGCCGCCGAAGCACTGCCAATCCGTGTCCAGAATCGGCGTCAGCCTGCCCGCGCGGGGCAGTGCCAGCTCGTACTCTTTCAGTTCCGTATCGCCGAAGTTGAACGCCGCCAGCACCGCGCCGTCATGGCCCTCACGCCAGATGGCACAGGCGTCCAGCTCGGGGTGCCGGCAGTCCAGCCACTGGAACGCCGCCGGGTCGTACTCATGACTCCAGAACGCCTCGTTGGCGCAGTACGCCTCGTTCAGCGCTTTGCGGTAGCGGTGGAAGTCGTCGTGGCTCGGGTATTTCAGCACCATCCAGTCCTGCTCGCGGCTCTCGTCAAACTCGCGCAGCTGCGCGAATTCGTTGCCCATAAAGTCCAGCATCTTGCCCGGGTGGATAGCCATGTACAGGTACAGCGCCCGCGCCTGGGGGAACTTGCCATCGTAGTCGCCGTACATTTTTTGCACGATGGTCGCCTTGCCGTGGACGTTCTCGTCGTGGCTGAAGGGCAGGATGTAGTGCTCATTCCAGGCGTACATCATCGAGAAGGTCAGCTTGCCCAGGTTCTCCCGCCGCTCGTCGGGGGTCTTTTTAAAGTAGTCTAGGGTATCGTTCATCCAGCCCAGATCCCACTTGTAGTCAAAGCCCAGGCCGCCGTACTCGACCGGCGCGGTCACTTTCGGGAAGCTGGTGGAATCCTCGGCAATCAGGATGGCCGTGGGGTGGCGCTGCTGCAAACCGCAGTTCATGCCCTTCAAAAAGTCCAGCGTCGAGCCATTGACGCCGCGGTTCGGGTCGCCCTGCCAGTAGATGAGCCGGGACACCGCGTCCATGCGCAGGCCGTCGGCGTGGAACACCCGCAGCCAGTAATCGGCGCAGGACTGGATGAAGCACTGGATCTCACCGCGGGAGTGCATAAAGTTACAGCTCCCCCACTCGCTCTGGCCCACAGCGGCTGCCGGGTACTCATACAGCGGTGTACCGTCAAATTCTTTCAATCCGTAGGCGTCCACGGCAAAGTGTACCGGTACAAAATCCAGAATGACGCCTATCCCATGCTTGTGGCAGGCGTTGACAAATTCGGCCAGCTCGTCCGGCGTGCCGTAGCGGCTGGTGGGGGCAAAAAAGCCGGTGATCTGGTAGCCCCAGCTGCCGTCGAAGGGGTGCTCGGCCAGGGGCATGAGTTCAATGTGGGTGAAGCCGTTCTCCTTGCAGTAGGCGGGCAGCAGCTCGGCCAGCTCGGCGTAGGTGTACCAGCTGCCGTCCTCCTTCTGCCGCCAGCTGCCGGCATGGACCTCGTAGATATTCAGCGGTTTATCGAAGCATTTTGTGCGTTCCTGCATCCATTGGTCGTCGTCAAAGCCCTGCGGGCGGTCGGACACGATGCTGCGACCGTCGGGGCGCAGTGTCATAGCCGTGCCGTAGGGGTCGCAGTGGGCCACGCTCTGGCCGTTTGCGCCGCGCACCCAATACTGGTAGACCATACCCGCGTTCACGCCGGGGGCGTCGCATTCCCACACGGCGGACTGGGTGCGGTGCAGGTCAAAGGTGCCGATCTCGGTCTCGACAGCGATATGCTGCGCGGACGGTGCCCACACTGCAAAATGTGTGCCGCCGAAATAGGTATGCGCCCCGAAAAATTCATACGCATCAAAGGCGTGCCCTGTGTAAAAATCCTGCATATTCATGATGAAAGTCTCCTATTGTAAGGATGGCTTCCCCCCTGGGGGAAGCTGTCAGCGGCCCCGACCGCTGACTGATGAGGGGCGGCGCTTCCGCCATAGCCCGGTAATGGATTGCTGCGGGAAGTCTGCCCCTCATACGCCCCTTCGGGGCACCTTCCCCCCTCAGGGGAAGGCTTTTTCTCTAAAAAAATTGTACCACACCCAAAGGCGTGGTACAACCTACAATTTTGAACACGGTGTCCAAAATTTAAATTTTTAGCAAAACCCGTGCAATGTTGAAGTAGACCAGCAGCGTCGTGGTATCGACGATGGTGGTGATAAGCGGCGACGCCATGACGGCCGGGTCCATCTTGAACTTTTCGGCCACAACAGGCAGCAGGCCGCCGATCAGCTGGGACAGGATGATCGTGCAGACCAGCGTCAGGCAGACGACCGCTGCCACAGGAGCCTTGATGCCGTCCAGGAAAATCAGCTTGGCAAAGTTGCACAGCGCCAGCGTGCCGCCGCAGAGGATGGCAATGCGGAATTCACGCCACAGAATCTTCGGCAGGTCGTGCGGCTCAATATCACCGACGGCCATGCCGCGGATGATGGTGGAGGTACTCTGGCTGCCCGCGTTGCCGCCCGCGTCGGTCAGCATCGGGATGTAGGCGGTCAGCACCGTCACGGCGGCGAGGGCATCCTCATACCCGCGGATGACCATGCTGGAGAAGGTGGACGAAATCATCAGGAACAGCAGCCACGGCGCGCGGTTTTTGTACAGTTCCCACATAGACTGTTTAAAATAAGGCTTGTCCGACGGGCCCATAGCGTTCATCTTGGCAATATCTTCGCTGGCCTCGTCCTGCATGATCGAGATAGCGTCGTCGATGGTGACGATACCGACCAGACGCTTCTCGTTGTCCACAACGGGAATAGCCAGGTAGCCGTACTTCTCGAACATCTGGGAGACGTCCTCCTGGTCGGTGGTGGTGGCAACGCTGACGACGTTGTCATCCATCATGTCGCGGATGATCTCGTTCTGTGGGTCCTTCGAGAGGACCAGTGCGCGCAGGGAGACGACGCCGATGAGGGTGCGGTCACGGTCGGTGACGTAGCAGTTGTTGATGGTCTCCTTGTCAAAGCCGTTCTTGCGGATGGCGTCCATAGCCTGGGCCACGGTCCAGTCGGGGCGCAGCTCCATCAGCTCGGTGGTCATGACGCCGCCGGCGGAGTCCTCGGGGTATTTGAGCAGTTCGTTGATCATGCGGCGGGTCGCGGGGTCCGCCTGGCCAAGGATACGCTTGACTACATTGGCGGGCATTTCCTCGACCAAATCCGTCGCATCATCGACGAACAGGTCGTCCACAACAGCCTTCAATTCCTTATCAGTCAGGCCGTCGATGAGGTTCTGCTGGGTCTCGGGGGTAAGCTCGGCGAAAATCTCTGCCGCCAGATCCTTGGGACACAGGCGGAACAGCACGGGGAGCTTTTCGGGCGGGAGATCCTCAAACACAGCGGCCAGGTCGGGCGCGGGCAGGGTGGACATAACATCGCGCAGGCTCTGGTACTTTTTGGCATCGTCCAGGTTGGCCAGCATCGTGCGGAGGGTCAGGATCGCGGTATCAGACATAAAAAAGCTGCCTCCTTTTCAGGCGGCAGCCAGGCACATTTAATTTTAGGCAATGCAAAGCAGAGCAACACCGTGCGCTTATTTTCGCGTACAGTTTGCTTTGGTTTGCCTGACAAAAAAGTGGTGGCTGCCGTTATTTAAGATACATCGGTACACAGGACTGGGACTGGGGGTATCCATTGTGACAACCACCTCACATATATTTGAATTTTTACCATAAGGCGCTATTCGCACCTATATTTACTTTACCATCCAAAGCCGAATTAGTCAACGGTAAATTCCGGCATTTGACGAAATTTTTTTCCGTGCGCACGGCTGTCATCTGTGATATACTGGGGGTGCATTCCTACGACCGCTTACAGGGAGGTATCGCCATGATTAGAAACATCGCTGTCGTCAGCCTGTCCCGCGGCGTGCTGGGAGAGGCGTTTGCGCAGCACGAAGTTGAGAGATCGATATGATCCTCTGTGCCATCGGCGGGGACGACACCTATCGGCTGCTTCCCTATCTGTTCGACCACAACGGTCAACCACATGACGCTGCACAAGGTCGGGCTGCCAACATTTAAAAAGCCGACGCCCGGCAGGTTGTACCGGGAATCGGCTTTTCTCTTTAGTTATGGCGTTTCTTTCCCATCGTCACGCCAAGGCCCAGCAATGCGACCAGCGAGACAACGGCCAGGCTTGCTGCTGGGAAGGCATCCCCCGTCTGGGGGATGGTTTTGACCGGGGCCGCCGTCGGCTGTGCCGTAGGATCCGCAGTGGGTGCGGCTGTGGCTTGCGCCGGGGCGGTTGTGGCCGCGGGTGTATCCGTTGCTGCCGGGGCAGGTGCGGCTGTGGCGGCAGGGGTTTCAGTAACTGCGGGCGTGGGTGCTGCAGGTGCAGTCAGCGCCGGGATGCTTTCGGTTCGGGTCGCGCCGCAGGCCGCGCAGGTATAGGTGCGCACGCCCGCTTTGCCGATGGCGGGTTCTGTCGTGACCTTGCCCGCATCATAGCTGTGGCCCGTAGCGGGCAGTGCCTGCACTTTAACATCATCGCCTCGGCGGCAGGTCAGAGTCTGTTCGCCATCCTCTGTGCAGGCCGCCGCCTTCGTGACTTTCGTCTCATAGTCATGCCCCAGGGCAGAGACAGGTTCTTCCTTCGTCGCATTGCAGACTGTGCAGGTAAAAGTCTTGATACCGGTTTCCGTGCAGGTCGGTTTCTTCGTCACTACACCGTCATTCCATGTGTGGCCCGTGGCGGGAATTACTTCCTGCCCGATTTCTGCCTGGCAGACCGTGCAATGGTACACGCGCACGCCATCTGCCGTGCAGGTTGCAGGCGTCACCGTGCCTTCGTCCCTCGTATGGATGCCGGTAGCCGGAATTTCCACATTCTTTTCCGCACCGCACCCCTCGACGGTGCAGGTGTACTTTTTGCTGCCCGTATCTACGCAAGTTGCATCGCGTTCCACCACGCCGTCACTCCAAGTATGCTCGCCGGTGGCGGGGATAGTCTCGGTGCGGGTCAGGCTGCAAGTTGTACAGGTAAAGGTTCGCACACCCGCATGGATGCAATCCGCCGGGGTCGTATCCTCGCCGTCGTTCCAGATATGGTTCGTGGTTTTGGCAATGGGTTCTGTCTTGGTGACCTTGCAGATCGTGCAGGTATAGGTGCGCACGCCCTCGGCTGCGCAGGTCGGCTCCGTCGTGACGGTGCCTGCATCCCAGACATGGTCGTTCAGCGCGGGGACTTTCTCGGTCTTGGTTGCGCTGCACTTCGTGCAGGTAAAGGTCTTGACACCGTCGGTGTCCTTGTCTGGCTGGGTCGTGATTTCGCCGTCGTTCCAGGTGTGGTCGATCATCGGCAGCTTGCCGGTCTCGGTCTTGCCGCAAGCTTCGCATTTGCGGCTCTGTTCGCCCTCTTCGCTGCAAGTTGCCTCTTTAGTGGTCGTCCAATCGCCCCAGGTGTGATTGCCAGTGGCTGGGATAGCCTCAATGCCCATGGGCAGGCCGCAGACTTTGCAGCTGTAACTCTTCACACCGTCGGTGCCGCAGGTAGCCGCAATGGTAACAACGCCGCGGTTGCGCTCGTGGATATTGGTAGCGGGAATTGGCTCGGTCTTTGTTTCGCTGCAGCCGGAAACGGTGCAGGTGTAGGTTTTCTCGCCAGCCTTCACGCAGGTAGGTTCTTTGGTCACAGTGCCATCATTCCAAATGTGGTCATGGGTGATGGTGACAGCGGCATTTGCCACTGTCAGGGGTACATTGGTTTCATCGCTGGCAGAGGCTTCGCCGGAAACGCTGATGGCCGTTTCTCCGAAAGCGGCGTCATCTTTTACTTTAAATGTAAGCGTCGCCAGTGACAGTGCTCCTGTCACCTCATCACTTCCATCCCACACCAAACTTACGCCATCCTCGGTCTCATTTTTCTCTGTTGCGCTGCCAGCCATCATCGTTGCGAAAGCCGTCCCATTTTCGGCTTTCACAAATTCCAATGCATTTTTCTTGTACGTGATATCCGCTTCAATCGCCTGAATTCCTGGGGAATTTTCCACTGCAAGCGCAACTGTGATTTCATCACCACGGCGGGCAGTGTCCACTGCCGTCAACTTGTAGGCCGCAGCTTCGTCTGCATAGGCCGTTGTCCCAAACAGGAACAGCAGACTGCATACCAAAAGTAAAATTCTGTTTTTCATCTTGTCCTCTTTTCCCTTACTTTTGCTGCAAAATCAATCGGCGCAGTGCTACCAAATCATGCACACTGATGCGCCCATCACCGTTTACATCCCCGCGTGCCAGCGGAACCTCGGGTTCCAGCCCCACCAATATGCGGCGCAGGCGTACAATATCGTGGACACTGACTCGTCCGTCGCCGTTCAAGTCTCCGCGCAGCGCATTGGTATCAATATTGGCCAGAAGCGGTTCTTCCGACCCTAGGGAGGTCATATTTCCGCAGGCATCCCATGCGTAAATATGCGTTCGGTATATCCCGACCTCGTTGTTGTGGTCACTGGCTTTGACGTGAAATTCGTAGACATTGTTGCCAATGTTCGTTCCACTGGCGGCGGGTTCGGTGTTCCAATTTGCAATCAGGTCGTCCTGCCCATTTTCCACCGTCCAGGTTGGGAACTGCACACGGTCAACCGCGTCGTTATCGGTCACGGTACAGCGCACGGTGTAGCCTTCCGGGGTGATATCAGTCACTTCAATGTTGGATATCTCCGGCGGCGTAGCGTCCATGTTGACAATATCAACCGAAACATAGCTGCTGTTTCCTTCTTTGTCGTAAGCAAAGATAAGCGTCTGATACTCGCCTGCCTCATTGTTGTGGTCCGCCGCATTCACGCGGAAGCTCCATGTATTACCACTCCGTGCGCCCGTTACCGATGTATTTGTCCGCCATTCTGCGGCAAGATCATCCTGCCAATTTTCAACCGTCCAGGTCGGAAATTGCACGCGGTCAACGTAGTAATTATCCGTGACAGTACAAGTCACTGTATAGCCTGTACTTGTGCGATCCGTGACACGAACATCGGATATGACCGGCTCTTCTTCGTCCTTGAGTATCGTAAGATAGTAAGTGCCCAGGCAGGTGTTATCCCCTTCGCCCACATTGATGGCATATACATCTACTTTATGGTAGCCTGTCTTGTCTGTATTTATCAGATAATTAAAGCCATGGTAATTGCCCGCGCCGGGATATGCGTCGTTCACATCCGTGCGCTGGACATTTGCCTGAAGTGTTCCGGCATATTCATCATCAATAAACAGTACGATGTCCAGCGGAGACTTTGGGCTGTCCCAGTCGAACGCCCAGCCAGAAAGCCACACACTGTACATATCTCCGTAGATATTGTCCACACAGCCCTTGGGGTTATTGCCGGAAGTTCCCGATGTACGGAAGGATTTCTGGTCGCTGTAATAGTAGTTGCCGGAGGTATCCTTGGCAAAGAACTGGTAATAGTAGGTCGTGCCCTTTTGCAGGGATGGATAGCCACCCTGCCCGAAATCATAGTAGATTTTCGTCAGTACCGAGCCGACCGAATCCGTCAATGGGGTCTCGGTCATGGCGGTGGTCGTGCCCCATTTGACGCCGACCTGGGACAGCGCCCGGTTTTTGGTCACATCAGCCTGTACATGGGCGGTTGTTTCGGTGATGGAATTGGCATAGACGTTGTTGAAGGTGATAGCGGGGTTTTGGTTAGGGTTATCGGTTTCACCTGTACTACTATCTTTATCCTGAAAAATTCTATACTTGTAAAAGGTAGAATAGTCGCTGAAATAGTTATCTGTTGAGCCAACAATACGGCCAGACCAGGTTGTCCATCCAGGGTTGTTGATTTTTAGCGTACCGTTTTCCATGTATGCTACCACCGCATGGTCAACGCCTTTGTTGTTTCCTTTTTGAACTGTTCCCTGTAAAAATATGCCCTGTGGATACTGTTCACATAATTGTTTGATTTTTGTATAACGGTCGTTTGATGTTCCGCTCAACGTTCCTGTGCTTATAGATACGTTATACGTTGACGCAAGAACACTGTCACTTGTAAGATATACCGAGTTTCCATTTAACCGCCATATGTCAGAAGGGGTGGCATTGTTTTTCCCGAGAGTGGACAGCATCATAGCTGCTGTACAAGTGTAACAACCTGCCATATAATGACTGGCGTCAACTGGTTCCAAATATGTTTTGGCGTCATAAAACACATGCGTTCCTATGTATGTTGCAAATGCTACGCTCCCGCCAAGGGGAACACTGCACACAAGCACGCATAACGCCGCAAATACTGCCGCAAACTTTTTGAACCATTGCTTCACTTGTAACATCCCCCTCTGCAAACCGAGCCGCGCTGTTGTGATGTGGCTGTACCCTCATTATAGTAAACATATTTACTAAAGTCAAGTAGAATAAATCCCTTGTGTTACGATAATCTAATAAAAAATTGCCGTTTCACAGAGGGATTTGTATGGACTATATCCGCCGGATGCGAGATTTGCGGGAGGATGCCGACCTGACACAGGCGCAGGTCGCCGCGAAGCTGGGCACCTCACAAACGATGTACGCCCGCTATGAGCGCGGCGCCAACGAGCTTCCCATTCACCACCTGCTTACATTATGTGAACTGTATCACGTTTCCAGCGATTATTTCCTGGGGCTGCGTGACACGCCTTGAACTGCGGCCGCCGCGAGCGGGCGCAGTTTTCTTTTGCGAAATTATATCCAAACGGTTATTATATAAACAAGATAGCACAAAGCCATAGTATTGTCAATATAACCAATCAGTTATTAGAGGTGCAACACCATGGCTTATTATCCCCATCTGCGCGATATGCGCGAGGATCACGACCTGACCCAGCATAAGCTCGCCGAGTATCTGGGTATGCCCCAGCCGCAGTATTTTCGTTACGAGCAGGGCCTGCGGGATATTCCCACCGATATCCTTATCCGTTTGGCGAAGTTGTACAATACTACCACGGATTATTTGTTGGGGTTGACGGACGACCCGGCCATTCCTAAGCGGCAAAGCGGGGCGTCGAGGACGCCGCCCCCTACAAATACGCGGCTGTACAAATAAAAAGCCGACGCCCGGCAGGTTGTACCGGGCGTCGGCAATTTTTATTTTAGGTAAATCGGGCCAGGGCTTACGCCATCAGTTCCCTGACGGTGGCGGCCAGCTTTTCGTCCTTGCAGGCGGGGAAGAAATACTCGGCGAAGTGCTCACCGGCGAAAGCGCCCTTGACCAGGTCGCGGTCGAGGTCCTTCAGGATGTCGGACAGGTCGCGGAAGGCGATCGCGCGCACGCCGTCCAGAATCTTCTTGTTGCGCTGCTCGGGCACAACGCGCTCCTTGGGGTAGCCCTGGCCGTGGCCGAAGCCGAACAGCTTCTCGAAGATGTACTCGAGGTTCAGCTCGCCGCCCCAGCCAAAGCCCTTGGCGAAGGGCAGGGCCACCGCGTTGCCGTCGTTGACGTGGGCGAAGGTGTAGGCATCGACCGGGTCCTCGACATGGCCGCAGATGACACCGGGGAAGCTGTTCAGTGCCAGCATAGCGCCTTCGCCGGTGCCGCAGCCGGTGATGACATAGTCGGCCGCGCCGGAGTTCAGCAGCACAGCGGCCAGGATGCCGTTCTGCACGTAGGTCAGCTGGGCGGCATCCTCGGCGGTGTACATGCCGTAGTTGACGACCTCGTGGCCCATCGGCTCCACGACCTTGCGCAGGGTTGCTTCAATCAGGGCATTCTTGGCGGCCTGACTGTTTTCGTTGATCAGTGCGATTTTCATATTTTTTCTCCTTTACGTGCGTTTTATCGGATCAGCTGACGGAAATACGTTGTGTTGATGCTCTTATCGTTCTTGGCCATCTTGGCAATGCAACCGTCCAGCGTGCGGGCCACATCGTCCAGGCTGCGCCAGCTGGCGGCCTGGGGCTTGACTTCTTCTTCCAGCCAGGGGCCGATGTCGGTGTGGGAACACGCCCCCTCGATGAGGTACGCGCCGGGGCGGCCCTCCTGGGTCTGCGGCTCGTAGCCGTCGGCGCTGCCCATCATCGTCATGACGAACTGGCCCTTGCGGTTGCGCCCGCCCACAATAAGGCGCACGCCCACCGGCTGCACCTGCACGGTGGCGGCCTTTTCGCGCATGATCTTGACGATTTTTTCCAGCGTCAGGTACTGGGGCTGGTACTCGTCCACGGCGTTGATGATCTGCACGGCGGCCAACGTATCGCCCGCAAAACCAACCATGACGTTGCGGTTGATCTTGCGCACCTTGGGCAGGTCGTTTTTGATAACGTGGGGCTTGTCGCCGGTGATGGGTTCCTCAACAAAGCGGCCATCGCTGACCATGGCGCAGAATGCGTCACTGCAAACAGCTAAAATAGCACTCATAATTTTTTCGTTCCTTTGCTTTTAATAGGGTACTTGTATTGTAGCACGAAATTTGCGCGGGTGCAATGGGTGCTTGACTTAACCTGCGGTGTTCGGTATACTAATAACAGAAAAGGCGCTGCGACAAGCGGTTGGCCCTTTCGGTGAATATGTTAAAAGGTTAGCCTAATAACCGTCACCTGCCGGGGTGGCGGTTATTGCTTTTTACAACTAAGCTCAAAGTAAAGGTCTTGCGACCGATATAGAACGTAAATGTAAATCGCATGGTCTCACCTCCTTTCGGGGGTGGGGCCAACCGCCTGCCGTTGTGCAGTGCCTTGCCGCCTGTTCGTACAGGCGGTTTTTGTGTTATACCAGAGTTTTCGACGATATGCAAGCAAAGCTGCCCGCAGGAGAACCTTCCCCCGCGGGCAGCCTTTTACTTTATCGAGCCTGTAGGGGCCGGGCATGCCCGGCCCTGCCGTATAAGGCAGACGAGTGCTTGCGGAAAGCCGCGGGCCGCACATATGCGGCCCCTACAAGGCAACTCTTATTTAGTGATTCTTGTAATAATTGATGAGGCATCCATCGGCCAGGATCTGCCGCTCGGCATCGGTCATAGCGCCGAGGCTGACTGTAAAGCGAACTACGCCGCCGTCCGGCTTTACGGCGATGGCGGTCAACTCGTCATCGGCATTCAGCAGCGCCTTGCGCACACCGGGTAGGTATACGTAATCGCCGTTGGCCAGCACGTTGGGCGTATCCAGCAGGAAGGGCAGCATGCCCCAGTTGATGCAGTTGGAGCGGTAGCGCTTGGTGGCGTACTCGCAGGCAAAGTT
>ERZ1034897.854-NODE-854-length-13405-cov-18.940899_pt1 | contig 13405 bp, 12 predicted proteins | sample MGYA00520629_ERZ1034897 | MGnify/ENA primary metagenome ERZ1034897 (study PRJEB33766, sample SAMN09781789) | gut metagenome | biome: gut microbiome | host: Homo sapiens | place: Madagascar | study: EMG produced TPA metagenomics assembly of the PRJNA485056 data... | reverse complement strand
AGAGTACATCACAGGGATACCACATCGGAACTACGTATCAGGTGTGGTAGTTCATCCTTTCCAGAATATTGCTTATCTGCTGGTGCTTTTCCAATCTTTAAAAATGCTGTATTACGCTATTCAATTGTAACAAGCGGTATGCATGAAGGGCAGGATCATGCGTTGATTGTTCAATGTTTATCACAGTTGAATGGGATTGAACAAAAATGATTTTCCATATCGTATCGTATAAAAAAGGGGCTGTGAAAAAACCTAACTCTTAAATTAGGGACTTCACAGTCTCTTTTTTTGTTTGTTCAAGTAAAAAAGGCTCGGGGAATCGAACCCGGAGCCTTAAACAGTTAAAATATTATTGCCCACTAATATTTAACATGAGTAATTTTACCATAAGGCAAGAATTTTTTATATCCTCCTACACTATGCTTCAAAACGAACAGGAGAAAATGGATAATTTTCTAAAATTATTAGAAAAATCCGGTGTTGAAAGATATATAAAAAAGTTGAAAGATCCAAAGGAGGAAGACCAATATCCAATCCATGCAACATCTTATCAGCTATCTTATATTGTTTTGCATTTGAAAAAGGTTCATTAAGAGACATCGAAGATAAAAGTAGATTTGATTTAAGAGTTATATACCTAATGAATGCGGAAGTTGTAAGCTATAAAACATTCGGTAATTTTATAAACAGAATACTGCTTCCTTACAGATATGAGATTTTTTCTCTTATTACAAAAGCCATTTTTATTGAATGCGGTCTGGAAATGAAAAAAGCCTATGTTGACGGTTCAAAATTTGAAGCAGATGCAAACAAATACAAATTCGTATGGAAGCCGATTAAATATCATGAAAATCTATCAAACAAGATTCGGGATATTTTAAAAAGGAATCATCTTGACAGAGGAATCAAACAGGATGGAATAATTGAATCTGTACAAATCGCAAGAAAAATAACTGAATTCAATAAACTTTACAGCACTTCAGATGACAGACAGATAAAAAAGGATTATGAAAATTTAATGGAGTTTCTAAATAAAAGCTTGGAATATGAAGAAAAAGAAAGGATATGTGGACCCGACAGAAACTCTTACTATAAGACAGATCATGATGCAACTGCTATGTGCCTGAAGGAAGATTTTTATTCTGGACTGGGAAGTAATATGCATGCTGCATATAACACTCAGATAATGGTGATTGACGGGTTGATATCCAGCTTTATAGTCACACAATCCAGAAATGATATAAAAGACTTTATTCCTCTGCTGAACAGGCATAAAGAAATGTATGGCAGTCTGCCTGATTCAGTTTGTGCAGATGCCGGATATGGAAGTCTTCTTAACTATGAATATCTGGAAAAGAATGGTATTGAAAATTATGTTAAGTACCAGTCCTGGGAAGGAAATGTATCTGGAAGAAATCCAAGTATATATCATCTGAATGATGATATGACGATAAGCTGCCTGAATAAAAAAACGGGAAGAATATCTGAAACACATCCCTGGCATCCTAAAAAGAAAGATGGAATTTTCTATAGAATTGAAGGATGCAATAATTGTGAGTTTAAAACCTACTGTAAAAGATACATGAAAAACAAAGATGAAGATTACAGATTTTTTGAAGTGTCAACAAAACTGCAGACATATATTCAGCAGTCAGAAAAAAATCTACTGTCAGTCAAAGGAATTGAAATGAGGGTAAATAGAAGTGCACAGGTTGAAGGAGCATTTGGAATAATTAAGCAGGATATTCAATTTGAGAGATTTAGAAGAACAACAAAAAAAAGTAGAAGTAGAATTCATGCTGATTGTATTGGGATACAACATAAGAAAACTATTCAAGTACTATTCAGGAAATCTTAAAACAGAGTTTTGGAAGGCTCCAAAAGATTTGAATGAGGAAAAATTTAAAAAGCCAAGTTCAAAAAGATTGAATAATAAAGTGAATAAAAAGGAAAAGAAATCTGTCAACGAAAAAGCGAAAAGAGAATATAAATATAAATAAAAGAGACTGTGAAGTCCCTAATTTAAGAGTTAGGTTTTTTCACAGCCCCTAGGATTACTTTAAGTTTTTGATACCTTCTTCTAGCATCTCTAATTGTAAGAGTGTCTGTTCTTCTGTTACAAGTGGTGGTGCCTGGTGCATGATCGTATCATAGAATGCATCATAATATCTTCCATAGTCACCTCGTTCTGAGATGACTTTTTCATCATGATAGACATTATTTTCATCATAGTACATCAATGTTCCATATTCTTCAGGGGTATCTAGACCAAAGTCTTTGTTGTCTGGCATATAGAAATGTTTAAGATCTCTTTCCTGCAGGTCTTTTGTGTATTTGATGAAGCATCCTTTTTTTCCGTAGACAGTAAAACTTGGTCTTTCTTTGATGCGAAAGTAGGATGAACGATCGGAAATTTTAAGATTTCCATAATAAAGGTCTACATCAAAATAATCATTCATTCTGCCTGTACCTAAGAGTTGTCTGACATCATAATGGACATGATCTGGTTTGCCAAAATATGAAATAATTTGATCCAACGTATGACAGGCATGACCATACCAGTAAGAATTCAATTTAGAAAATGTATGTACAGCTTCAGGTGTTTCTGGACGATAATAGTCAAATCCCATCTCAATTTCTAACAGTTCGCCTAATTTATTGGATTCTATAACTTTCTGAACAGTCAAGAAATCAGAATCAAATCTTCGATTTTGATAACATTCCAAGATCAAACCTTTTTGTCTTGCAAGGGCAAAACATTCTTTTGCTTCCTGCACTGTTTCCATGAATGGTTTTTCACAGATACAGTTTTTTCCGGCATGTAATACTTCTTTGACATAGTCGTAATGAGAAGAGGCAGGTGTAGATACAACAATTGTATTGATTTCAGGGTCATTATAGAGATCATTGATATTATCTGTGTATGTAATACCTTCAATTCTTTGCCATTCCTTTTTGTTTAAATTTCTAGCATATATTTTTTTGACTTTGATCTTGTCTTTTCTTTGTAGAACAAATGGAAGGTGATAACGGTTTGTACTTTTTCCATTTGCGATAAATGCGATGATTAATTGCTGCATAATATTTCTCCCTGAATGATCTGAATGCCATCTTTTATAAATGTATTTTTCATTTCCTGTGTGAGTTTGTTATCAGAAACAACAGTGATTTTATTGTTGAGGTTCATAGATACGGTACCAACATGATTGAATTTCTCACTTTCACTGACAACAATGATTTCATCTGCGGCCTTTGCCATGCTTTTCACTGCTTCTGCACGCATTGTATCTTTATTTGTGAATCCTGTTTTTGAGGAATAGCCATCAGTACCAATAAAGAAGTAGTGTACATGGAAGAAGGATGCATTTGTTTCAATCATTGCTCCTACGGTACATTGTGAATCTTTTTGATAGATACCACCTAAAAGAATAATATTTACATCTTCTTCTCTGATAAAGTCAGCAATATAAGCACTGTTTGTAATGATTGTAACGTTCTTTTTCTCTTTTGCGATGATGGATGCTAATAGTGCACAACAGCTTCCATTTTCAATCATGATCGTATCATTATCATTGACAAGTTTACTTGCTTCATAGGCAATCTGTCTTTTTTCTTCATAGTGATAGGATAGTCTGCCTCTAAGATCATCTGTATTATTGATCATTGCGTATCCATGCATTCTTTTCACGAGACCAAGATCTTCCAATCCATCCAGATCTTTTCGCATTGTTACCTGTGATACATGGCAGATTTCTGCCAAGGAAACAACATCTGCTTTTTCCTGCGTTGATAAGATTTCAAGGATTTTGTTTGTACGATTGTTTTTCATAAGTTCTCCTTAAAAGAACGCTTCAATTCCATGTGCTAAGAATATGTTCTGATATGGGATGAGATCTTCTTTATGCAGAGCTGTTGTATTGTGATATGCATATTCTTTATTGAGAAGTGAATACTTGTTTTCTCCAAACTGATGGAATGGCAGTAATTGTACTCTTTGAATGCCGAGTTCTTTGAACTGCTGAGAAAACATTTCTGCATCATGTAAAGAATCATTGAATCCTGGAATGACAGGAATTCTAGGAAGTACTGTTTTTCCTGAAGCAATTGCCTGTTTGATATTTTCTTTGATCAGTGTGTTTTCTACACCTGTATATTCTTTGTGTTTTTGTGTATCCCAATGCTTCATATCAAACAATACATAATCAATATTCTCAATGACTTTTAAAAATACATCAGGTGATGCAAATCCAGTTGTTTCGCACGCTGTATGAATATTTTCTTCTTTGCATGCTTTTAATAGTTCGCAGGCAAATTCACTCTGCATAAGTAATTCACCACCACTCAAAGTAATGCCGCCGCCACTCTCTTCATAGAATACTTCATCCTGCTTTACAATATTTAAGACTTGCTGGACAGTTTTTGTATCACCTTCATGTTTAAGAGCATTTTGTGGACATTCTTGTTCACATTCTAGACACCCAATGCATGCTTTGTGATCGATGTGAATTTCATTGTTTATTTCTCTGACTGCGTTTTGTTTGCATGTATCAATACAATGCAGACAATGTACGCATTTTTTTGTATCCCATAATATCTGTACTTTAGTTGATTGACTTTCCGGATTGGAACACCATTGACATCTTAGAGGGCATCCCTTAAAAAATACAACGGTTCGAATCCCTGGACCGTCATTGACACTGAATTTCTGGATGTTGAATACAACACCTGTCTGTTCTCTATTTGCTTTCATAATTAACCTCACCAATATCGTAACATTAAAATAATGAAAATGAAATATAAAACTTACGAATGAAACTGTATTGTATTTAAAACGCAGAAATCCATTGATTATCATTGAATATATTGGTATATTTGTTATAGAAATACGTAATGAAACTTACGAATGAAAGAGGTAATGATGGAAAACGTAGAACACTTTGGAAAATTAAGTGAAAGAATGCAATGCTTTCGAAATGAAGTTTTAAATGAAAAGCCTTATGTTGATGCAGAAAGAGCAGTGCTGGTAACAGACGTATACAAAAAACATCAAAATCAGCCACGTGTCATGCTGCGTGCCTTGATGTTAAAAGAAATCCTGGAAAATCAGACAATCTATATTGAAAACAATACATTGATTGCTGGTAATCAGGCAACAAAGAATCGAAATGCACCTGTGTTTCCTGAATATACAATGAAATTCATCATGGATGAATTAGATCTGTTTGAAAAAAGAGATGGTGATGTTTTCTATATTACAGAAGAAACAAAACAACAGCTAAGAGAAATTGCACCATTCTGGGAAAATAATAATCTTCGTGCTAGAGGCGAAGCACTGCTTCCTGAAGAAGTATCTGTATTTATGGAAACTGGTGTATTTGGCATGGAAGGAAAGCTGAATGCGGGTGATGCACACTTGGCAGTTAACTATCAAAGAGTGTTGAAAGAAGGCCTTGCAGGGTATGAAGCAAGAGCAAAGAAACAACTGGAAGAACTGGATTTAACAGATATTGATGCGATAGATAAGTATGTATTCTATAAAGCAGTTCTTATTGTGATTGATGCGGTACATACATTTGCATTACGCTATGCCACAAAGGCAAAAGAACTTGCTTCTATGACAGTAGATGAATGTAGAAAAGAAGAGTTATTAAAGATAGCAGAAATCTGTACAAACGTTCCTTACCAGCCAGCGCATTCCTTCTATGAAGCAATTCAATCTGTCTGGTTCATTCAATTGATTTTACAGATTGAAAGTAATGGTCATTCTTTATCTTATGGTAGATTTGATCAATACATGTATCCATACTATGAAAAGGATCATCGTGAAGGAAAGATTACAGATGAAGAAGCGCTTGAGCTGTTAGACTGTCTGTGGATCAAAACATTGACAATCAATAAAGTACGTTCTCAGGCACATACATTATCTTCTGCAGGATCTCCAATGTATCAGAATGTAACAATTGGCGGTCAGACAACAGATCATAAAGATGCAGTCAATGATTTGTCTTTCCTTGTGTTAAGATCTGTCGCACAGACAAGATTGACACAGCCAAACTTAACTGTGCGCTATCATGCAAACTTAAATCATCATTTCTTTGATGAATGTATTGAAGTTGTGAAGCTTGGATTTGGCATGCCTGCATTCAATAATGATGAAGTTATTATTCCATCTTTTATTCACTGGGGTGTCAAAGAAGAGGATGCCTACAACTACAGTGCGATTGGATGTGTTGAAACGGCAGTGCCTGGCAAGTGGGGTTATCGCTGTACTGGAATGTCTTATATCAATTTCCCACGTGTACTGTTATGCGCGATGAATGATGGCGTTGACTTGACAAGTGGAAAGAGATTTACAAAAGGATATGGAAAATTTGAAGATTTCAAGACATATGATGAACTGCTTGATGCATGGGATAAGACAGTACGTGAAATGACGAGATATTCTGTTATTGTTGAAAATGCAATTGATAAGGCGAGTGAAAGAGATGTACCTGATATCTTATGTTCCTGCTTGACGGATGATTGTATTGCTAGAGGCAAGACAATCAAAGAAGGTGGTGCAGTCTATGATTTCATCTCTGGATTGCAGGTGGGAATTGCCAATATGGCGGATTCTTTAAGTGCAATCAAAACCCTTGTCTATGATGAAAAGAAAATTACACAAAAGCAGCTTTGGGATGCAATTATGGATGATTTCAAATCAGAAGAAAGTCAAAAGATTCAAAAGATGCTGATCAATGATGCACCAAAGTATGGAAATGATAATGATGATGTAGATATGCTTGTTGTAGAAGCATATGATTCCTACCTTGATGAAATCAAGAAGTATCCAAATACAAGATTCCATAGAGGTCCGATTGGTGGTATTCGCTATGGTGGTACATCTTCCATTTCCGCAAATGTTGGTCAAGGCATGTCAACATTTGCTACACCAGATGGCAGAAAGGCATGGGAGCCACTTGCGGAAGGATGTTCACCAGCACATAACTGTGATAAGAATGGTCCAACAGCTGTATTTAAGACAGTTTCTAAGTTGCCTACAGAAAAGATTACAGGTGGTGTACTGCTGAATCAGAAAATGACACCGACAATGCTGCAGTCAGAAGAAAATAAACAGAAGCTTGAAATGTTGATTCGTGCATTCTTTAATCGTCTGCATGGATATCATGTACAGTACAATATCGTTTCCAAAGAAACATTGCTTGATGCACAGAAGCATCCTGAAAAGCATACGGATCTCATTGTCCGTGTTGCGGGATATTCAGCATTCTTTAATGTATTAAGTAAAAAGACACAGGATGATATTATCGGTAGAAGTGAACAGACATTATAGGAGATAAGGAAAATGAAATTATTTATTGATGATGCAAATATTGAAGCAATTAAAAGATTGTGTGATCTATACCCAATTGATGGTGTTACCACTAATCCTTCTATTTTAAGCAAACAGAACAGAAATCCAGAAGAAGTTCTAAAAGAAATTAGAGAAATCATCGGAGAAGATGGTATCTTATTTGCTCAGGCAATTCCAACAGATGCTGAAGGCATGGTAAAAGATGCAGAAGCAATTGTACGTGTATTAGGAAAGAATACAGTTGTTAAGATTCCTTGTATTCCGGAAGGATTTAAAGCAATCCGTATCTTGAAGAAGAAGGGGATTCCAACATGTGGAACAGTTGTGTATACACCAATGCAGGCGTATCTAGCCGCAAAGGCTGGTGCAAGCTATGTTGCACCATATGTGAATCGTATTGATAATATGGGATATGATGGAATTTATGTAACGAAGCAGATTCATGATATCTTAGTGAATAATCATATGGACTGTGGTGTACTTGCAGCTTCCTTTAAAAACAGCCAGCAGGTTCTTGAGTTATGTGAATATGGTGTTTATTCATCCACATGTGCTCCAGATGTTATTGATGGATTTGTGAAGAATCTTGCGATTGATGGTGCAGTAAATGATTTTATCAGTGACTTTAACAAGCTTGGTCAAGATAAAACAATGAAAGATTACTTTGAATAGTTCACACTGTTATAAAAAGTGATAAAATAGTTACCATGAAAACAGGATTAATATTAGAAGGTGGAGCAATGCGTGGTTTATTCACGGCAGGTGTTCTAGACGTTTTTATGGTCAATGATATCTGTTTTGATGGTGCAATCGGTGTGAGTGCTGGTGCTGCTTTTGGATGTAATATCAAATCAAAACAGATTGGAAGAGTTTTGCGTTATAACATGGCATATTGTAGAGATAAACGACATGCATCGATTTTTTCTCTATTGTTAACAGGAAACTTATTTTCAACAAAGTTTAACTATAATATGCTTCCATATCATCTGGATTTATGGGATAGTGAAACGTTTGAAAAGAATCCAATGGAGTTCTATTGTGTTGCAACGGATGTAAAGACTGCTCGTCCTGTATATCATAAATGTACGGATGGAACAAAAAATGATCTTCTTTGGATCCAGGGTTCTGCGTCTATGCCAATGGTATCGAGATGCGTAAAAGTTGATGGATATGAACTATTGGATGGTGGAATCAGTGATTCCATACCATTACGATATTTTGAATCCATTGGCTATACAAAGAATGTTGTGGTACTGACACAGCCATTTGGCTACCGTAAACAGCCATATTCTTCTAATATGCAGAAGTTGATGAAAGTAGCTTTAGCAAAATATCCATTGTTATTGGAAAAGCTTCTTCATCGATATGAAGAATACAATGCATGTATTGATGAAATACTTGAAAAAGAAGCAAAAGGGGAAATCTTTGTGATTCGACCTCCAGAAGCTTTGAATATTCCAAGTGTATGTAGAGATCCGAAAGAATATAAGCGTGTGTATGATTTAGGAAGAAGACAGGCATTATCACAACTGCATGCACTAGAACAATTTTTGAATAAATAATTCAGGGAATCCTCTTATTTTCTGTGAATAGTAATATAGGAGGATTTTTTTTATGGAGACATAGTGCACCTGTATTCGTAACTTAAAAATTGTATTGTAACTTAAATTAAGTTATGATACTAAAAAAGAGTTATGAATGGAGAAAATATGGAGTATTTAAAAAAATTATTAGGAATAAATGTTGTTTATAAAAATATGGAATTGCCACTCTTTCCAAATTACATTCATGCTAGATATGAAATGAAAGGTGTTGTGTTAGATAGCTGTGAAGTAGTTTTTTTTTATCCAAAGTGTGAATTGGAACAGATTACAGCTTTAAAAAAACAGATAGAAGCAATAGAAAAAACAATCCATTTACCAGTTGTTTTGATATTGAAAAATATACAATCTCGAATGAAAGAAAATCTAATCAGGAACAAAATTCCTTTTGTTGTGGAGAAAAAGCAGATCTATCTTCCTTTTATGGGTTGCTATCTACAAGAAAGATACGATGCTGAAATGAAAATCAAGGAGAAGATTCTTCCGTCTTCTCAAATGTTGTTTTTGTATTTTTTGTATAAAGGCGCACATCCTTTATCAACAAGTATTGCGGCGAAAGAGTTACATCTTACACCGACATCAATATCTCGTGCATCAAAACAACTAGAAGAAATGGGAATAATACATAGCAAAAAAGAAGGCGCAAGTAAAATTCTATTTTCGGATATATCTGCAAAAGAATTATTTGAAGAAAACGAAAAATTTCTTCTTGATCCAGTTAAAAGAACAGTGTTTATTTCGAAAAGTGAAGTAAAAAATGAATTGTTGAAAAGTGGCTATGAAGCATTATCTTTTTATTCGATGATTTCTCCGCCAGATCTTAAATATTATGCAACAAGTGAAATATCTAGATGGGAAGCATTATCTACAAATCATTTATATGATCAGGATGGACAGGCTGCATTACAGCTATATCGGTATGATCCAAGAATATTATCCAAAAATAGATATGTAGATGTTTTATCTTTGTATTTATCTTTAAGAGAAGATATGGATGAAAGGATTGAAGAAGCGAGAGAAGAAATGCTGAACGCTTTGTGGGAGAAAATATGTGAATAAAGAAATTGAAAGTTTCAGAGATTGGTTTTGTGGATACGAAAAAGAATATGTCATTATTGGTGGTACTGCATGTAATATTCTGATGGGGGAAAGTGGTCTTACGTTTCGAGCAACGAAAGATCTTGATTTGGTGTTGATTGTCGAAGCACTTGATACAAAATTTATTGAAAAATTTTGGCAATATATAAAGATTGCAAATTATCAACATTGGAATAACAGCAGAACAGTGCCACAGTTTTATCGTTTTTCACATCCGTCTTCAAAATGTTTTCCGGCAATGATAGAACTATTTACTAGAAAACTGGAAAATATAGAATTAAAGTATAATCATAATTTGACCCCTTTATCGTTTGAAGAAGAAATATCTAGCCTTTCAGCGATATTGTTGAATGATGATTATTATGAATTCATGAAAACTGGGATTAGGGTTGTAGATGGATTATCTATTCTTGATGCAACGCATTTGATTCCGTTCAAAATAAAAGCATGGTTAGATTTGAAAAAAGAGAAACTAGATGGAAAACATGTTGATATGAAAAATATTAAAAAACACAAAAATGATGTGTTCCGTTTATCAGAGTTGTTAAATCCTTCATTGGAAATTCATGTTCCACTCTCTATATACGTAGATATTCAAGAATTTCTGGTAAAGATGCAAAATGAAGATGTTGATTTAATACAGCTTAAATTGCGTGGGAGAACAAAAAATCAAATTCTTATGGAATTGCAAAATATTTACGTTTTAAAGAAAATAATTTAAATTTCAGGGAATCCTCTTATTTTCTGTGAATAGTAATATAGGAGGATTTTTTATGAGTAATGAAGAAATTGAAGAATATTTTTCTAGTTTAAAGACAGAAGTGAAGGAGAAAGTGGATTTTGAAGAAAAGCTGAATGCTTTGTTGAAGAAAGATGTGAAGTATCATCCTCAGCAACTATACTTTGATTTTTGTCAAATGGAAATTTGTGAAAATATGAAAATCTGAAAGTCCCTAATTCTAGGGACTTTCTTCAATTTGTATGAAACAAATTAAATTGTGAACAAAATAACTAATGGAAACGACAGAAATCTTGAGTGTTTTGGTTGAAATCATATCTAAAAAACAGTATCCTTTTGAAGGATAACATAAATAGTTGGAAATCCAACTATTTAGAATTCTTGGAAGAGGGCAATTATGAATGTAATTAAAAGAAGTGGAGAAGAAGTATCTTTTGATGCGGATAAGATACTTTTAGCAATAGAAAAAGCAAATCAGGCTACGCAGGAAAACAGACAGATTTCAGAAGATAAGATTACTGAAATCACAAATCGCGTCATTCAGAAGTGTAATGAAATTGCACGTAGTATTTCTGTGGAAGAAATTCAGGATCTTGTTGAAAATGAATTGATGGCAGAAGGCGCATATACAGTGGCACATAACTATATTACATATCGTTATGAAAGAGCACTTGTTCGTAAAGCCAACACAACAGATAAGAAGATTCTTTCTTTGCTGGGCCGTAATAACGAAGAAGCTATGCAGGAAAATTCTAATAAGAATCCAACTGTAAACTCAACACAGCGTGACTATATGGCTGGTGAAGTTTCTAAGGATATTACAAGAAGATTCCTGTTGCCTAAGGAAATCTGGGATGCACATGAAAAGGGAATCATTCATTTCCATGATTCTGACTATTTTGCACAGCCAATGTATAACTGTTGTTTAGTAAATCTGGAAGATATGCTGCAGAACGGAACAGTGATTTCAGGTACACATATTGATAAGCCGCATAGCTTTGCGACTGCCTGCAATATCGCAACACAGATCATTGCACAGGTAGCATCTAACCAGTATGGTGGTCAGACAATCACACTTTCTCATCTTGCACCATTCGTAGATATTTCCAGACAGAAATATAGAAAAGCTGTAAAAGCAGAAATGGAAGCAGCTGGTGTAGAAATCAGTGAAGACAAGATCAATACAATTGCTGAAGAAAGAGTGAAGCGTGAAGTTACAACTGGTGTACAGACAATTCAGTATCAGATCATTACATTGATGACAACAAATGGACAGGCTCCTTTCGTTACTGTATTTATGTATCTGGATGAAGTTGCTGAAGGTCAGACAAGAGACGATCTTGCTTTGATCATCGAAGAAATGCTCAAGCAGAGAATGCAGGGTGTTAAGAATGAAAAAGGTGTTTATATTACTCCAGCATTCCCTAAACTCATCTATTGCTTAGATGAAGATAATATTTATAACGATTCTAAGTATTACTACCTGACAAAGCTCGCTGCTGAATGTACAGCAAAGAGAATGGTTCCTGACTATATTTCTGCTAAGATCATGAAAGAATTGAAGGGCGATGTATATCCATGCATGGGATGTCGATCATTCCTTACACCTGACCGTTTTACTGAAAATGGATGGGAAAATAATGAACATGCGATGAATTCATCTTCTAAGCATAAGTATTACGGCAGATTTAATCAGGGTGTTGTAACAATTAACCTTGTTGATGTTGCCTGCTCTTCTAAGAAGGATATGAACGCATTCTGGAAGATCTTTGATGAAAGACTTGATCTATGCTATAAGGCATTGATGATTCGCCATGAACGTTTGAAGGGTACACCTAGTGATGTTGCGCCTATTCTATGGCAGTATGGTGCAATTGCTAGACTTGAAAAGGGTGAAACAATTGATAAGCTTCTGTTTAATGGATATTCTACAATTTCTCTTGGCTATGGTGGACTGGCTGAATGTGTTCGTTATATGACAGGTTTATCTCATACAACACCAGAAGGTGAAAAGTTTGGACTGGCTGTGATGAAGCATTTGAATGATGCCTGTGCAAAGTGGAAACAGCAGACAAACATTGATTTCTCAGTATATGGAACACCAATGGAATCTACAACATACAAGTTTGCAAAGTGCCTGCAGGAAAGATTTGGCATCATTAAAGGCGTTACAGATAAGAACTATATTACAAACTCTTATCACATTCACGTAACGGAAGAAATCAATGCATTTGATAAACTGACAGAGGAAAGCAAATTCCAGGAATTATCTCCAGGTGGGGCAATTTCCTATGTTGAAGTTCCTAACATGCAGAATAACGTACAGGCTGTATTACAGTTAATGAAGCATATCTACAATACAATTATGTATGCTGAATTGAATACAAAGAGTGACTATTGCCAGGTATGTGGATATACAGGTGAAATTCAGATCATGGAAGATGAAAATAAGAAGCTGATCTGGAAGTGTCCAAATTGTGGTAATACTGATCAGAATAAGATGAACGTTGCTAGAAGAACGTGTGGGTACATCGGTACACAATTCTGGAACCAAGGTAGAACTCAAGAAATCAAAGAACGTGTATTACATCTATAAAGGTCAATCACTTGTTG
>ERZ1034897.850-NODE-850-length-13458-cov-24.684697_pt1 | contig 13458 bp, 19 predicted proteins | sample MGYA00520629_ERZ1034897 | MGnify/ENA primary metagenome ERZ1034897 (study PRJEB33766, sample SAMN09781789) | gut metagenome | biome: gut microbiome | host: Homo sapiens | place: Madagascar | study: EMG produced TPA metagenomics assembly of the PRJNA485056 data... | reverse complement strand
CCACAACAGAGCGCGATATTGTTGAGATGGCTACACGCCTTGCGTCTGCTGGTACAGTTGCCGGGTTGTCCGAACAGGATATCCTTGCATTGTCCACCGCAATGTCCTCTGTTGGCATCAACGCAGAGGCAGGCGGTACGGCAATGACCCAAACAATGACCGCAATAAGCAAGGCTGTGTCTGCCGGCGGTGATGATCTTGAAACATTTGCAAAGATCGCTGGTGTATCTGCTTCTGAATTCGCAGATATGTGGGGCAATGAACCGATAGACGCAATCAGTGCTTTCATCGGCGGGCTTGGAAAGATGAACGAAAATGGAGAGGACACAATATCCGTATTGGATGAATTGGGGCTCTCCGGGATTCGCCAGTCTAATATGCTTCGCGCGTTAGCCCTTGCGTCTAATGTATTGGACGATGCTGTTACAACCGCAAATACTGCATGGGACGAAAATATTGCCCTCTCCAACGAGGCAAGCAAAAGATACGCAACGACCGAAAGCCAGATGAAAATACTCCGAAACGGGCTCAATAACTTGGCGATTTCCATCGGTGATATCCTGCTGCCGCTTATCAATAAAATCGTCGCAGGGCTTCAAAATGCAATCGATTGGTTTTCAAACCTCGACGATGGGGTCAAAAAGACGATCCTTATTGTCGGCGGTCTTATTGCGGCAATTTCCCCGATTGCAGGCATTATTTCGGGAATTGCCGGAGCCATCAGTTTTATAACTGGCACGGTTATCCCGGCGCTGATAACGGCCATAAATTTCATAATTGCAAATCCTATCGTGCTGCTCATAGCGGCCATTGTAGGACTTGTTGCGCTGATTGCAACAAAGGGCGACGAGATACAGGCCGTCCTCCAGCGTGTGGATGATTTCTTACAGGGCGTATTTACGACGGATTGGTCGGAATCGTTTGGAGTATTGGGGGAAATCTTAAATTTCTTCTTCGCAACAGTAAAATCCGTTTGGGATTCCATAAAGGCCGTTTTTGACGGTATTATCGATTTTATTCGTGGCGTATTCACGGGGGACTGGGAAAGAGCATGGACAGGTGTTCAGGAAATCTTTAAGGGCATCTTTACAGCCCTTGTGGCGATTGCAAAGGCTCCTCTTAATGGAATCATCGGCCTTATCAACATGGTTATTGACGCCATTAACTGGATGATAAACGGCCTTAACAGCATTCACTTTGATGTTCCGGATTGGGTGCCTGTGCTGGGTGGTAAATCGCTTGGCTTTAACATCCCGACCATTGGGAAGATCGCATACCTTGCGAAAGGCGGCATCTTATCCTCCGGCAGCGCCATTGTTGGCGAAGCTGGCCCAGAACTGCTTACCATGGCGGGTGGGCGTGCTCATGTTATGCCCCTGAACGGAAACGACCGTGGCGGCATCACCATCGAAATGAACAACACATTTAACGGCTACGATAACGCAGCCGGTGAAGCTGCCGCAAGGAACTTGGTACAGGCGGTCAACCGTGCGCTTGGGAGGGCTTACTGATGAGAAAATTTAAGCTCAAGAACGGTGTCGGCGCCGAATGGGATTTGATGGACAAAACGGCGTACTTCAATGCGCCGGGTGGATTAGGCTTCGGCAAAACCTACTCCACCATACAAGCCGGAAGCGCATGGCTGGTATCGGACGAATTTCTCAACCAGTATGCCGTGACAGGCGAAATGATATTTTTCGACTATGCACGGTATCAGGCGTTTATTTCGTTTGTGACAAAAGGCCCACTTTACCTGATGTATTCCCCGCTGGACACATGGTACAAAATCAAGTGCGAAGTGCAGTCTGCGGATAAGTCGGAGCTGAAATCCGGCTATTTGGCGGTACCGATTACATTCCTCTGCTTCGGGACTTGGCATGAAGCTGTTAAGGTAACGCAAAGCCAAACGCCAGACCAAGGGATTAAAAGGTACAGCTATACTTATCCTTATTATTACGCAGAGACAGCAACAGGAACTGCAAAAATAAGAAACGGGGATTTGGCATCTCCGTGCAAGCTGCAAATCTTCGGCCCGGTCGTCAATCCTGCTTGGGCGCTTATCAAGGCCGGTACCCGTGTAGCGGTCGGAAAAGTAACCGCAACAATCCCGGATGGGCACAAACTTGTTGTAGATGCTGACCCGGCAACAATGGAGATTGCCGAGTATGCGCTCGACGGGACATACATCCAAAACCTGTACCAGTCCAGCGACTTTTCAACCGGCCGGTTTATTTATGCTCCGCCGGGAGAAAGCACTTTGACATTTTCGCACGACGGCACATCGGATATAACCGCATATGTGGAGGTGGAGAAACTTGCATACTCTGTTTAAGTGCGAAGTATTCGCAAGGGATTTCACTTTTCGAAGTTTTGCTCCGATTGAAAGCCCGGAGATACAGTTTGACTACCTGACCGTAGAAAAAACTACTCTCCGGGCTGTAAAGCTGGATGCAAAAAAGGGCGACTTTATAAGCGTTACAGACCAAAACGGGAATGTAGCTTATCAGGGAATCGTTGACGATGTGGAAACAGATAAAACGGGCGTAACGATTTCGGCGCAGCCTCTTATGTCGCTTTTTGACGCAGAGGTATATTTCGATCGCACGACCTCTGCAAATATCGAGCCTTTTATTGCTTCGATCATCCGAGATAACTTTGTTTCTTCGGGAGATGCTTTGCAAAACATATCCGGTATGACGGTGGAAACGACCTCCGAAACGACCGGGGCGCTCAACCTAAAGGACAACATCCACAGCTTTTACGAAATCATCACGAAATCGCTGACGGCTTATGGCGTGGCGGTCAACATGAGCTTTGACCCGCAGAAAAAGACGATCTCCGTTAAGGTTGGTAAGGTTAGCGAAACGGCGGTAATCGAAACAAATCTACAAGCCATCGTGGATAAAAACATCATAATCGGTGACAGTACAGGCCAGCTGAACAAGGTAACCATCTACAACAAGGCCGATGAGACGCAGCGCATAACCTACTATCTGCATCCTAATGGCAAGGTCGACACAAACAACACGGACAGAATTACACCTGTGTTTTTTGCGGCGCAGTTTTTGGAAACGGATAACAATTTTGAATCTGCTGCATACAAAAAGGCTTACGAAGCGTTAAGTCCGCAAAAGTATGACAACATGATCGAGCTGACTGCCCGCAACGACTGTGGCGTACTTGATACCTCGATGGCCATCGGCACAGAGGTTTTGGTCATTGATGGCGACAGTAGTTACAAATCTATCCTTACCGGCTATGCAAGGTCGCAGGATGTTACAAAAATGACCTTCGGCGTTGTCCGTGCCGACCTTACCAAAATTTTAATCCTTGAAAGGAGGGCAAACGCATGATAACGCTGCTCCAGTATAACGCATCTATCGTAACTCCAACGGATGATGCGTATCTGTACAACCACATTATCAACGACAGCGGTATATTTACGGGCGTTGAGATAACTACGCAGGGTGGTAACATCATCAATGTTTCCGATGGCCGTGGTATAATCCTCGGTCGAAACTTTGTTGTGGAAGCCCAAACGATCAATGCGACGCTTCCAACCAGCGGCTCCGTCCCCGGTCGATTGCTTATCCAAATTGACATGGCAAACACCGAAGCGCCGATTTCTTTTGTGACACAGGCGCAAGACCCGCTTCCAGCACTTGTGCAGGAGGATATCAATGCAAGCGGTACTGTGTACCAGCTGCCGATAGCCACTTACACAGCCCAGCCCACAATGATCTCCGATTTGCAGTATGTAGCGCACACCATCAGCCCCGGTACTGTTTCGAGCTTTAACGGCCGCACCGGAGCGGTGACACCGCAAACCGGCGATTACACCGGCAGCCAAATCAAAATCCCCGGCTACAAGCAGGCAACCTCCCGGCAGAATGTAACCGCAACAGATACGGTAACGCAGGCCATCGGAAAGATGGAGTACAAGATAAACCGCGCTTTTGTGGTTAAGCAAATCTCCCTCCCAGCTGCATCTTGGATGGGCGCAGAAAGCCCCTACACCCAAACCGTTACCATCAGCGGCATCACCGTCAACAGCAAAGTAGACATCCAAATGGATGCGACTTCCCTCGGCGTACTCATCGACAGCGGCACATCTGCGATATGGATGGAGAACAATAACGGAACGATTACGGCCAAATGCATTGGCGATAAGCCGAGCGCAGACCTGACAGTACAGGTTACGATAACGGAGGTAACAGCATGAGCGTAATTTACGGAAACCCAATTATTACCAACGGGGGGGGGGTAAAACTCAACATAGACTATGGAGCAACCCCTCCCTCTGATACCACCAAGCTATGGGTGCCTTTGGCAAAAAAGCCGAGTGCTGTTGAGTGTAGTCCTGTGCTTAATTATGGTAGCGAAGTAATTTCTACGACGCAGTACGCACTTCCGGATGCGATGTCTGCTGGTTGTTCTGGAAATGGGGCAATCGGAAAATATATTTACATGATTGCTGGCAGAAAAGGTAATCAAGGAGTATCAACTGGCGCAATTAGCCGTTTTAATACCGAAACAGGTGAAACAGAAGATGTTTATACTCTTGGGACATGGTTATCCGGTACATTTTGTGTAGTTGACAGCAAGATATATTGTTTTGGCGGTGGACCAAAGAAGGCATTTGTGTTCGATACTGAAAGCAATACACTAACGGATTTAGCCGGACTTCCCGACAACTATTATAATTACCCTTGCTGTGTATATTATAAAGGGAATATATATATTTATGGTGGTTTTGAAAGTAGCTCAACATATATATATCAATATATTCGCATTTATAATATTGCAAATAATTCATATACACTATGGAATCCGGGAACTACTGGCTTATACGCATCAAGTGCTGTTGTTGTTGGAAGCAAGTTATACATAATTTGTGGTAGAACTTCTTCTACATCCAATTCTTCTTTAAAAATTTATGATTTGGATAGCCAAAAATACTTAAAGAGTGTAAGTTTGGCAAGCGCCGATTCTGAAACATATGGAATGTATGCTCCTTGCTGTGTATACGGGAAGTATATTTATATTCTGTGTACCAATACAACAGGCGGAAGTTCTCCATTCAAAGTTATCAGATACGACACGGAAACAGATACCGGCACCGTCGTCTCGACTGAATTTCCTGGTGTTACAAACTGTGCTTATTATGGCTTAGTTATAAACAAACTATGGGTGCTTGGTGGTTCTGCAGGTGTCGGCACTGTTCCCACTGTTTCATCTGTAAGAACATTTACCATTCAAACAAATCTTGAGGATAATCATCTATTCCTGCAAGCTGATTTTGGCTTTGATAATCCATTCCCTATCGTTAGTGATAAGAATACCAAAATTACAGCTTATCTTCGTCAGGCTTATCTTGGAGACAGCAATAATATAGCACAACCTACAAACGCATATCTGTATGATACATCTTCAAACCAGTGGAAGTCCCTTTCTGGTGAAAGCTATGTAGCGGATATGCAGAACGCACTAAATATATTAGGGGTGAACTAAATACTCACCCCGGAAAGGGTGAATATGAGTATTTTAGGAAATCCCATTACATTGGGTGGTGGAGGGAGCAAAGCACCAGACTACACCTATACCGGCAATGCGGAATGGTACAACGAAGAAAAGACCATTTTGAAGCTGAAAACAAGCGGTGTGCTGACATTAACAAAAGACTGTATTGCGGATGTGTTTTGTGTTGGTGGAGGTGGTGGTGGTAACGGTTCAAGTTCAACTGCGATAAACTACCACTACCAATCTGGAGGCGGGGGAGGTAGTGGTTACACTAAAACCCAGCGAGTTAGTTTTACAAAACAAACACAGTACCAAGCAATCGTTGGGGCTGGAGGTTCTGGTGCTTCAAAGAACGCCTATGGTGGCGAAGGTGGGACGACATCGATAAATGGAGTTTCTGCAGAAGGTGGCAAATCTTCAAACAAATACAGTGGCCAGTTAGCAGGTGGTGGTTATGGTGGCTCCGGTGGCGGTTCAGGCTATCCATCAAAAGAATACGCACATGGAGGAGGGAACGGCGGTTCGGATGGCTCGAATGGTGGTGGTTACAACACCGTCGGTGTAGGACAGAAAACCACTACAAGAGCATTTGGAGAGCCAGACGGTGAGTTGTTCGCCGGAGCCGGCGGCGCTGGTGATGCAATGGGGACAAATAGTTCGATAAACTACAAACCTGGTATTGGCGGTTCTGGAGGCGGAGGCAATGGAGCTGACTCTGGTCAAAGAAATGCAAGAACTCCTGTATTAGCTTCTAGAGGTGTAGAAAATACAGGAGGCGGTGGAGGAGGCGGTAGTTATGGCTATGGAAGCAGCTACGATAACGGTGCTGCTGGTGGCTCCGGCGTTATCCTCATTCGTTTTGCATAAGGGGGTGTAACCATGTACGCATTGATCGAAAACGCAAAAGTGGCTAACATCGTGTCAGCCGACAAAAGTGGGGCGGATAGCCTTATTGCTGCAGGGTTTAACCTTGTACAGACCGACAAGCCTGTTACCATCGGCGATGATTACACTGACGGGAAATTTTATCGTGATGGTTCCGAAGTTCTTACACCACTTGAGGAAGCTCTTTTAGTACAAGCAGATATGCAAGAAGCATTAAATATTTTGGGGGTGACTTAATGGGCTATTATACCGAAAAAGCCAAAGAAGTAAAAGCAAAACAAGATGCCGAGTTGGAACAGCTAAAAGCAGCTCTTCAAACCCTTGGCGTAGAAACCGAAGAAAAGGAGGAAACATCCAATGCGGGATGACATCTTAGAGCAGGCGCAGGAGATTCGGACGAGCATTGACAGCGTGACCATTTCTTTGGCGGACGCTGATGCAGCAAAGAACCCCATGCTGTTCCTACCATTGGAAACTGATACCAAGTATGCGGTGGGTGACCGCAGACGACACGATGGCAAGGTATACAAGTGCTTGCAGGCGCACACCTCACAAGCAGACTGGGAACCACCGGCTGTTCCTGCTCTGTGGGTAGTCGTCAATGTCAGTTCTCCTGGTACTATTGATGACCCCATCCCGGCATCGAGAGGTATGGAATACGAGTACGGCAAGTACTATCTTGACCCGGAGGACAGCAAAACCTACCTCTGCAAGCGTTTGAATGAGACTGGGACCATTGTGCTGCAGTACCTCCCGCACGAGCTTATAGGCCAGTATTTTGAGGAGGCATAACCCATGGAAATTGCACTGGCCCTCCTCGGCTCCGGCGCATTGGCTACCGTCATTAGCTGGCTGCTGCATCGTATTGACCGCAAGCAGGACAAGCAGGATCAGATTATCTCCGGTATGGCAGCCTTGGACAATAAGCTGCAACAGCATATTGATTCTGACGAACGCTACCGGACAGATATGTGCCGCATCCGCATCCTGCGCTTTTCGGACGAGCTGCGCCGTGGGGTGAACCACAGCGAAGAATCCTTCAACAATGTGCTGGAGGATATCGACAACTACACAGAGTACTGTGTGGAGCACGAAGATGTCTACATCAATTCCAAAGCGGATGCAGCGATCCGCAACATTAAGAGCGTCCACGACCGCTGTATTCGTGGCGAACTCAAATTCCTTTAAGGAGGACATAAAATGAACGAATTTGTAACTTGGACTTCCCTTGGTACTTATGCAGGTGCAGTCATGATGGTCACCATCATCACCCAGTTTTTGAAGCAGACCCCCCTGCGGAACATCAACACTAACCTCTTGGCCTATATCGTTTCCGTACTTATCCTCGTGGGCGCAGAAGCGTTTACAGGAGCCGAGCTGACGGTGCAGGGCGTTATCCTGTGTCTGCTCAATGCGGTAATCGTTGCGCTGGCTGCGGGTGGTACTTATGATGCTACCACAACTGGCATGATTAAACACACTGATGCGGCAATTTTGGATGCCGAAGGAAAGGGGGAAGCCTAATGGCTTTCCTCTCTCCAGATAATGTACGCTATGATAACGGCGTAAAAATCTGTGAAAAGCTTATTCCTGATAGCGCCGTATGGAACCGAGACTATACCGAGGCCGGTTATACATACCGCAAAGGTACGCAGTACAAGGCAAACCGGGCGTTATCCGCCATTAACGGTGTGACTATTCACAATACTGGCCGGATTAAAGTCCCCAGCGGTACTACAATGGCCGAGCAGTACACCAGAGCAACTTATCCCAACTGCAACATGGGGTCTGTCCGTGTCCACTACTATGTGGACGAGAACGAAGCATGGCAGAACCTTGACGAGGGCGAGGTCGGCTGGCACGCGGCTGATGGAAACTACGGCCCCGGCAACAGCACTACCATCGCCATCGAGATCATCATGGACGGCACTGATGCCGAGTATAACCGGATTGCCGAAGATAACGGTGCAAGACTTTGCGCTGCTATTCTAAAACGGCACGGTTTGGATGAAACCGCAGTCTACCAGCACCATGACTGGTACGCAAGGAAAGACTGCCCTGTCTATATCAGACCGCACTGGAGCGCGTTTTTGGCGTTGGTGCGGCAGTATCTCAATGACGATACGCAGGTGCCGAGCGATTATGATAAGCTGGTCGCAGAGCTGGAAGAAATCAAAGAGAAATACCGTACAGAACACGCCAGCGCGCAGGCGCTGCGTGGGAGAATTTTAGCCGCCGTGGAACAGTACGATACGGTGGCAAAATAACTCACTTTGCAACTCACTTTTGTTCCGAAAGTGAGTTTTTCATGCTTTTTTCAGCGGAATGAAAGTCGGAAAAACCGCTTGATTCCTACACTTTACGGCAATAACATGATTTTGCGTGTGGGTTCAAGTCCCATCTTCCGCACCAACGAGAAAGCCAGTAACCATGCGGGTTACTGGCTTTTTTCTTTTGCAAAAAAACTCACAAAATAACTCACTTTTTTTCCTGCTGGCCAAGAATTGATGTAAACACGCCATCAAGTGCGCTGGTTATTTGCCGATCCATCCCGGACACAGCGTGACCATAAACCCCGAATGTGTCCATACTCTTTGAGTGTCCGACCAATTGCTTTACCCATCCCTCCGGAAGGGACTGTGCAAGAGAAACGAAAGTGTGTCGCAGCTCGTATGGTGTCGTTTTCGGAATCCCGTTTGCGTTGCAATATCTTTGGAAAAACTTGCGATAGGTTTCTGTTGTCGGCATTTGGAATAGATACAGGCCGTTTGACTTGGATGCTTGATCTTTTACAATCGCTTCTGCGATTTCGCCCAAATAAACGCTGCGTATCGCATTTTCGTTTTTTCCTGTAGTGATTTCATTATCCTCGTTTATCGACCGCCTTACCTCCAATCTGCCTTGTTTGAAATCGTTTCGCATGATACCGCGCAATTCCCCCGGCCGCAGTCCGGTCAAAACCTCAAGGCGATAAGCATTTATATACGGGTCTTTTACTAATTTACCCTTGTAGATCGTCGTATCAACGGAGAAAAGTGTCACAATGTCCTCCGGCTGCAAGATGTTCCGAACGCCAACAGGTGCTCCCTTTGGAATTGTTATGTCCTCCGGGGTAAAGCCGGTTACTTTCATTTTCCGCAAATATTTGCAGAAAGAAACCATGTCAGCACGGATGCTTTGCAGATACTTCTTCGACAATTTCCCATTATTATATGCATAGTCAATAACCTTTTGCAAAATCCCATCGCAAAGTGCATCTGCCTTTAGGTGGCCTATCCTTGGGTCAATCCATGTTTTCCAGCGGCTTTCCTGCGGTCGCCAATTCGATTGCGAAGTCCGAATTTTAAGCTGCTCCATATAACTTTCGTGCAGCTCCGATAGGTGCAGCTTCGTCCCGCAAATGCCTGATGCCAACCAATCATCTGCTTTTCTGTTCGCTTCCCTCTGCCCTTCCCTTCCCGGCCGACTGCTTGTAAATGTTTTTCTTACGCCATCTTTCTGGACGGCGATCTGCCAGCGGTTCTGTTTATCAAGCCACTTTGCCGTATTTGTCCTTTCTTTCATTTTTCCCCTCCTGATAGACAACCGCCCTCGTTGCCGGGGGCGGTGTTTTTTTATTTTTCTGCCATTACATCATATACAACCACACCGTTCATAATCGTCAAGAGGGTGTTGTCCTCATTGGCATCGTTGACCACTGTGACTGTTACATATTTTCCGGTTACGCCAAACGCCTCTACTGCATCAACAGCAGAATTGCAAAGAGTGACCATGCTGTCCCGCATCGTTACCCATGGCTCATATGTATCGTCGTAGCCAGAAGCCTTTGCCTGTGCGATCTCTGCAGCGGCTCCATCGGCTTTTACATAGATTGTAATTCCTGTATCATCGTAGTCGACATTGTATTCAACTCCGGTTCCTTCTGCATTCTTATCCAGCACTGTCTTTAAGGAAGCTGCAACTACTGACATATCCACTTCCGTGTTCTGCCCTTCCTGCCCCTCCTGCTGCTGGTTTTGCTGGCTTTGCTGATTGCCTTGCTTGTCATTGCCCTTGTCTTTCCCGCCGCCGGCAAGTGCGCCGATGATTGCAATGACGATAACAATTAGGATTATTGCTGTTACCATCGTTTTTTTCTTCTTTGGTTTGACCTCCGGCGTTGTTTTCTCCATTTCCTCCATAGTCTTCTCCTCCAGTACTGATTATTGTACACTTTACTGTGTACGATTATATTTGGAAAGAACATCTGTTCTTAATCCCGAATTAAACCGTAGTTAAGGTTCTTTGCATCGATCAGGACGAGGTATAAAATCATCATTGCCAGCAGGACAAAAATAACTGCGAAAAGCGTATTGGACAGCTTCCGGCGCTGGCGCACCTGCTCTTTCAGAACCTCTATCATTTCTTCGCTGTTCTGGCTGTCGGCTTTGTGGTAGACTTCCTTCACGAAATGCTTGTCGAGAGATATGTGCAGCGCTTGGCAGATGGAAGCAACGAGGAAAAGGCTCGGATTTTTGGTCGGCTCTGAAAGCAGCCGGGAGATCGTCCTTTCGACTGTCCCGGCGTTGTCAGCCAAGTCCTTATGTGTCATGCCCTGCTCCTGCCGCTTTGCAGCTACCTCCAATAAAAAGTTATCCCAATTCCTTTCATCGTCAGAATTCACAAACTCATCTCCTGTTTTTTGTTACCGGACACTTTTGCCCGAAAAACATGACAGATTTTGCGCCGAAACCGCCGAATTTGTCGGTACAGATTGATAATGCGACCTGTTACAATTGAATTGTAGCAGATACCGGTTGAATTTGGAAGGATTTTTATTTGACAATAATCGACAAAATGGAGGGAGCACAATGGAGAAGAAGCATGAAATCTTAAAGGCAATTTCACAAATGACCCCAGAACAGTTTACTTGGTTTTGCGAGCAAGTGCAATTTGCGCTATCTGCAGAACCGTCTCAGCGTCCTCATCTGATAGAGGCATTACGAAATCAATCAGAGCTTTCTTAGGCCCCGACAGCTCGCCAAATATGGTGGGCTGTTTTTCTTTGCCCAAAAGATATTCAACACTTACCCCGAAATAATCGGCAACTTTTTGCAATGTTGCCTGCCTTGGAATTGTTCCCTTACTCCATCGCGTAACTACAGAACGCATAAAACCAAGTTCTTCAGCAACGGCGGATGGGGATTTCCCAATTTTATTACAAAGAGCAACATAGTTAATATAAAACAAACGCAACACACCCTTTTTGTGCAAATAGTAGAAAGTAAACAAAAGGTACATTTCCGCCTTGACTGTTGCGTATGTTTACACTATAATGAGAACATAAGCAACAAGCGCAACGCAAAGCGGGCACTCAAGGTGCCATACTTCATTATCCCTCGCAAGGACATGATAACACTTTGTGTAAACTTTTGCAACACAAATATAAAGAAAGGAGAAAAGTTTAGATGCCTGCACAATGGACTGGCGATGTGGTCGGCAAGATGCACAACAACAGAATCACAATGGCACAGCTTGGAGAAAAGCTCGGCGTTGGAAAGGCGTATGTGTGTGCGATACTAAACGGCCGCCGCAGCCCCAAAGACGCAGAACAGCGCTTTAACGCTGCTCTGGACGAGCTTATTAAGGAAAGGGAGGAGGACAATGTCAAGGAAGGTTGATACCTACCGCAGGCTGCGGGCACTGATGCTGGAGCTCGGACATGACCAGACAAGCCTTGGGAAGCGCACAGGTATGAGCCGCCAGCAAATCAGCGACAGAATGATTTGCAAGACCCCATGGACATTGGAGGAAGTCTATAAGGTCTGCGATGCACTATTTATTCCAATAAAAGATGTCAAGAAATTTTTCCCACCAAATGGGGTGGAAAAGAAGGAGGAACAACATGGAAGCAACAACCAACACCTTTATCCGGTGGTTTAACGCGGACGAGATCGTACCCAGCAAGGACGGGCATTACCTGTGCCAGACAAATCCGGGAAGATACGCAACCCTGCCATTCAGCACAAAGCATCAGGTGTTCAATGTCAGCGAAGATAATGTGGAGACCGCTATCGAAGTCCAGTGGTGGGCATTCCTGCCGGAGCTTCCGCAAAAGGAGGTACAGGAAGATGAGTAAAAAGGAGTGGCTGCAGGAAGCCTTGGCCGTAGTCCTCGGAATGGGAGCCATCTTCGCAGCGGTGACGATCCTGCTGCTGGTGAGGTAAGGCCATGGAGCAGAACGAGAGGATAGCAATTATCCGGGAGAAGTTCCCCGGTTACACCAAGCCGCTGGACAGTATGTGCAAAAAGCCGGAGTATTATGGCATCCGGCGTACTGCCGAAGCGGAAGCGCTGATAGCGGACAAGCCCGGCAGGAAGCGGGAAGCAAACTATAAGCTGTCTGTGCGTATTCCTTTGGGTTATGTGAATATGGCGGAGTTCCGTCAGCAGCTTATCGAAATGGGCTACTGCAACTTCACCGCATGGGTGCTCCGCTGCATCCGCCGCCAGCAAGAGGAGTACAAGCATAGAAAGGCCCCCACCGGCTCCGCAAAAGCCAATGAGGGCAAAGGTAGATTAAGCACCACCAATATACAGGATTTGGGGAGGAATGTCAAGTGATCGTTTACAAAGGCACTGATAAAGACATGAAATGCCGGGATTTCCAATTTGAACTCGGCAAGGAATACGAGGAGGCAGAAGCCAAACTCTGCTATAAAGGGTTCCATGGCTGCGAATACCCGCTGGATGTGTTCGCGCATTACGCCCCGGCCGACAGTCGGTTTTTCGTGGCTGACCTCGATGGCGTGACGGACGAAGAAGAAGGTGACAGCAAGCGAGCCGGAACAAAAATAAAGCTCCGGGCGGAGATCGGAATTGCAGGCATCGTAAAAGCCGCGGTTGAGTACATAAAGGAAAGAGCCGAAAGCAGCGACAATCAGACCGGCGACCGTAGCGCAGCCACCAACACCGGCAACCAGAGCGCTGCAACCAACACCGGCTACTATAGCGCTGCCACCAACACCGGCAACCAGAGCGCTGCAACCAACACCGGCAACCAGAGCGCTGCAA
>ERZ1034897.848-NODE-848-length-13496-cov-21.447363_pt1 | contig 13496 bp, 15 predicted proteins | sample MGYA00520629_ERZ1034897 | MGnify/ENA primary metagenome ERZ1034897 (study PRJEB33766, sample SAMN09781789) | gut metagenome | biome: gut microbiome | host: Homo sapiens | place: Madagascar | study: EMG produced TPA metagenomics assembly of the PRJNA485056 data... | reverse complement strand
TTTTATAAACTGTGCAATAGAACTATAGTTATCTCTTGACAAGTTTTTCGAAAACTTCTAGTATACTTATAGAGGTTATTGAAAAACCGATAAAAAGTTAATGGAAAGGAGAAATTATGGCAGTTTTACAAAATAACACATCCTTTATGGATGAAAAATTATTTACCGTCAAAGAACCAATGAGTGCCTTAACACATCTAATTGGTGCTGTCTGCAGTATCTTTGCAATGCCAGTTCTTTTGATCCATGCCAGTCTTTATCACGCATCAAAACTTGATCTTATTGCGTATATGATTTTCATGATCAGTATGATTCTTTTATACAGTGCAAGTACGGTATATCATTCATTCAGTATTTCTCCTAAAGTAAATAAAGCATTAAAGAAAATTGACCACATGATGATCTTCATTATGATTGCTGGATCATATACACCGGTTGCTTTAATTGCAATTGGAGGATTCAAAGGAATGTTATTATTCATCACAATCTGGTCATTAGCAATCCTTGGAATGATATTCAAATTCTGCTTTGTTACATGTCCAAAATGGGTATCTTCTGTTATCTATACATGTATGGGCTGGACATGTATCTTCTTTATGAAAGATATTATCAATTGCATTCCACTTTCTGGATTTTTATGGTTGCTTGCAGGAGGTATCCTATATTCCATTGGTGCAATTGTTTATGCCATGAAACTATCAATTTTTGAAAAACCAATCCATGGATTTGGAAATCACGAAATATTCCACTGCTTTATATTAGCAGGCAGTTTATGCCATTTTATATTCATGTATCACTATCTCGTATTATTAATGTAACTGAAACAAGTATCTAGCTATCTAGATACTTGTTTCAGTTTGGCAGTGTTTCTTTATATTCTATATATTTTTCATTCACTTTTTGTTCATATGCAGTGTAGGCTTCTTCTAATGTTTCGTATTTTGTTCCAGTCAAATATTTTTTGAATCCATTGTCATTCCAGATATGATCAACAATCGCAACATATTCCTCACCTTTTTTGTAATTCTTTGTGCTGTAACTGTTTCTGATACAAAGAATCCACCTGAAGCACGACTGATAATCACAGGAATCTTAGCACCTGCTCTTGCTGCATTTGTATCTACAGACGTCCAGAATAAATACCTGCCAGATTCATCAGTAGGACTTCCAAGGTATGCCCACGTTCCATGGTTCATTAAACTTGTATCTCCGATTTGTTTTTCTACTGCATTTACCATCGTAGAATCTGGACATTTCGAATCTATTTCAAATCTTGCTACACCTGTGTAGTTAAATTTGTTAATACATTTGTATTATGTGAACTGTCTACTCGGTCATTGAATAACCGAGCATATAAATGCCTGGCTTCAAGCCGATAATTTGAAAATATATCCAATCTTATAGTCCTTAAGCTATTAACCAGTGTATATCTTCTTATTACATTCCATACATGGACATGCCATATACAGAAAGCGGTAGTTCATATGTTCTACAGGACGGAAACGACGTTTCCTGTTTCCTGTAGAATCGGTGTTTTCAATTGCTTCATCTGCCAGTCAAGATGTCTGTCATCCAGAAGCCTGATCAGCCTGGATTGCATTTCTTTGTGGCTTTTTGCATCCTTGCAGAGTTTAAGAAGTTCCCTGTCTGCTGCACGGTTTCTGATGTTTACTGCACCAACGTGGTCGGCATCATCCTCATAGCCGCAGCATCCACATTTGAAGAGCTTACTGTTAACTGTGCTGCGGTTTTCTGCATTACGATAGCTGCAGATCGGGCATGTCTGACTTGTAAAATCTGGTGGTACTTCTACATAGTCATATCCATACCAGTTGAGCTCAGACATAAGTTTCTGCTGCAGTCTGCCACGTGCAAATGTAGACAGGTCTCCATTCAACCTGCGAGACTTGTTAAATTCCTTAATATCCAGCAATTCGAGCACAGTCAAAGTATCATGTGTGATACATGACATATATGCTTTTACATCCTGTTTGATCTCATGATTCAGCATATTATAGTAGGCACGCTTCTTGCGATAAGGTGCATCTGCTGTGCGTATCATGTGTTCCAGTCTGTTCATCTTCTGAATGAGAGAACGTCTCACGCCCAAAGGAAGGCTCTTATGGTGACGCACATAATAGCTGATGTTCCTTTTCTTGTTACGCAGGCTGCTTAACTGTGCAAATGCTGGTTCAACATCATAATGGTAATAATCAATGACTTCTTTCATGGATCCGATGGAACGTCCATCGGACAGAAAGAACGAATCCTTGATTCCTGTATCTACTCCCATGTTAACAGTTGTTTCCGGTTTCTTAAGTGATTTTGCATAAGACCATCCAATACGAACTTTTGTACCTTCCAGCTTGACTGTTACTGCAGCAGCCATCCTGTTAGCTTGAATCTTATGCAATGAATGCCTGCTTGTATTGATCGGAATTGAAATACGATTACCTTTTATAAAAGGATTTGAGAGTGTAATGACATATGGCATTGCAGTATCCGTAGACGGTTCGATTTTCATTAATCTGCTGTCAAAAGGAATCGCTTCACTTTTAACATAAGGTATCCTGAATTGAACGGAAACCATATCATACAGGTCACGAAGTTCAATTATCTGTGCTTCGAACTCGTCAGCAGACATGTTCTGCAGCTGCGCAATGCAGTCCAGATAGAAAGTCGTGTCTTTCCTGTTTCGTACAGCATTGACAACTTTGTTCAGGCAGGCAGTCATTTCATCTTTGGTCACACCATCAAGGCACAAGCCAAACAGCACCTTGGACTTGCAGAAGAGAGAATCAATTGTCTTGAACATTTCCAGACGTACTGAATCCAGTCTGTTTGACAGCTTTGTAAAAGCAGTATCAAAGGCATTCTGACAGAATGCAGAATTGATGTCTCCTGGACGTAACTGTTTTTGAAGCTGGCGAACATAAGAATCTTTCTTATCATTCTTGACAAGCTGCACATGAATATCTGGAACAGCCATCAAAGCCTCGATATTGAAGTTGATCAGTTCAACATATTGGCGTTCCATCTGCCAAAGCACGTCGAGTTTTCCCTTGTTTGGTTTTCCAAACAAAAACACGCTTTTGACAGGTGAAGCTTCAAATTCAGAACTCTTTTTCTTACGTGCTTTTGGCATAAAATATGGCTCACTTACTACATATATTATACCATGATAGAATAATGAAATATAGCTTATTTATGCGAAAATATTGAACTTCTCATTTTGAAATAGGTGGAAGAAAAATGGTGCTTTCATCTCGGTCATTGAATGACCGAGGATTCCCACTTGGTTTCCTAAATTACCATGAAGATTTTCTTTCATATCAACTTTAACGTTTGATGTACTTCCATCACTTTTCTTTCAATGCAGAATCACGCCAACATCAGGATCATAAGATACTTCACACACGCCTCCAGCAACTGGATTCCCTTTCCAGTTCGCTAGATCACCATCATTTTTAGAATGCATAATACCGCCAATCGTAATTGTATCTACAGATTGCCATCCATCTTTCTTCTGTTTTAAAGAAACGGCTTTTACAAATTTTCCATCATTTTCATGCATTGCTTTTTCACTCACTTCGGCATACGCTGCACGCACATTAGAAATATCTGTTGCTTCTCTGCTTTTTTCCAATTGATTCTGAAAAACAGGAATCATTATCGCTACAAGTACAGAAATAATTGCGACAACTACTAAAAGTTCCGCAAGAGTAAATCCGCTTCTTGTATTTTTCCTTTTATTTACATGATTTTTACAAGCATTCATACTATTGATTATAAAGAAATCCATGCAATTAAGTAAGAATTTACCGGTTTCATTATTTTTATTTTTGTATTAGTGAATGTTCAAAAAGCAATAGCCTGTGTCAATAATGTCTGATACATTTCTTTCTTTTCTTTCCTGCAGCACAAATAAAACGTACATTTTGCATTTTTTCCATCAATTGGAATATATACTCTAGACTCATTTTCATGTCCATATTTCAATGTAATATTTGATGCAAATGACGGAATTGTACTAGAAATAACGATTTGTGAGAGTGCATCGATTGAATCTTGTAAAAGATATTTCGAATCAGGCATATTCTCTTCTACAATATGTTTCCAGATTCCTATATCATCTGCCATAACAAAAGTTGTTCCATTTAGTTTTTCATACGTTAATGACTGAAACTTTGTATAAGGATGTTTATATGGAACAGATACAAACAATTCCTCTGTACAAAGTTCTTTTGAATATACATCGATATCTTTTACTTCTTCACTTGTCACAATCAAATCATATTTTTTAGAACGAAGACCTTCTAGAAGCAATGCATTTGATTGTAAAGGCAAATTAGATAGAACACCAAAATCTCCATGACGAAAAACATCATTCAAAACCATTCTTGGTCCTGGTGCACAAAAGCCAATAGAAACAGTTGCATGCAATCGAACCTGTTCCATCATTTCTCTTTCTTCATTTAAGATTCTTTCTGCATACTTTGCGACCAGAATTCCATTTTCATTCAGCGTCATACGATTTGATTTTCGTATAAATAATGGCGTACCAAATTCTCGTTCAATTTTTTGCATGCTTCTTGTCAATGTTGGCTGTGTCATATGTAAGTGCTTCGCAGCCTGATTCAACGTTTCATATTGATACACCGCATATAATTGTTCTAAAAGATAGATTTCGATCATATCCATTCTCCGTTATACGTCTCAAGTATAGCATAATTCACAAGATTCATTATTTTTTATCAAAGCTACACTGTATATTAAATACTGTATATTAAATATAGAAACAGGAGGATTCATACATGAATTACAGACGATTAAACACAAACGCAAACCTTCCACAAGTTATCTTTGGTGTATTTCAGATTACAGATCACGATGAATGTGTCAATTGTGTATACAATGCCATCAAAGCTGGTTATCGTGCCATTGATACAGCAGCTTCTTACGGAAATGAAAAAGCAACTGGTGAAGCCATCCAAAAAGCAATTACTGATGGTTTCGTCACACGAGAAGAACTCTTCATCATTTCAAAAATGTGGGTACAAGATATGAAGAACTATAAAACTGCAAAAAAAGCAATTACAACATCATTAAATCAATTAGGTTTAACATATCTTGATCTATATCTTGAACATCAGGCAATGGGAAATTATTTTGAAGCTTATAGAGCTATGGAAGATGCTTACAAAGAAGGCATTCTAAAAGCAATTGGCGTTTCTAATTTCTTTCCCACAACACTTGCAAATTTCTGTGAAAATGTTGAGATCATACCAGCTGTCAATCAGATTGAACTTCATCCATTCTTTGCACAGGAACTGGCATTAAAAACAATGGACCATTATGGTGTTGTTCCACAGGCATGGGCTGCTTTAGGAGAAGGAAAGCATGGAATTTTCCAAGATAAAGATCTTGTTGAAATTGGGGAAAAATATGGTAAATCTAGTGCACAGGTTGCATTAAGATGGAATATTCAAAGAGGTGTCTGCGTAACAGTAAAAAGCACAAAAGTAGAAAGAATGAAAGAAAACATGGACATCTTTGATTTCTCTTTGACAGAAGAAGAAATGAATCGTATTTCCAAAAAGAGCTTAGATCATTCAGAAATCATCAATCACTTTGATCCAGAACTAGTAGCATTCTTAAATCACAGAAATATTCATGACTAAAAGGAGAACAACATGGAATTCTTTACATTAAACAATGGCATACAAATGCCAAAAAGTGGACTCGGAACATTTTTACTCACGCCAAAAGAAGCATATGATTCAACATTGGCAGCTTTAAAGTGTGGTGTTAGACATATCGATACTGCAAATGGATATATGAACGAAAAAGCTGTTGGACGTGCAATCAAAGACAGTGGTATTGATCGTTCAGAAATATTTGTTACCACAAAGCTCTGGCCATCTGTATATAGTGATGAAAATGCAATTTCTGATACTTTGACAAGACTTCAATTAGACTATGTTGATATGTTGATTCTTCATCAGCCAGCATGTGATTACATCCATGCATATCAAATGATGGAAGAAGCATATAAAAATGGAAAAGTAAAAGCTCTCGGTCTATCAAATTTCAGCGAAGAAAAAATACAGGAAATACTTGATATCGCACAAATCAAACCACAGCTTCTTACTGTAGAATGTCATCCATACTATGTACAAAAAAAGTTAAGAGAATATCTTGCACCTCACAATATCATCATTGAAGCCTGGTATCCATTAGGACATGGTGATCATGCGATGATGGATGAACCTGTATTCACAAAATTAGCAGAAAAATATCATAAAACACCAGTACAAATCATTTTAAGATGGCATACACAATACGGAACAAGTGTGATTCCGGGTTCTAAAACACCATCTCATATTGAAGAAAACAATGCAATTTATGATTTCACATTAACAGAAGAAGAAATGAAGGAAATTGATGCATTAGACTGTGGAAAACATTACTATACACAAACACAAGAATTATTAGACAAATACACATCTATGGCACCAGATTTCAATGGACAAGACGATGGAAAAGAATAGAATTTTAGAAGTATCTGAAAGCTTCTGGGAAGCAATGGAAGCAAGCGATGAAGCAGGCATGAGAAAATATGCACATCCAAACTGCAATTTTGTACACATTGGTATTACATGTGATTTAGAAAAAGAAATCACATTTTACACAAGTGGTGCATTTCAGCCAACAAAATTAGTATTTCACAAAAAAGACGTTCATATCTTCCAAAATACTGCGATTGTGATTACAGATTGTGATTATAGTTTACTCTTAGACGGAAAAGAAACAACACATCACTTCGCAGTTACAGAAGTATATGATGACAATTACAAATTAGTACAATTCACATTTACTGCTTTGATTTATTAATAAAAATGCCAAGAAAACGCTTCTTGGCATTTTTATTCTCTTCTTTTACAGACATTCCATTTACACCAAATAATGTTTATAATGATGTTGTAAAATAATATGTAAGTTTCTTGCTTTTCATTAACCATCATTTCTTATATTTAAGCTAATATTTCACGTATGCATGAACTTGCTGAAAATGGAGGATAAAATTTATGAAGTATAACGTAACATCTGCAGAAGCATCAAAACTTCTAAAAAAGATCATGGATGAAAAGAATATTGCTTTAAACAATGAACGTCAAAGCAGTACTTTTAACGCATCCATTGCGGAAGATATTGAATCTGTTCGTCCAGATTACAACTATGAAGAAACAAAAAAATATCTAGAAAGCTGTGATGAAAAGATCAGAATTCTAAAACATGCCATCAATTGCTTCAATACAACAACATTCGTTGGTAATACAGGAATGACAATTGACCAGGTACTAGTGTATATTCCTCAATTAACAGAAATGAAAAATCGCTTATTTGATATGCAGTCACGCTTGCCAAAACAAAGAGTTTCAGTTGGTGGTATTGGAAATAATACAGTCATTGACTACCTCTATACAAATTATTCTGTTGAACAGGCACAAGAAGACTATACAAAAGTATCCGATGAACTAAGAAATATTCAAACTGCTTTAGATGTAGTCAATACAACAGTAAAAATGGAATTTGAATTACCAGAATAATTTCTGTTTTTCCGTCTATTACTGTCAAAAAAACTTTTAAATGTAATTATGCTCAGAAAAATGTATATGGTTTAAGTATTCAGAGCATCATTGTTATTCTCTTTGTTATTGCTTATTGATCAATGTATAAGGTAAATATCATACAGGAGCCTTTTGGCAAACACACACAATTGACAGGATAGTAAAAACTAAGATGTCCTTTTTGAATATCTTTCCATAGTCAAGTTCGGTTAAAGACTATGGGCTCAAACAAACGAATCGACCAGCAGTGAACTGGCCTTTTCTTTTCCTTCGATGTATGAAATATAACAAAAGATATAAAAATGGAACTGTTACCGCAGTTCCATTTTTCAATGCCTAGGCTGTTTGACTTTTTCTTTCATTCTATGTACTCCTTAGCGCACAATATTATGCCCAAGGATCACTTTCCTTTGGAATTCGAATTCCTGTTAAAAACTGCTGTTCCCATAGAAACCACTGTCCTGTAGAAGGTTTATTACGCAGTTTCAATGGTCTTGGGCTATCTGCTCCACTGCAAGCAACATACAAAGTTAAATATCCTTCTTCAAATTGGCTTCTGCTGTAAGCATTCTCAGATACTACAACGCGATAAGGCAATGCTGGTGTATAGTTATTTTCATAAGTCGCTCCAACAAAATAAGAACGCATCAGATATTCTTTTCCACGGAAACGATCCTTAATAAATTGTTTGTCTATACCATTTAGTGGTTTAGGACCACGCAAATAATCAAGCATGTTTTCCGTTTCTGATGGATTTTCAGGATACAACGCTAATACTGCTACAACAAGTGCAGCAACCTCCTCTGGTTTTGTTAGATCTGCTTGTGGCATTGCTTTTAATTCTTCAACTGTCTTGGGAAGTTTTTCTAATGTAATCTCACGCATCTTTTGTCTCCTTTCAATTTTTATTTTCTACAGATTATCATTTCAAACAAGAATATGACTTTCTAAAAATATATTGCTTCCTCTGATCCATCTGTAAAATACATCAAAGAGTCTTGACCGTCTTTGATAAATGTTGCTTCTAGAACACAATCACTTCCATTACCTTCTATCATTCTCATATCAGTAACCATTCCATCTCTATACGGAAATGTTACTGATATTTTCATTTCAGCATCATATGGATCTGCTTTAAATTCAACATTGTTTTTTCTTCTGCCATTCACACGAAGTTCCATCATATCTTCAAATATGATTTCAATATCCGCATATTGACCAGTTCCTTTCAGTTTGCTATTTCGCAAATGATCCATCCAGGAATATGGCTCAATTTTGTTTACATGTGTTTTATCATTGATCGATAACTGTAAATCATTTTCTATATTTTTTTGATTCTCTACAAAATCAATCTTACAATCTTCCGGAAAACTTGAATACAACGTTTCTGGATATCCATCTTTCTCTTCAATTCCTGTTTCTGCATAGTAATCTGGAATATTTCCTGTAAATTGAACATTCTTTAAAGCATCACACTGATAAAATGCACCACTGCCAATACTAACAAGCTTTGCATTCTGATTCCCAAATTGTACAGAAGATATCTTTGTTTTTTGAAAAGCATTCGAACCAATCACATAAACACTATCCGGAATCAATAAATCACCACATAACGCTTCACAGCCAACAAAAGCATCTTCTTTGATATTCAGTAAAGATTCAGGAAGTTTTATATGTTTTATTTTTTTGCAATTTTCAAAACTGTGTTCTCCAACGGAAAGCAATGAATCTGGAAGGTTCAAATCACCTTCTAAAGAAATACAGTGTCTAAATGCATCATTTCCAATAATTAACAAATGCTCTGGTAAACCAATATTTTTTAATGCCGTGCAATCACCAAAAGCACCTTCAGAAATATACTTTAATGCACCTGGGAAAGTTACACTTACTAAGTCTGTACAATACGCAAATGCATACGATGGAATTGTTTCCATCAATTCCGGAATCACAAGACTTCCCATCAGTTTTCTACAAGAAGAAAATGCATATATTCCCATTTTCTTAAGAGATTTTGATAACACTAATTTTCCATCAAAACCACAATTCCAAAAAGCATGTGCTCCAATCTCTTCGATAGAATCAGGAACAATTAAATCACCTTTCAAATTCTCACAGCTATTAAAACAGCTTTCAGGAATCGTCTTTAAAGACGTCGAAAGTTTCAATTCTCCATCCAATCCACTACATTGTGCAAATGCATAATCTCCTATACTTTCTACACGATCAGGAATGATCAGATTACCACGCAATCCAACACATCCCTTAAAAGCAGCTCTACCAATTTCTAAAACACTTTCTGGAATATGTAATTCATCCTGAAACGCACAATCATAAAATGCATTTTCTCCAATAGATAACAAACCTTCTGGTAATTGCAGATTACCATTCATTTTTTCACATCCCCGAAAAGCATAATCACCAATTCTTTTAACATTCTCAGGGATAATTAAATTACCTTCTAGATTATCGCAATCATAGAATGCAAACTCCTCAATCGTTTCTAAAGTTAAAGGAAGTTTTAATTCTCCTCGAAGTTCAGAATGACCATAAAACGCTGATTGTGAAATGGAAGTAATTCCTTCTTCTAACACAAGTGTTTGAATTTCATATTCATTCCAGTAAAACTTTGGTACATTCATTGCACCACTGCCAGAAATTGTTAATGTTTTCTTTTTTTGATCATATGTCCAGTTTAACTGATCTCCACATTGACCAGAAGATTCTAATTTTTTTTGTTGAAAAATGCCTGTACAAGAAGTCATCATCATACATACAATTCCAATACATAAAACATTCAACACAACCCATCCTTTTTTCATATGATTCTCCTGTATTCAGATTATGTTACAAGCTAATTATTTCATTGAAGTACTATATCTAACAAAATTATAACATACGAAAAAAGAGTGACCGCACTTCACTCAATTTCAGATTCATATCATTTCTGCCAGTATTACCGCGACAAATAAAGATGGCAATAAATTTGCCACCTTAATCGTCCTAGGCCAGACAAGATTAACCCCAACACAAAAGATCAGAATATTGCCAACCAATGAAATATAATTCAGTACCGTTTCTGTCATAAAGCTTGAAAGAACGACAGCCAAAGCAGTCATGATTCCTTGTAGAACAGCCACAGGAAGAAATGAAAATACACAACCTTTCCCCATAGACGAAGCCATAATCATTATAATAATAAAATCTAATATAGCCTTTGCAATCAACGTTGAATGATCACCGTAAATTCCATCTTGAATTGAACCAATCACTGCCATTGCGCCAATACTTACTGTTAAAGACGCAGAAACAAATCCATTCACAAATAAATTATTCCCCATCACTTCCGGCTTTATGCTTCAGCCACTCACCAAAGCGTTCAAACTTTGCATCCAAGTCAATAACTTCTCCAAGCAATGCACCTATGGCAAGTGATAGAATCATAATCATAGATCCATTTATGCTCAATGAACCATCTGTTTCTACATGCAGCATCTTAGAAAGCGTTCCAGCAATTCCTAGAAACAAGACTGAACACCCTGTTGTCTTAGTAATCGTATCTTGATAGCTTTCTTTTAAATATTTTTTACATAAAATTCCAAGCACACCTCCTGCAATGATGGCAAGTGCATTAATAACTGTTCCCAATCCCTTCATTTTATACTCCATATCAATCAACACATTTACAAAGATATGGAATCCAATATAGCACAAAAATCGATTCATAAAATAAAAACAAGTTTCACATACAAAACCTGTTCTCATTTCTTTCTATATATTTTTCATGATCCATGCAAAAGCTTTAGCTGTTCTCACATGTGGTTCTTTGAAGTGACCACCTTGATTCCATTCCAGTGTGCATTGTATTCCTTCCTCATTGAACCATGCATATGCCTCTCGAATGCAATCCCCTACTTGCTTCATCATAGGATTTCTAGTTTTCTCTTCTTTATTTCCTAAGCTTAGATAAATACAGTCACTCTGCATTTTCTGTTGTTTCATGTAATTCAAGAAACCAGGAAACCAGATTGACGGTGAAGCTGATGCGATTGCCGCAAATCGATCTGTCTTGCACGCTGCCCACAAAGCAAATAAACCAGCCATAGAATATCCCCCAATACAATATGTTTTATTGGAGTCTGTACATAACTGTAAAACTTCTTTTAGAGTATGTTCTGCACCATCACCAAAGCCTTCACTTCCAAATACTGCGCTCGCATTCCACGGTGATAAATCATGATTCCAGCTATTCACTTTGATCGCAATAAACTGAAATTTCATCTCCGTAAGTTTTTGAATTTCAACTATTTCCTGTTTAATGATAGAAAGATCATGTTCACCCACCATCTGTATCAAAACAATAGATGCCTGATCATTCCCATATTTATATACTTCCATGACTGACTTCCTGACTCTATCTATTTTAATAGATTATAACGCTTCTTTATTCAGCTATCGTCTTCACTTTAAAACAAAAATACAAGATGTGTAATATCCATACACAAGCAAGTACGATACAGCCAATATATACCCCTTTACTACTCATCAGAATGAATCCAATACTCATTAATACTGTCACTGTACACATAATACGTATCTTTGCCTGTTTTCGCATTCCATTTCCAGCCACATAATCTTCAAGATTTTCTTTATATAATTTTGTTTCCTGAAACCATGCATGCAACCTTTCAGAAGATCTCGCAAAACAAAATGCAGCAAGCAATAGAAAAGGAAAAGTTGGTAAAATCGGCAGTGCAGCACCAATCCCACCTAATGCAAAACAAACACACCCCAAGAAACAATATACAATTTTCTTCATTCATACCTCCAATCATAGAGTTAGCTTTTACTAACGTCAAGTGATAAAAGAAGCTGTTTCTACATGTTAGAAACAGCTAACTATTGCAATAGTACCGAAATATTTTTTGATTGTCAACGAATCTATAAGACATATTTATGTATCAGATACACAGGTGTACAGCTCCACGCATGACAATAGCTATTAATCATAGTACTGCCATATGGAGAATAATCAGGAAGATTTGGATCAAATGCTTCAAAGAAAGTATCTCCTCCAAGATCTATCATCTTACCCCAGTATGATTTCATTAACGCAATCGCTTCTTCTTTCCATCCAGATACAAATAAAGCTTCTGTAATGTGATGATACATATATGGTGTAGCGATACCTTCTACAGGGAAAAATCTATGCATTGCTTCCTGCATAATGGCATGATTTTCTTCTTCTGTAAATGTAGAAGATAATACCATCCATACTTGTGTTGCTAGATTCACTTCATCTGTATAGCAGCGTACCACATGCTTGTCTGCATCATACAAATGGTTACGTACTTCTTCTTCCATTAAATGTAATACACATTCATAGTGTTCAACATCTTGATTACATTGCTTGCCAAGTGCAATCAATTGACGTAATGCATAGATTGTAATAGCACTTCCACAAACTTCCTTATCAAAAGTATTTGACCAATCCACAAAGGCAGGAAAATTTTCCTGCATATGGAATCTGCCTGTATCATCCACACATTGCAAGCACGCATCCATATCTTCTTTCAGTACAGAATAAATTATATTTAAGAATGGAATATCATTTGTTTCCTGCATGTAGTCATACACTGTATTGATTAAAAATAAACTATAATCATACAGAAACGTATCATCTGGAATATATTCTGGATTCACAAACACATTAGCAGGAATTCTTCCATCTGTACATCTCATACCACAAAATAAAGCAATACATCGTTTAACAATATCTATTTTCTTATAACTTGCATAATTGCTAAGTGCCTTTGACACTCCCATGCCTAAAGTCAGGGGATTCTTGCTACCTGCCAAGTGTATTGG
>ERZ1034897.843-NODE-843-length-13553-cov-8.736331_pt1 | contig 13553 bp, 28 predicted proteins | sample MGYA00520629_ERZ1034897 | MGnify/ENA primary metagenome ERZ1034897 (study PRJEB33766, sample SAMN09781789) | gut metagenome | biome: gut microbiome | host: Homo sapiens | place: Madagascar | study: EMG produced TPA metagenomics assembly of the PRJNA485056 data set... | reverse complement strand
TATAAAAAGGAGGGAATACTTTAAATGAGAGCTTCAAGAGCAGAAATAAAAATTGAAGAAATTCTATAGATGAATGAGCTGCACTTTAAAGAAGAATACGAATTTAAAGATTTAGTAAGCAAAAATAATGTTCCCTTACGTTTTGACTTTGCGGTATTCGATGATGATTGGAATTTAGACTTCCTTATCGAATATCAAGGCAAACAGCATTATGAAGCCGTCGGAAAATTCGGCGGCTATGCTGGTTTTGCCAAACAAAGACAAAATGATAACTTAAAAAGAAATTATTGTAAAGAGCATGGCATAAATCTCATAGAAATTCCTTTTACGGAAGAAAATTTGATTAGCTATGATTACATTATGCGGAAAGCGGGGTATTAAAACGTGAGACATAGACAAGATGAAATTCATTCACAAGGCTTTGCTATGTACGATTCATATCCCTCTACTTACTCAAGTAAAGATGAAAATTATGTAGATTTTTCTAAAATTAATGTTGGTTTAAAAAAATTACCAGATGCTATTTTTGATATAAATGCTTTTAAAACAGTAAATCCAAGTCTTGGAGATAAAAAAAGAGTCTTAGAAGCACTTAAACGAAATGATAAAAGAACTTTAAGAGAAATTTCAGATTTTTTCTATTAGGCAAGTGGAATTTATTCTCGTTGGATACAATATCTTGCACAAACCTATAGATGTGATTGGTATGTTACTCCTTTTATTTTAGACTCTAAAAAAATTAACGAAAACAAAATTCTTAAAGCTTATTCAAAAGTATTAAATTTTTTAGATAATTCTGGCATAAAATCTTTATATAATCGAATTAGTTTAGAGGTTGTGCAGCATGGAGTATTTTATGGTATTTTAATGAAATATGAAAACAGTTTTGCTATATAGAAATTACCTGTGGATTATTGTAGAGTTCGTTATTTTCAAGGTAATGTTCCAATGGTTGAATTAAATATGAGATATTTTGATTTAAAATTCCCAGATATAAATTATAGACAAAGAATTTTAAAATTATTTCCTAAAGATGTTCAGAAAGGTTATATATTATATAGATAGAATAAATTGATGGGGGACTATTTAGGAGATACAAGTGGTTGGTATTTACTTGAACCGGGAACAGGAGTAAGATTTTGCTTGGACGACAATGAAATTCCTCCGTTGGCAAAAGCTATTCCCGCAATTATAGACCTTGATAATGCATAGGAAATGGATAGACGAAAAACTATGTAGCAGCTCTTAAAAATACTTGTGCAAAAACTTCCATTAGATAAAAATGGGGAACTTTTATTTAGTATGGAAGAAGCAAAAGATATACATAATAATGCTGTAGATATGATTTCACGAAAAGCAACTGGACTTGACGTCTTAACTACTTTTGCTGATGTAGAGTCTATTGATACTTATGATAAAAATGCTTCAACAACAAAAGATGATTTACAAAAGATAGAGCGTACCGCATACAATAACGCAGGTATATCACAAAATTTATTTAACACGGACGGTAACTTGGCTCTTGAAAAATCTATTAACACAGATGAAGCAATGGTAAAAGATTTAATTTTTCAATTTTAGACTTTTTTAACAAAAGTAATAGAAGATTTTTCCAGTAAAAATCATTATAGTTTTAAAGTACAAATACTTGAAACTACAATGTCAAACTATAAGGATATGGCAAAATTATACAAAGAACAAGTTTCATTGGGCTTTTCTAAATTTTTGCCGTAGATAGCTTTAGGACATTCTCAATCTTCGATATTGGCTTCGTTACAATTTGAAAATAATGTTTTACACTTAGCTGATATAATGATACCTCCTCAATCAAGTAATACTATGAGTAGTAACACAGAAAAACAAAAGTCGACTCAAGCAGAGAAAGAAGCTGCTACAAACGAAAATCCGCAAGGTGGTAGACCAGAAAAAGCGGACTCAGAAAAATCTGAAAAAACAATTTTAAATAAAGAGTCGATGAATTAAATAAAAAATAAAAATGAAAAGGGAGGTTATAAAAATTGAGGCATATTAGTGTTCCTGTTGATGACACAATAGAAATAATTGACATAAAATAGATTAATCCTTTGATTGCAAAAGTTCAAATTAAAGTTTGTTATGTATGTGATACACCAAACAGAAATGGTACAGTAATGTCTAAAGAGTTTCTTCAAAATGCTGCTGTTGGTTTAAGAGGTTGTCCAATAGTAGGATTTTATGACAAAGATAAACAAGATTTTTTAGGACATGAACAAGAATTAATTGTAGATAATGGAGAATTTAAATATATAGATATTACTAGACCATATGGTTTCGTTGATTTAAATGCAAAGATTTGGTTTCAAAAATTTAAAGATGATAACTCAATTATAAGAGAATATCTTTGTACTGAAGGATATATATGGTCAGAATCTTATCCAGAAGCAAAAAGACTATTAATGGGCAACAATAATCAATCTATACATCTTCACGAACCTTCTATTAATGGTTTTTGGACACAAAATTTAAATTAGGGAAATAAATTTTTTATATTCAATGAAGGGTTAATTGAAAATTTATGTATTTTAGGAGAAGAAGTTGAACCATGTTTTGAAGGTGCTAATTTCAAACCTGCTTCTGATTTTTCTCTTGAAAACGAAATAGAACGACTCAAAAAAATGAGCCAATCTATGATTAATGATATATTAAAATATAGCGAAGGAGGACAAAAGGGAATGGAATATAACCTTGAAGATATTAAAGAATATAAACAACTTCAAACAGATTATGCGGCTCTTGAGGAAAAATTTAAAAATGCTTCATCTGTTGTAGAAAAGTATGAACAGCTTGTAAAAGATTATGCAGCTCTTGAAGAAAAATTTAAAGACGCAGAAAAAGTTGCTGAAGATTATTCTATTTTACAAGAAAAATATAATACAGATCTTGCGGATTATACGGCTGTAGTTAAAAAGTCTGAGACCTTAGCAGCAGACAATGAAAAAATTTCTACAGAATTTTCAGATTTAAAAACACAATATGAACTTTTAAATACAGAAGTAGAAGGTTTAAAAGATTATAAATTAGCAAAAGAAACAAAAGAAAAAGAGGATTTAATAGCTTCTTTCTCAATGTTAGACGAAGAAGATAAGAAACCTATAATTGAAAAAATTAATGATTATAGTCTTGATGAAATTGAGTCAAAACTTGCGGTAATTGGTTTTAGAAAGAAAATTAATTTTGATACAACAATAACACAAAAAGATAATGATCCACAACCGCAATTACAGTATAATCTTAGTAATGAAGGTTTTAATGATGTTCCAGAATGGATAAAAGCTGTTCAAGTTACAGCGTCACAAAGAATTTAAAGGAGGATAAATAAATATGGCTAAAACAAGATTAAGCAAATGCAGCTTTGTAGAACATGGTTATGGTCAGGTTGAAGAAAACCATCTTTCTGCAAGACGCACTGGACGTATTTACGCTCAGTTACCAGCTGCCGCAAGTATTGAGTTACTCGAAAATGGTCAGTTTGTAAAATATAATTATAAAGATAAAGTGGTAGATTTTACTGGTCAAGGCGAATGGATGCTCGTAAACAATGAAGTAAAAATTTATGAATTAAGAGAACAAGCAGACGATTTTGCTATGGTTAAGGATAATTATGGTGTATCTGCTGTTAATTATGCAGGAAATACAACTTCTACATCTGCTTTTGGTGTATATGATGCTGCTGGTAACACTTCTCCTGCTAATACAAGCATGGTTCCAAGGGTATTCGGCACACAGGTTGGAGATCTTTATACAACAAATACAATTAATGAGGAATCTGTGGCAGTTGGCGATATCCTTAAAGTAAATGCGGCAGACGGATACCTTAGTAAAACAGGCGACTCTGATATGGAATGGCAAGTAGTTAAAGTATATACAATGCCAGACTTACAAAAGGGCGTAAAACTTCAGAGAGTACAGTAATAAATAGAAGGGAGATTAAAGAATATGGCATTAGATAGAAAAGAATTAGTTTCTTTAATGAAAGTTGTAAGTAATGCGAACCCTGCTGTTCCTACTGCTTACTCTTTTAAAGAATAGAAACTTTCTTATAAAGATTGTGAAGAAACACTCCGCAGAGAATTAAATGAAATTGCGGGAGATTATAACTTATTCCAAGAAAATAAAAGACTCGTTTATTCTCTTGTTGAAGAAATTCTTAATGAAGTAGTACCACAGAAAATTCTTGATGCATATGGTGCTTTTTCAGAGGTTAGAACATTCCCTCAGGGTGTAAAACCAGTATTTACAAGAAAACTTGGTAGAGCAAGAGCAAAACAATTTATTACAAGAGTTGGTTTAGCAGGTGTATATGAAGTATTCAGACTTGGTGGCTCAACTTTTGAAATGGCTACAAGTGCAATCGGTGGTGCTTGTCAGATTACTTTTGAGGAATTCCTTGATGGTAGAGCAGATTTTGCAGAAGTTCTTGCTATTGTTATGGAAGGTATGCAGGATATAATCTATAGAGAAATTGCAAAGGCACTTATTGGTGCAGCTGAGGCTCTTCCAGAAGCTAATAAAGTTGCAACAACAGGCTTTGATGAAGGTTCTATGGATAGACTTATTCAAATTGCAAGTGCTTATGGTACTCCTGTTATTTACTGTACAAGAGAATTTGCAGTGAAGATGATACCTGATACAAATTGGATTTCTGAAAATATGAAAGATAAGATGTGGGCCGAAGGTACTCTTGGTCAGTACAAAGGTATTAAGGTTGTAGTACTTCCACAGTCTTATGAAGATGAGACAAATGCTAAAAAGGTAATTGACCCTGGATATGTATGGATTATACCTACAGGTGGAAATGATAAACCAGTAAAAATCGCTTTTGAAGGAGATACACACTCAAGAGAAAGAGAGAATGAAGACTGGTCAAGAGATTATCAGGTATATAGAAAAGTTGGTGTCGGCGTAATAATGACAAATAACATTTGTTCTTATGTTGATACTTCACTTAAAGGAAAACTTGATACAATTACAGGCTAATATAATAAATATATAACAAGAGAGAAATAATTTAAATCTCTCTTGTTATTTTATATATTTTGAATTGAGAGAAAAAAGGAGAAGAAATATGGATAAAAATACTGAAATAAAGGTAACAAATAGAAGTAATGCTAGTGTAGTTTTAAGAGTCCCAGAATTAAACTACAGAAGAGAATTTGGTAAGTAGGAAACTAAGTATATTCCTTATGAAAAAATAGAAGCCGCTCTTTCACAAGAGGGTGGAAAAGAACTTTTTTACAATTATCTTTTTATAGAAGATAAAGATGTTTTAAATAGATTACTTGGTATTCAAGAAGAGCCAGAATATTGGTTAAAAGAAGAAGATATTCCAAATTGGCTGGTTTCTTGCAGTTTAAATGAATTTACAGATGCGTTAAACTTTGCTCCAGACGGTATTAAAGATATTATAAAAAGTTTAGCAGTTTCTTTACCTTTAAATGATATGTCAAAAAGAGACGCTATCAAAACGATACTTCATTTTGATGTAACAAAGGTAATAGAAAACAATAAAGAGGATGTGGAAAATGCCAATGCTTCAAATGTTACTAATAGCAAACGTCTTGTTTCTACCCCTTCTTATATAAAAACAAAACCGGCAGCCGCAAGTAATGTAACTATTACTCCTGCTAAAAAATAATAATGGTGAGAGGAGAGATACAATGACTACCTTTAAAGAAATTTATGATTGCTTTTTAGGAAAAATAACAGATGATATGTATTTAGAATGGACAGAAGAAAATACATATGCTGATTTAAAAAATATTCTTCTTGACTCTCTTCCCGCATTTGAGTTTCCTAAATTTGCTTTATACGATTATAATTTAGATTTAAATAGATATAATATAGATTTAACAAAAGAAGAAATAAATATAATTGCAATTTCTATGTATAATACTTGGCTACAAAGACAGATTGCTTCTGTTGAAAATACTCGAATGAAGTATTCTGGGGCAGATTTTAAGATGACGAGTCAAGCTAATCATCTTGATAAATTAATAAAGCTCAAGCAAGAAGCAGAACGTCAATTTTTACACGCACAAAGATTATATTGTAGAAGAATTTAGGACGACAAAGGAACAGTGATTTCAAACTGGTCAACCCTTATGGAAAGAAGTGCGTTAGATGGATAAGAAAATAATAGATAATAAAGAATTGTTTAATTCTTACGTTTAGTATTTAATAAATCAAACGTGGAGACTTATACCAATGCGAGAAAATAATGAAAATTGGGAAGACCATTTAAATATATTAATAGAAGAATTATATGGGGCAAATGAAATATTCTCTGAGCAATTAAATTTTGTGGTTTTAATGGCAAAATTAGAAGGTTTAAAATATCCTTCATTAGATTTTTCAACTTATCGTTCAGCAGTATTTAAAAGTATAAAATTACTGTCTGGAGGGAAGAAAAATGAATAATTTAGAGATGATGAGAGAAAGACTAATCTATCATGGTGGAATTCATCAAGAAGATAGAATGATAAAAGACAAGCATAGAACTTTTATAAAAAGTTTACGCTATAGTTATCAAGGCTGTGATATTCAAAAAGTACAAAATCACGACTCGTGTGAATAGTTAGAGTATTAGCCAGTTTTTCGTGCTTTAATTAACCCCGACCAAAATAAACAAGATTATGATGATAAAATATTATCTGCGGATTACAGAATTGGTTTGCAGAATGGTGATATATTTTGTTGGACTAATACAAATAGTTACTGGATTGTTACTTTAAATGAACTTACAGAAGACGCCTATTTTCGTTCAGATATAAGACGCTGTAAGTATAAAATAAAATTTAAAGACGATTTAAATAATGTGCATGAGACTTGGGCTGCAATACGTGGTCCAGTTGAAACACAAATAGATATAACAAAGAAGAATTAGACGAGAATAGATTCTCCTAATTTAACTCTTAATATACTATTGCCCGCAAACTCACTTACTATTGCTTCTTTTGATAGATATAAAGAATTCATATTTGATGGTAAATGTTGGCAAGTATAGGCAGTAGATTCTATTTCTATGACAAATGTATTAGAAATTAACGCAAAAGAATATATTATTAATAAAGATACAGATGACATGGAAAAAGAAATTAAAAATGGTTTAGTAATTGAAAAAGTTGATTTAGGATTAACTGAAAATATTAGAGGACATAATTTTATTAAACCAAAAATAGAAGAAAAATTTTGGGTAATGAAAGACAACGGTAATTGGAAAATTACTGATATAAGTAATTGTAAAGTAGACATAAAAACTCGTTTACTTGATAATAATACAGTATGTTTCATTACTTGGAATAATACATTATCTGGATAGTTTAAAATAAAATGGACGTCCGCAGATGGACAAGAAAAATTAGAGAAACAAGTAATCGTTGAGTCTTTATTTTAACGATAAGGAGGAATTATATGAGAGCAAAAGGAAGTTATGAAGAGTCTAAATCAGCATTTTTGGGAATGGATAAAGATATAAGCAGAATGATGGAGAAAATCTTGGAGAATAAAAAGTTATTAAAACTTTTATACTATTCTACTCCTGATAGTCTTTCAAAATCTGATTTAGATAGTGAACAAATAAAATCACTTATTACCAATAATCAAATTACAAATGTTCCAGAAATTAAAATTAATTCAGAAGGTGAAGGTAGAAACTATCTTGTTATTACTTTTGATGATTTTAAGCCTAATGAAAAGAATAATTTCTATAGAGACCATATTATTAGATTTTAGATAATGTGTCCATATGATTATTGGAAACTTGATAATTTTTAGTTGCGTCCTTATCGTATTGCCGCAGAAATAGATTCAATGTTCGCAGAAAAACGCTTTTCGGGAATAGGTGTTTTAAATTTTATCAGAGCCGATTTAGATATTTATAATAACGGTAATGGTGGAATTGTATTAAATTATTATGCTATACGAGGCAATGAGGATAAAATTAATCCTCTTGTAACACAACAGTGATAAATACTTTATAGCTTTATTCTGGTATAGATATACCTGTCCCAGAAATTGAAATGGTTATCCATTAGCCTATTATCAGAGAAATAGCTTTTTTCGGTGAAGATAAATTTTATGCGGTAGCTCAATATTTGACTATTGATAAAAAAGATTATATAGAAGATGAGCAACTTTTATCAGAAACCTCTAACTTTTAGATGTTACAAAACATTTTATTACAAACAAAAGATAAAAATAAAAAAACAGATATATCTACTTTCTTTTCAGTATTATTTACAAACTACCAAGCAGTGATTACTCCACAATCAGTTATTCTTACTTCTGCTGCTGGCACTAAAATGATAGATGAAGCAAATTTTGAAATATTACAAAAATACTTAAAAGACATATTTTGTGTTTCTCATTTGTTTATGGGAGACAATTAGTAGTATAATATAGATAAAAGAAGTAAAGCTGCTCGTAGGATAAAAGATAAAATAATGAAAGCAAGACAAAAAATTGCTGCTCAAAAGAGTTAGGAAAAAGGAAGTATGATTGCAAGATATATTTCAATTCTTCTGGCGGCGTATCCCGGCTCAAAAATTTCAGATTATCTTGATATGACTTTATTTTAGTTATTAGATACTATTGAAAGATTTAATTTAAAAATAGCTTGGGATATTGATTTAAAAACTCGATTAGCGGGTGGAACGCCAAAAGAAGAAGCAAAAGATTGGACTCAGGATTTATATAAAAATTAAAAGGAGGACATATAAATATGAGATTTGGTGTTAGAGAAATTGCTGAAGTTGTATTAAAGGCTAAAAGTAAAATGCAACTTGGCTCAAAAACTTTTTATAAGAATGACCCAGTTCTTTATTTTGAAACTCTCAAAACTTCAAGTTTAGAGGGTGCAACAACAACAGTTTACGCACAAGGTGGACGAGGCAATACAAGACTTATAGCGTGGGATTGTTAATCACTAGCTCACGAATTTTGGTAACAAGATTAAGAAAACTCTCGTGAATTGCTGGGAACTCTTTCTATTAAGTTATAAAAGGAGGAAATAAACTTAATGGTAAAAGACAATCAGCAGCCAAGTTCTGCTAATTATAAAATATATGAAGAAAATTATTTGGTATATAGCGATGGTCGTGTATATAGTAAAAAAACAAATAGATTTTTAAAGGGAAAAATAGATAATATTGGATATCATGTTTACGCCTTAGCGGTTGGAGATGTTCGTTCAAAAGCAAATAATAAGAAATTATCTAAAATGATTTATGCTCATAGATTAGTAGCAGAATTATTTTTAGATAACCCTAATAATTATCCATATGTACATCATAAAGATGCAAATAGATTAAATAACGATGTATCAAACTTAGAGTGGGTATCACCTGAACAAAATATGCTTTATCACAATCAAGAAAAAAAGACAAAAAAGGAATATAAACCACAATATTTTGCTAAAGATTTAGAGGGCGAAAAGTGGATGATTATTCCAGATTATCTTAATTATTCTATTTCTTCTAAGGGACGAATTAGAAACAATAGAACAAATAGATTATTAAAAATTGATTGTAGTTAGAAATATCCAAGAATTTCTTTTTCAGATAGGAAACATTATTATATACATAGATTGGTATATTGTACTTTTCATAATGATTATGATTTAGAAGGTTTTGTAATTGATCACATAGACGAAAATCCTTTAAACAATAATTTAGAAAATTTACAAAAAATTACTCAATCAGAAAATTGTTTAAGGCAGAAAAGGTTCAACGACTAACCCACTGTGGGTGTAGACTTCAAGTGAAGTCGAAGTGCGAGACTCCTACGACATGTAGGATGAAGATATAGTCTAATCTGGACGTATATAGAAAGGTCCAGCAGTTCATAAAAGAACGTATATAGCGTAACGAACTATATAGAATATACTGAGGTGAAAGAACACTTACGTTCACTTTTGAAGATGCTTTACTTTCTCCAGAAAGTTTCGCAATTCTTTCTGGTGCAAACTTAATTGCCGCAGAAACGACAAAACCAATTTATGTACATACAACAGCAAAAGTATAGGTAACAAAAGATATGCTTACGAATGGTCTTGTAGTTGACGGTGAAGCTGCTTGGAATGGTTTAGCTACAACTGATGAATATTATAAATCTGGTGCAGATATCTATTGTATGATATTTAAAAATGACCAGATGGTAGGAGAACCTTGTGTTCCATCAGATATAAAAATTGATAAAAATAATCATAAGACTTTAATAGACTGCGATTGTATTCAAAATGGTGGAACTGCAAAGATTGCTGTTGATGATATAGTTTTAGTAGATTATTATGTAGTAAAGAAATCAAATGCTCAGCAAATGGAAATTACAGCAGATAGCTTCTCTGGAAACTTCTATCTTGAAGCTTCAACATTATTCAGAGATGAAGCTACTGGTATTGATATGCCTGCTGAATTTATAATTCCAAACGGAAAAATCCAGAGTAACTTCACTTTTAGTATGGCTGCTACTGGTGACCCAAGTGAAGATATAGTGCGCTTGGCGGCTTGAGTAATCGACCGAAAAATTTAACTCTTTAATTGCGGGAACTCCCTTAGAGCTTTAACAACCAAATTGTTGTGGTAACACAAACAATGGCGAAGGTAACGACTAAGGTATGGTAAAATCGTTAAAGATTGGGTAATCCGCAGCTAAGTAACTTTGTACACGAATAAAAACAAAAGGAGAGACACGAAAGTGGAGAAAAGAATAAAAGATTTTATAAAAGAAGTAAAAGACTATTACACTATTAATTCAGAAGGAGAGATATTTAGTGATAATAGTGGAAAGATGAAAACTCGTAATAAAGGTAATACAGAGTATCAAATCATCAATTTAACTTTATAGGACGGAAGTAAGAAAACTTTTCGAGTACATAGATTAGTTTTAATGGCTTTTGCCCCTATAGAAAATATGTATAAATTAGAAGTTAATCATATTGATGGTAATAAAAAAAATAATTCTTTAAGTAATTTGGAATGGGTAACAAGCTCAGAAAATAAATTTCACGCTTTTGCAACAGGATTGAATAAACCTAGACGAGGAGAAAGAAGTAATTTCTCAAAGTTGACTCAAAATAAAATTGAATTAATTTTTAAATTGAGAGTAGAAGGTTGGACTTAGAAAAGAATTGCAGAAAAAATTGGTTGTACTCGTTCTAACATATCTTATATTTTAAATAAAAAAACGTGGCAAAGTTAAAAGTTCAACGACTAACCCACTGTGGGTGTAGATTTTAAGTAAAATCGAAATGGGAGTCTCCTACGACATGTAGGAAGAAGATATAGTCTCATCTCTATGTGAAAGCATAGGCAGTTCATAAGAGAACGTGCTTAAATTAACGATTTAAGTAGAAGATAATGACATTTACTTTCACAATGGACGCTTTTCCGGGATATACTAAGTTTGATGGTACACATAAAGTGCTTGCCGCAATACAAATTATAGAAGATGATATTAGTGAGGAAGAGTCTCTTAGAGCAAACTGTGACTCTAAAAAAGTTTCAGAAATTTTAGACGATTCAACAACTATTACAGTAACACATCTTTCTAAAGAGTAATTAATAATTAACAAAGGGAGGAGTAGTATAATAGCTACTTCTCCCTATTTTTTTGTATATAAAGGTTGGTGAAATAATATGGCAGAAAGCGAAAAAGGAAAACTATCTTTTTAGAATTAGGGTAAAGACCAAGAAACAAGTTCTTCCGTTTTAAAAGAAAATGAAGGGAAGATATTAAATACTGTTCATTTAAAATTGGTCAATAAACTCAAAGCAGAAGAAGCTAGCATGAGACCTATAGAAGAAGTTTTATTAAAAGGATTTGCAAAATTAAAAAATAGTAATACCATAAATAGAGGAAAAATAGGAACGGAAGGATATGAAAAAAATTATCTTGCCGCAGGAATAGTACAAAGAGTTCCTACTGCTCAAAAGCTGTTTGACTCTTTAAAAATTAAAGCTTCAAAAAAACAAGATCTTACTGAAGCAGAAAAGCAAAGATTTAAAGACCTTATAAGCAAAAAGGCTAAAGCAGGTGGATTAAGTTTCGAAACAGGTGCGATTGAATATATGAGGTCACAAACTGGAGGAGGAAAAGGTGTAACAGGAGGATCGGGAGCGGCAAAATTTACTTCACAAGACGAAAAACTTTCTAATAAAATAATAAAAGATTTAATGGCATACGCCAAACAATTAGGATTAAATATTTTTGAAGGCCTTAGCGAAGAAGAGTTAAGAACAGCATTAGGAATTACAGTCGACAAAGATACTTTAGAATTAAGATGGAGAATTTGGACTGGGCCTAAAGCGGATATAATTGGCGATTCCTCAATAGATATTCAAAAAGTTATTACTGGAGAAATAACATTAAAAGATGGCCCTTATGTAGATGAATTGGCTAATGCTATAGCACTTTGTCATTTTTCTTTAAAAAACAAGCAAGAATTAAAGTATGATTTTGGAGATGACTCTAGTTTACGAAGAATTGAAAAATTAAAAGTTGTTTTTGATGATATAGGTTTGGAAATAAGTGACGAACAAAAAAAATATAATTATGCTTTACTTTTTGCTACAGGAAAAAATGCTAATAAAACAAAAGCAACTGATGATGTTAATTTACATTATTCACATTTAATGGAATATTATGAGGTTATAGGGCCGGGATAGACTATTGTTTCTGGACAATTTGCAGGAAAAGGAGTTTCTGGTAGAGTTAATATGATACTATACAATTACTCTTTAAGTCATAATTCAAATATTTATGTACGTAGTGCAGCTGGTTTTGTATTAGATTATATAAATAATAAAACTCTTTCTTGGTCTTGATTTAAGAAGAAAATTTGACAAAGCATATTTTTTCTGTTATAATATTATTAAGAAGTTGATAATTAATAAAAACAAAAAAGGTAAAAGGAGAATATAATATATGGATAATAATACTAATACTAATATTAACACTATTACTTATAAGGGCTTGGACTTATCTTATATAGAGAACACTAAAGAAGTTATTATTAAAGGTAATAAAATAAATATTAAACAATATTTACCTCAAAATGATAAAGCGGATTTAATTGCTTTTGTTGTAAAATATTCTTTAGATACAGATACAGGTTGTTTTAGTCCTATACGCACAGAAACTTTTATTTCATTAGCTATTCTTAAATGGTATGCTAATATAGAATTTACAGATGAAGAACTGGCGGCCGCAGGTGAAGTTTATGATAATCTTGAAATGAATGGTATTATCAGTCTTGTTTGTGGAACTATACCAAAAGTAGAATATGATTATTTATTAGGCCTTATTGAGAAAACTCAAAAAGATATTACTCGTTATAATTATTCTGTAAAAGGAATTATCTCTGCTTTTGTTGGACAGACTGATAATCTTGGAGAACAAATGAGCGAAATCGCCAAAAAATTATCTAATAAAGAAGTTAAAAAGAATTTAAACTTCCTTCAAACTCTTATTGAGGAAGCAAATATTAAGAATATGGTAGCACAAGATGATATAAATAA
>ERZ1034897.839-NODE-839-length-13603-cov-42.012179_pt1 | contig 13603 bp, 12 predicted proteins | sample MGYA00520629_ERZ1034897 | MGnify/ENA primary metagenome ERZ1034897 (study PRJEB33766, sample SAMN09781789) | gut metagenome | biome: gut microbiome | host: Homo sapiens | place: Madagascar | study: EMG produced TPA metagenomics assembly of the PRJNA485056 data... | reverse complement strand
ATTTCTTCATTTGTTTTTGCCTCAATGGGGAAATCAATATCTATGATAGAAGGGTAAGATACTTTTTTACGTGGGGTATTAATTGATTTAGCATTCTGCGAAGATTTTGCATTTTCTTTAGAAATTTGCGGCAAAATACCTTCGCTTTCAAGCTCTTTTAAATATCTTTCTTTATCTTTGTTGTTCCACAAAGTATGTAATGTCTCTTTGCCGTCTGCCATATCATTATGAATTCTGAGCAGAATTTTAAGAACATCATTTCTATCTATAATATACGTAACCTTTTCATCTTCTAATATAAAACCAATTTTCTTTCGGAAAGCATTACTTGAAAACAAACGTTTTATTAAAGAATGCTCTAGCATTTCTGACTCAGCGAGCAGACCTTCTTTTTTCATTTCATCTTGCAAAAATACAGTAAAATCTAAAACTTTTTTCTGACCTGTTAAAATTAAATGATTCTCTTTCTGTTCTCTATTCCATTTTAATTGTCCTTTTCCGGTATCTCCACCGACATGTCTTCGTTCAACCAACTCGTTAATGTATTGAATATCATCAGCTACATCACATTCAATTTTGTTTGGTATATATGCATTGTTCTTTTTCAATGTTTCAAAAAAAGTAGACCAAGCAGTATTTCCAATATAATTTGGATTGTTCAACAATTTTAAACAAGTAACACGTCTATTGCCATCATAAACAACGTATTTATCATTTTCTTTTTTTACTAAAGGTCTTTCATATAACTTTCCTTCTTTCGCTATATCCTTCGCCAAAGCCTCCAGTCTTCCTGAGTTATTGCTTAATAACCATAATATAGCATCTTTTTCTGTTTCTAGTTTGCCATGCCTTGCATTTTCGTTATTTACAATAATATTTGTTATGTCTATGGTCTCAACATTTTTATTGGTCATATTTTTCAGTCTCTATAAGTTTTGATTTATTTAAGGCTAGCACTTTGTAATGATTTTATCAATCTTTATCAGTTATTATACACTTGATTCTAAAAACGATACCATAAAAAATACATCATAAATTTTATATATTAAATTTTATAGTTCTTTTCTGTTATTCAGCATTTTTTTAACCGCTTCAATAGCTGTTAAATCATCGTCTAAAGAGGTTCTAATAATATCGAGTGAAGACGACCACAAATAAAAAAAGTCACCTGAAAAGGTGGCTTTTTTGTTTGTAGATTGTAAGCAATCAGTTACGAACACGAGAGAGCGTGTTTGATGAGGAGCTGCCGACAGACGTAAGTATGTCTGTCAGCGTAGCTGATAAGCGACGAACGTCGTGAGCAAAAGCGAAGGATAATCTCGTTGCCCCTTTCTTTGATGTTGAACCTACAGATATATCGATAATAAAAAAATGTTAAACTTTGTGCGGATTTCAAACTTTGTTTAACATTTTAGTGAAAATTACTTTTCATAATGGCTTAAAAGTCCGCAAAAAGAAGCAATACATAAAACAAAAGAAACAAGACAAATATCATTTAATCAAAACGAAAATGATAATAACAGAAGCGCCGGAAATATTCCAAGTATTGCCAATATAATATAGAATTTTCTTAACTGTTCTTTTTTTATTGCGACATTTGCATGTTTTGATGAAAATATCGACAGATACGAAAGTTAAGTAAAATAGAGTAAATTGAAAATATTAATACCAGTAAATAGAGAAAGTATATCATAGAATCAACCGCCACCGAGAACAATCCCATCCGGACAAGGTACACTCGATACTTCAATACATTGTGAATGTTGAGATATTTTTCGAATATCTGGATTAAGCTTATACATTCCTATAAACAAGCAACATGAAATAAGAAACAGCAATTTACTCCACTTATTGATAGGTACTAAAATGCAACATAAACAGGATATGTAGAACAATACACCTATCATGCTAAATATAAAAACAGATGTATTATCAGGATAATCACTCTGCGCTAATGTTATTATATCAATTAAAATCATTGCAACAAGAAAAATCGGAACCAACAAAATTATTCCTCGTTTTGTGCATCCAAGTCCCCAATGAAATATTTTCTTAGTATTTATTTGCATTTATAAACCTTTTGTGTTGATACCTATGATAATAGGTACCAACACACTGAAAGTCAAATAAAAGTAAAAGATATCATTATAATCATCTGGATTGACGTATGCCTTAGGGTTGGTGGGGCAGGATTGTTGTAAGGATAAACCCTTTTTAGCGCCATGCCACCCCATACGGTTGGCATGCCAATCTTTACGCACATCTGACAAAGGTTCTCCTTTTATTAGGCCATATATTTCCCTACCTGTGCTTAATAGGGTATTTGAATGTCATTTGCTTTGTTCGCGATGAAGCAAAGTAAAAATAGAGATATGGCAAGTACAACTATTATATAAAAAAACACCACCGAAAAAGGTGGTGCTTTTTTGTGAAAATTAGAAAAATAAATTATTTCTTTTCTTCATCAACGATTTTTTTGCCTTTTAAGTCAAATTTTTCAATTTGAGCGTTTTGGTGTAAATCGGCAACAATCTGACCAACAGCCTGTTGAGAAAGATTGCCTTTGATTTGTTCGGCAACAGCTTCAAAAGCCAATGGTTTAGAATCTCTGATATCTTCAACCAAAATTACATGATATCCAAATTCAGTTTTAACCGGTTTCTGAGAAAAAGAGCCTTTTTTCAAAGCAAAAGCAGCTTCAGAAAATTCTGGAACCATAGCTTCAGCAGTAAAATAGCCTAAATCAGCCTGATCTTTTGAGTATTGTTTAGCCAAATCATCAAATTTAGCAGATTTTTTATTCAATTTAGCAATAATTTCTTCTGCCAATTTTTCATCGTCAACCAAAATATGTTTAGCTTTAATTTCTTTTTCGCTCTTAAAGTTTGCAACATATTCATCATATACTTTTTTAACTTCGGCATCGGTTACTTTTTGAGCCAATTGCTGGTCAATATAAACTTTGCGAGCCAAATCTTCTTGCATAGCAGCCAATTCTTTTTGATATTCCGGCGATGCTTGAACATTTGCAGCTGTTGCAGCTTGCAAAGCTAATTTGCTATTAACCATAACGTCAAGAGCGCGGCCATAAAATTCATCAAAAGAAACTTGAGCTTTAATTTGCGGTGTTTGTTCGTAAGCTTCTTTAATTTCGGCAACAGTAATTTGCTCACCGTTTACCACAGCGGCGATACCGTTGTTTCTTTCTGCGTATACTTTATAAGTAAAAGCGCCTGCCAACATAACCACAACAGCGGCAGTGGTGGCAAAAACATATTTTTTCTGCATAAATTCCTCCTAAAATAAACAAATCGTTAATATCATATATACAATATAAATAAAATTCAAAGGATTTTTTGCCTATGGTTTATAACTTTTGCGCAGGGGCTTGACTTTATAATATAATCAAACTAAATGTATTTTGAAACAATATATTATAAGGAACTTCTATGTTAGGAAAAATTGCCCGTAAAATTTTTGGCAGCGCCAATGACCGCTTTGTTAAAAAATTGTATAAAATCGTAAACCAAATCAATGCGTTAGAACCTAATTTCATCAAGTTATCCGATGAAGAATTGAAAGCAAAAACCGATGAATATCGCAACCGTTTGAAAAACGGCGAAACACTTGATGATATTTTGCCGGAAGCTTTTGCTACCGTACGCGAGGCCTCTAAACGCGTTATGGGACAACGCCACTATGATGTACAGCTGATAGGCGGTATTGTTTTGCACAAAGGTATGATTGCCGAAATGAAAACCGGTGAAGGTAAAACTTTGGTTGCTACTCTGGCCGCATATTTGAATGCTCTTGAGGGCAAAGGCGTGCATGTGGTGACGGTTAATGACTATTTGGCAAAACGTGATGCTGAGTGGATGGGCAAAATTTATCGCTTTTTAGGTTTGACCGTTGACTATATTATTCACGGCAAAAATGATAATGAACGCCGTATGGCCTATAATTCGGACATAGTATATGCAACTAACAACGAGCTTGGTTTTGATTACTTGCGCGATAATATGAAGTTTAGCTTATATGAACGGGTACAACGCGATTTTAATTTTGCTATTGTCGATGAAGTGGATTCAATTTTGATTGATGAGGCCAGAACTCCGTTGATTATTTCGGGAGAAGCAGAAGATTCTTCGGCCACATATATAAGTGTTTCTAATTTGATGTCGCAGTTGGTTCCGGAAGATTATGAAAAAGATGAAAAGCAAAAAAATGTGACTTTAACCGAAGTTGGTATGGAGCATGTTGAAAAATTGCTGCGTGAAGCCGGATTGATTAAAGACGGTTCTTTGTATGATATTGGCAATGTTGGCTTGGTGCAACACGTTAATAATGCTTTGCGCGCACATGAGATGTTTCAAAAAGACGTGGATTATATTGTTAAAGACGGCAAAGTAGTCATTGTTGATGAATTTACCGGCCGTATTATGGAAGGACGTCGTTTCAGCGATGGCTTACATCAGGCTTTGGAGGCAAAAGAGGGAGTTAAAATTCAATCAGAAAATCAGACTTTAGCCTCTATCACTTTCCAAAATTATTTCCGTTTATATCCAAAATTATCTGGTATGACAGGTACGGCTATGACCGAAGAAACTGAATTTTGTGATATTTATAATTTGGTTTGTGTGGAAATTCCGACAAATAAACCGGTACAGCGTCAGGATTTGCATGATGAAATATATCGTACCGAGGGTGAAAAATATCGTGCTATTATTAACACAATTTTAGATTGCCACCGTCGCGGACAGCCGGTTTTGGTGGGTACAACCTCAGTGGAAAAATCAGAAGTTGTGGCTAATTTGTTACATAAAGCGGCGCCGGATTTGCATTTTGAAGTTTTGAATGCGCGTTATCATGAGCGTGAGGCTGCCATTGTGGCGCAAGCCGGTGTTTCTGGTGCGGTGACTATTGCCACCAATATGGCAGGCCGCGGTACTGATATTCAGCTTGGCGGTAATCCGGAAATGAAATTGCAAGAAATGCTTAAAGGTGATGAAACACCGGAGCAGATTGCAGAGCTGAAACAAAAAATAGAAGCTGAAGTTGCTGCGGATAAAGAAAAAGTTTTGGCAGCCGGCGGTTTGTATATTTTGGGTACTGAACGCCACGAAAGCCGTCGTATTGATAATCAGCTGCGCGGTCGTGCCGGTCGTCAGGGTGATCCTGGTACTTCTAAGTTTTTCCTTTCTATGCAAGATGATTTAATGCGTATTTTCGGTTCAGAAAAAATGTCTAATGTTTTGCAGCGTTTAGGACTTCCAGAAGGAGAGGCTCTTGTTCACCCATGGATTAGCAAGGCTTTGGAAAAAGCTCAGCAAAAAGTGGAGGAGCGTAACTTTGACATTCGTAAAAACTTGCTGAAATATGACAATGTTATGAATGAACAGCGTAAAATTATTTATGAACAACGTCGTGAAATTATGGAAAGCGAGGACTTGTCTGATACCATTAAAGATATGCGCGATGAATATTTAAGCGGTATTATTGACGCGCATGTTCCTTATGGCACTGGAGCTTCAGAATGGGATAAAGAAAGCTTGAAACAAGATTTGTCGGCGGCTACAGGTTTTGTTTTGCCAATTACTAATTGGTGCAACGAACCGGAATTGGACAGCGAAGGTCTGAAAGAAAAAATCTTACAGGAAGTTGATGGCCGTATGACGGAAAGAGAGGCTTCTTTGCCGGCTGATGCTGTGAAAATGGTGCAAAAAAGCATTTTCTTGCAAGTGCTGGATCAATTGTGGAAAGATCACATTGCGACATTGGATTTGATGCGTCATACTATTGTGCTGCGCGCTTATGGCCAGAAAGATCCGCTGAATGAGTATAAAAAAGAGGCGTTTAATATGTTTTCACGGATGCTGGATATTTTAAAACAGCGCGTGACAGTGGTTATTTGCCATACTGTAATTCAAACAGATTCGCAAGAGCAAATGCAGAAGGCGATGGATAAAGAACAAAATCGTCCGATGTCAGCCGTGCATGAAGGAGATGAACCGTTGAAACCGATGGATCCGTCATTGTTTGTGGGCGTATCAAGAAATGATCCTTGTCCATGCGGAAGCGGTAAAAAATTTAAGCATTGTCATGGTAGAATTGTGGAATAAATGATGAATAAACCCAAGAAAGATTTAAATGCTAACGAGCAGTTAATTCTTAAAAAAGAAAAAGAACGCGCCAGACAAAGGCTTGAACAAAAGATTAGAGAGTTTATTATTCTTCTTTTTGTTTTAGCCGTTTTTGTCGGCGGCGGAAGCTATTTTCTTTCTGAGTTTATTTCAAATCGCTATGAAGATTTACAATACATAAAAAAACTAAACAGAACGACTCTGGAAATTTCTCAACTTATTGACAATATCCGCAATGCTTATCTTTTACATACAGATGAACCGGCGCAGAATTTGGATAATTTGATAAAAATGGGAGCGATTCCGGAGCGTTTAGTTCATAAAGACAGAAAAGGTCAATATTTATTGAATCCGTTTGGCGGTAAAATAGAGATTGTTCCGTCGTATGTTATTTATAATAAGGCCGGAACATTGTCGTCGCCAACCTTCAAAATGTCTTATCAAGGACTTTCCAGAAGAGCGTGCATTGATTTAGCAATGCTTGATTGGGGAGATAGTCTGAAAGGTCTTTTAGCTGTGGCTATAGGCAGTGTTGACGCTCGTACAGGTGAAGACAGCGCCCTTGAAGAAATTGATGAAACTCCGGAGCGGAAAAAAGCAAAGGAGCAAAAAGCTGCCGGCGATAGTATGTTTTTTAGGAGTTCAAGAATGCAATATCAAATGAATGTGGCCAGACCTAATGATAAATTTATGCCGACACCGTTTAGTCAAGGTTCGGCAGAATCCGGCTGTTTTTGTGGTTACAAAGATTGTTCTTTTGCGTTGCATTATGCTATTTTTAGTGTCGGCGATGATAAATAGGTGAAAATTTGCAAGTTTATGCAAAATTTTATGCTTAAAAAGAGTCAATAAGCATAAAATTTGTATTGTAATGTCAGCGAAATAAAATATACTTATCTAGGTTAATTTTAATTTTGGGACGTTACAAATGTTAGATATAAAATTTATTGCCGATAATACGGAATGGGTAAAGAAAAGCTTGGGCCGTAAAGGCTTTCCGGCTGAAAAAGTTGATGAACTTTTGGAAACATATTATAGTTTGAACAAACTTAAAACATCTTCACAAGCCTTGGCTGAAGAAAAAAATAAGTTAAGTAATTCAATAAAATCAGCATCTAATGAAGAACGTCCAGCGATTATTGCAAAAAGTAAAGCTGTCGGAGAGGAACTTAAAGCAGAACAAGAAAAGCTGGCGGCTTTGCAAGTTCAGTTTGATGATATGATTTTAAGAATGCCAAACTATCCTAGCGAAGATAGTCCGGACGGACCTGATGATAGTTACAATGTTGTTCGCCGTCGTGTTGGCGAAATTCCTCATTTTGATTTTACACCGCGTGACCATGTGGAATTGATGGAAATTAACGACTGGAGCGAAATGGAACGTATTGCCAAAGTTTCCGGTTCTCGTACTTATGCCATTAAAAATGATTTGGCTCAGTTGGAATTGGCTATTCATATGCTGGTAATGGATAAATTGCGGGCTGCAGGTTTTACGTTGTTGACAGTACCGGCAATTTCTAAGGAAAAACCGTTATATAATCAAGGATATTTGCCTTTTGCCCGTGATGAAATTTATTATATGCCGGCTGATGATTTGTATTTGTCAGGCACAGCTGAGTTGATTTTGAACTCTTTGCGCGCCGATGAATTGCTGACAGAAGCAGATTTGCCTGTTTTATACGCCGGATTTTCTCCATGTTTCCGCCGTGAGGCCGGTGCTGCCGGAAAAGATACCCGCGGTTTGGTTCGTGTACATCAATTTTTCAAAACCGAGCAGTTTGTTATTTGTAAAAATGATTTGGCAGAAAGTGAAAAATGGCATCAAATTTTGCTTAAAAATTCAGAGGAAATTTTGCAGGATTTAGAATTGCCTTATCAGGTTTTGGAAGTTTGCACCGGCGATATGGGTGCGCCAAAATATCGCCAATATGATTTGGAGGCTTGGGTGCCGTCGCAAAATTGCTATCGTGAAACACACTCTTGCTCTAATATTACAGATTGGCAGGCTCGCCGCACAAATTTACGCTACCGCGACAATGCTGACGGTAAAGTAAAATATTGTCATACATTGAATAACACCGGTATTGCCACTCCTCGTGCTTTGGTTCCGTTTATTGAAAATCACCAGCAAGCAGATGGAACTGTCCGCATACCGGAAAAATTGCAGCCGTATTTGGGCGGTAAAAAATTCATTGGCAAGAATGCTAAATAATGCAAGAAAACGTTGCTAAAATACTTGATTTTATGCGCGCCATGGAACGCGTGTGTCTGGTTGAGCGTGATACGCTGATGACAGATGGAAAACCTGAAACCGATGCCGCGCATATTTTCAAGTTAGCATTTTTAGTGATGCTGGTTTATCCGTATTTGCAAAAAAAATATAACTACACAAAACTGTTGGAATTAGCCTTGGTTCATGATATTGCTGAAGGAATAACAGGTGATTGTCCGCGTTCGGCGCAAGTTGCTCATCCGGAACTCAGACTAGAAAAGGAGCAGCGGGAACAAAAGGCGATGGAGCAATATAAAAATATGCTGCCGTATCCCTTAAATGAACATATTTTTGCACTATTTTGCGAATATGAAGAACGGAAAACACCAGAGGCAAAATTAGTTTCTGTGCTTGATAAAATGGAAGCAAATTTACAGGCGAATCGATTTGGCGACGGTGATATTCGTTATTGGAGCGACTGTGAAAACGGTGAGGAATACTATAAAATAGCCACAGCCAAAAAACAGCTTGTTTCTGAACTAAAAGAAGATGTTCTGTCAGAATTGGAACAAAGTATAATTTCATTAACTTTGGAGAATATGGCAAAATGCAAAATCAAGGTGTGTCAATAGATAAATTACAGGTTGCCGCGTTTGATTGGGATAATACGCTGGCTTGTAGCCGCGAAGCTTTAGTTTATTCTATTAACCAAATTTTGCCGTTATATAACTTGCCTGATTGGGACGTGGTTAAACAGCAGAGAAATCGCAATCTTTCTTTTCGAGATAATTTTCCGCGGATATTTGGCGTTCAAGCCGAGGAGGCGTATGAAAGATATCGGATAGTGTATAAAAATAATGCTAAACGTTTTTTGAAAAGACCGGATAAAGCGCAAGATGTTTTATTGCTGTTGAAACAACATAAAGTTAAAATTGCGATTGTTTCTAATAAAGACCGTGAGCTTTTTGATTTTGAAATGCCATTTTTATACGATAGTTCTCTTTTTGATGCGGTTGTTTGCGGTCATGAGGCGCAAAAAGATAAGCCTTATCCAGAACAGCTGGAATTTGCCGTAAAAGGGTTAATCGATGAAATAAACTCAGATAAAGTCTGGATGGTTGGTGACAGCCCTATGGATAGTATGTGCGCTTTGTCAGCCGGCGCAAAAGCCATTAGAATCGGTAAGCCGATTTGGGGCGCGGACGATAATGATAAAAATTCGGATATTTTATTTATTGACGATTTCAAAATGTTTTGGCAGATGTTAAAGGAACAAAACAGATGAGGTCACGGACTAAATATTTGATTAAAAATTGGGCGGTTAAAGTTTTATGGCTGATGTTTGGCGGATTTGTTATTTGGGCCAATATTGTCAAACTGCGTAATAATGATTATTCCAATTATGAAAAAGTGATTGACTATGGCCGCATAAAAGATGAAGATAAATTGATAAGACCGGCGATAGCCGCAATTTTTTATCAGGGAAAAAGTGATAAGAAATATTCTCTTTCTACCTATTTTAATCATAGCGCCAATTATAAAAAGCAAAATGTACGTATGGTCGTGGTACCTAAAAATTTGGCCTCGTATAATGCGGAGGTGGTAGAAAAACTTTATGAAGAACTTCGCAATAACAATAAAATAGAAAAAGTTTTGTTGGTTTATGATAAAGATAGCAAGAGCGATGTCAAAGCACATAAAAAAATGCTGCTGCAGATTATGGATGTGCAAAGTGTAGATGAAAGTCCAATTTCTCAAAGTAATCTGAAAGAAGAAAAATCAATAGACGCTTATTTGTCAGAGGCTAAAAGGTTGGTGGTGTTTTTGGCTGATTTGGATAAGGGGTTGAATGACGAAAACAGTGATTTTTTGGTTGGCGAGGCGGTTTATTTTGCGCAAAAATATTTTTATCAGATGAATGTTTTTGATATTATAGACACTCAATTGGCTAAGGCTTTAGATAAGGACTATGGAACGTTGTATCCGCTGGAAACAATGAAAGATGAACCATTGCTGACAAAACAAAAACGCAACTTAGAAAGGTATAAACGTCATTATTGGCATGTTTTAAGCAATTATTTTGAGCTGAATCTGTTGCAAGTTATGCATCATAAACAAATTATCATGCCTTCGCATATTGATGAAAACTATCGTTTGTTTGACCGCGGACGGTTGGTGCTGAAAGCTTTTGATGATAATTATGTTGAGATTTTTGAAAAGGCGGAAATGCAGGAAAATAAAGGAATCGCATTCCTTTTGGCACATGCAACGCAAAAATTGGTTGATAGCGGCAAGGCAAAAAATGCTAAATATTTTAAAATATATCTTTTGACTGATTTAGAAAAAGTAAAACCAGCGGCAGATACCATGCTGATGAGTTATTTGGAACAAGATGACGGAATTTTTGCCGAGTATAAAGACAAATCAGCCTTATTGGTGGCAGATGACCGTCCGGATAATCCTGAAGATTTGTCATTAGTTGTGCGGCAAAAAGCAAATATTCCTGATGATGTTTCGGATGTAAAAATAGATTATTATAGATTTAAAACAGTGGAGATGAATTATGGAGATTAATGGTTTCAAACTTAAATATACAACCGAGGAATTGTCGGAAAAAGTTAATAAGCAAATGCGTCAGATTGTTTTGATTGATAAAAATAATCCGGCGTATGAAGCTTTGGCTGACGGCGATAAGAAGGCATTGGGATATTTGGCCAAAGCGGCGCGGATTATGAATAATGTAGCGCTTGAAATGGATAATCCTTATAATTTGGCGCAAAAAAAAGCATTAGAGACCGCGGCGGCAGAAAGCGAACAGGCTCGCTTGGCTTTGCAACTGTTTAATTCATTGAATGGCGTTGCCGGTTACAATGGTATAGATAAAGAGCCGATAGAAATTTTTGAAGGAATACATCTGCAATCTGGCTGCAATTTTTATCCAGAAAATATGACAGCTGCAGAATTGGCTGAAATTATCACCTCTATGCTTGATGCCGGTCAAGAAAATGAAGTAAGAAAAATTTTAAGCGCCCGCACAATGGTTCGCCGCAACGGAAATTTTTTGAAGGCTATAGATTATACCGAATATTTTGCTTCGGAGTTTTCGGAAATAGCCAATGAAATTGAATGTGCGGCTCATTTTGCCACCGATGAACTGTTTAAAGATTATTTAGGCTGGCAGGCTCAGGCTTTTTTGCAGAACAATGAAGAGATGGATATTTTAGCCGATAAGCATTGGGCAAAAATGCAGGAAACTCCACTGGAATTTACAATAAGCCGTGAAAATTATGAAGATAAGTTAACACCGACTTTGTTTGATAACAAAAATCTCGCAACTCGTTTAGCACAGCATAATATTGCTCCGGTGCCAAAAGATATGCTTGGTGTGCGGGTAGGTATTGTAAATAAGCAAGGTACAGACTTGTTGCTGAAGTTTAAAGATGAAATGTTAAAACTTGCGGCTTTAATGCCAAAAGCAAATATGTATACGCAAAATGTCGGCGGTGATTCTGGTTTGAAACAAACAATGGTTGATGTTGATTTAACTATGTTGAGCGGAGATTATGCAATGTGCCGCGGCGGAATTACTTTGGCTCAGAATCTGCCTAATAATGATAAACCGGCCTTAAAGCGTGGCGGCGGACGTCGTAATGTTTATCATCGGCAAATACGTCAGTGTGGGGACAAAGATAAAACCGCTCAAATTCTAAAAGGTTTGGTTGCCGAAAATTTGCATAAATATTATAACGAAGAAGCGGACCATTTATTTACGATTGGACACGAAAATGGACATTCTTTGGGGCCTGATAGTTCGTATCAAACTGCTCTAGGCGTTTATCAGCATATTATAGAAGAACACAAGGCAAATTTGATATCGGCGACAATGATGCCCGAATATGTAAAAGATGGAATCATTACCGCGGAACAGCTTCAACAAATTTATACTACTTGGGTGGTTAAGCGGCATTTGATGAATGCTTTTCCTTCTAGCGGCGAAGCTCATAGAGTAGCTGATTTAATAGAGTATAATTATCTTATGGCGCATAAGGCTATTTTTTTTGATGAGGACAAAAAACTGCATATTAACTTTGAACTGATGCCGACGGTATGTAAAAAAATGCTAGAAGATATTATTGATGTGCAGCTGTCAAAATCGCCTGAAACCGCAAGACAATATGTCGAAAAATGGAATTCATGGGGAGAATTAGCACAATATGTTTCTGATTTTAAGCTTAAATTAGGGATTAAACCGTATATTAAACTTGTAACATATTTTTAAGGGATAAAATACATGTGGTCGATGTTAAAAAAACTTGGAGCCGGAGAGTATTCTTTGAAAATTACTTTTTGGCTGTTTGGTTTGTTTGGAATGATGTTCTTTACTATTGTCACGCACATTACGCATAGCAGCGCTCTTAGATGGGTTTGTCCTTATGGACGTGCATGTTTTAATAGCGTGGTTTTATATATACTTAGAAATGCGCCTGTACTGATGACATCTTCGGGGCGGATATCTTCTTTTGTGCCGCATTTATTGGCAAGCGCTTTATTTGTAAGTTATTTTATAATTTTAATACGCGGATTATGGAAATGTTCTGATTCATATGAAGGATCAAAATTTTGGTCATATTCGGCTAAGTTACTGATAATCTGTTTAGGCTTTTTGAGCCTCAAATCCATCATCTAGGAGGTAGCAATGAGACTCGTTTTAAGTTGTTTAATCTGTTTGTTTTTATTATCGGCTTGTAAAGGTTTTGTGGCCGGAGAGATAAGTCCGGAGCGCAAGCGTCTTTATGAGCGCAACAATAATCAGGAATACTGTGATAAGAATCCGGAGAGGTGTGTTAATAATATTCCTTGGTAACTTAAGAGAGTAGGGAAACTCGTCTAATGGTCTACTACTTTTAACTTTTTGTGCTTGTGTACTAATTTGTACACGGCGCAAAAAAGTTAATGCGTATTATCCTCATTATCCGAGTTTCTGAGAGTTAGTGCCGGTTGCAACAATAAGCAGCCGTTTTTTCTTATGTACTATTATGTTATATACACGTCGCTTAAAAATTCCGTCGCATCTACGCACGCTATCCGAGTTTCTGAGAGTTAATGCCGGTTGCAGCAATAAGCAGCCGGTTTTCTTATATACCACTTTGTACACGGCGCAAAAAAGTTAATGCGTATTATCCTCATTATCCGAGTTTCTGAGAGTTAGTGCCGGTTGCAACAATAAGCAGCCGTTTTTTCTTATGTACTA
>ERZ1034897.835-NODE-835-length-13672-cov-18.571638_pt1 | contig 13672 bp, 7 predicted proteins | sample MGYA00520629_ERZ1034897 | MGnify/ENA primary metagenome ERZ1034897 (study PRJEB33766, sample SAMN09781789) | gut metagenome | biome: gut microbiome | host: Homo sapiens | place: Madagascar | study: EMG produced TPA metagenomics assembly of the PRJNA485056 data set... | reverse complement strand
AAAATGAATAAAATAAGCCAATAAATGCCGAAATGGAGGTAAAATCGTGAGAAAAAATTATATAATCTTCAATGATTTTAATACGATGGACTATTTTCTAATCGAAGATTTACAAGAAGTACCGACAGCGGAGGAAAAAGTAGATTTTATCGAGATTGACGGACGTGATGGATACTTAACTCAATCGCAAGACGCACTTAAACCTATTGATTATGAAGTCCAATTAAACTTATATAAAAAAGAAGATATTCAGAAAGTAAAAAATACTTTTCGTGGAAGCGGTAAGTTAATTTTATCTAACGATAAGAATAAATTTTATAATGCAAGAGTTGTAAATACAATTACTTTTAAAAGAGTTTCGTTTCAATATTATACTTGTGTTGTATGCTTTAAATTACAACCATATGCTTATGAAGTTCAAAACAAAACAATTACTATTGACGCAACTCAAACAACAAAACAATATACTTTTGAAAATAGTACAAATACAACTTGTGAGCCAACAATTACATTAGAAGGTACAGGTAACTGTGTTTTAAATATTGGAACTAATCAAATCAATATTACAGATATTCAAAATTCGATTACATTAAACTTTGCAATGCAAGAAGCATATAAAGGAACAGCTAATATGAATACTCATGTTAGAGGTGATTTCCCAAAATTAAAAGTTGGCAATACTACTATCAAATGGAATGGTAGTGGAGTTACGAGAATTATCATTAATCCAAATTATAGATGGCGATAGGAGGGAAAGGAATGGCAAATAGAAAAGTAAAACCAATTCGTGTTTATGACTTTAACCAAACATCTTTTAATAATAACGGTATTTGCACATTGTTCCCAAAAAGTGCTGTTATTACAAGGGATTTAAATGAATATAAATACTATTTAGATTTAACACATCCTATTGATGAAACAGGTAAATGGAAAGAAATTGCAGAAGATAGAATTATTGTCGCTAACGAACAACCATTTAGAATTAAATTTGTCCAAAAAACATCAAGAGAAATTGTTGCATACTGTGAACAAATCTTCTTTGATTTAAACAATAACTTTATTGAAGATACTAATATTAAAGGGAAAAATGGTAATACGGCTTTAAATCAAATTTTATCTAATACTAATTATGAACATCCTTTTAGCGGTACTTCTAATATTCAAATTACAAACAATTCAAGATTAGTGCGTAAAAATGTTTTAAGTGCTATTATTGGAGATAATGAAAATTCATTCGTTAATCGTTGGGGTGGAGAATTAGATATTGATGGATTTACATTTAAAATCAATACTCGTATCGGACGAAACAATGGATATAAAGTTGAATATAGTAAAAATATGACAGGTATTAATGCTAAATTCGACATGAGAAATGTTGTAACAAAAATTAGACCTGTTGGATTTGATGGAATTAAATTAGAAGAACTTTTCGTAGACTCACCTTTCATTAATAATTATGCAATGCCTATTATTCGTGAGTATAAATATGAAGATGTTAAATGGAAAGGTTCACCTAATTATCAAAAACCTCTTAATGGTGAAGATGATGGTGCATATGAAACATTAGCAGAAGCACAAGCTGAATTAAAACGTAGAGCATTAGCAGAATTCAGTGAAAACGAAGTTGATTTACCGACAGTTAATTATAATGTTAATTTTGTGGAATTGTCAAACACAGATGAATACGCTAATTATCAAGCATTATCATCTATTAATATCGGTGATGATATTGTAATTAGACATAAAATCTTAGACATTAATATTCCAGCACGTTGTACCGCTTATAAATACAACTGTTTAACTTGTAATTTTGACGAAATTACTTTAGGTCATTACAATAAAAACTTCTTTACAGATGTAAAAAATGCTGTAAATGATATTAATGGTTTTAAAGATACACTTCAAGAATTACCAAAACAATTAAACGATATTTTACAACAATCGAAAGAATATGTTACAGACTTTATTAACGGTGGATTTGGTGGTTATGTTCATTATACACCTAATGCTATTTATATTTTAGACAATCCAGATATAAATGTTGCTAAAAATGTAGCTGTATTCAATATGAACGGTTTGGGATTCTCTAATGATGGTATTAATGGTACATTTGAAACCGCAATTACTAGGGATGGTCATATCGTAGCTGACTTCATTGATACAGGTATTTTAACAGCAGATATTATTAAGACAGGTATTCTTGAAAGCAAAAACGGCAAATCATGGTTAGATATGTCAACAGGTGAATTTAATTTTGGTGATAAAGTTAAATATGAAAATGGTAAGTTTGAAATCATTGTCGAGTCATCTAGTGGTGGAAACACAAGTTTAGGTGATACATTAAATAATATGAATAATAAAATTGATTCAATTACTAATGCACCTACTTTGGAATTAACAGGTGAACAAGCGTTTTTATATGAAAACAACTTTACAGGTACACCAACTCCACCTTCAATTAAAATTAGTGCTAAAGTGGAAAATGTAGTTAATCCGACATACCAATGGTATTTTAGACGTTCTGATGAAACATCTTGGACACCAATAGCTAATAATAATTACAATTATTACAACGTATTTCATAATAATAGCACAATTTTCAACAATCCTAACGTTAAAAATGTAACATTTAAGTGTGTTGTTGGTAATGTGTATGATGAATTCACAATTGTAAAGGTTTCAAGTGGTGCTAATGGTACAATCGGTAATGATGGTATTGGTATCACAAAAATTCAAGAACAATATTATTTATCTGATTCACAACAAACTTTAATCGGTGGAACATGGCAAACTACAGCACCGACATGGGTTAAAGGTAAATACATTTGGACAAGAACTCAATTCACTTATTCGAATGGTAATGTAACCACAACATCTCCTATCTGTGTTACAGGTAAAGATGGTGCTGATGGATTAAACGGTGGGGTATCTGTTAAAAATGTAGATGTATTCTATTATCAATCAACAAGTGCTACTTCGTTACAAGGTGGTTCATGGACTACAACAGCTCCAACATGGGTAAATGGTAAATATGTTTGGTCGAAAACAATTACTTATTTAGACAATGGTACTCAAATTGAGTCAAATCCTGTTTGTATCACAGGTGAACGTGGTCAAAATGGTATTGACGGTATTGACGGTACAAATGGTAAAGACGGTATTAGTACATATTTCTTTATTCGATACAGTGAATTTTCTGACGGTTCTAATATGACAAGTACACCTAATGCTAAAACAAAATATATGGGTACAACAACAACTACAACTAATGTAGCTCCTACAACTCCATCTTCTTATACTTGGACACTTGTAAAAGGTGCTGATGGTAAAGATGGTGAGCAAGGTATTGCTGGTGCAAATGGTAGTTCATCTTATTTACACATTAAATACTCTAACGATGGTAAAACATTTACAGCAAATAACGGTGAGGAATTAGGTGCTTGGATTGGTACTTATGTTGACACTAATCCTATGGATAGTTCTGTATTTTCAGATTATAATTGGGTACGATTTGTAGGTGAAGATGGAAATGACGCTTATACAGTTCTTTTATCAAATGAAAATCATACATTCCCTTCTACTTATGAAGGAAATATTGAAAATGCAATTACAACAACAACAGTAGCTATTGCATATAAAGGTAAAACATCTATTACTCCAACTATCGGAACTTTACCTACCGTTACAGGGTTGTCATTAAGCAAAAGCGGAAACGCTGTAACCATTGTAGCTAATAAAGGTACGTCTTTGGCTGATACAGGAACGTTTAAAATTCCTGTAATTGTAGACGGAATTACTTTTGAAAAAACATTCTCATGGTCTAAGTCTAAAAACGGTTTAAGTGGTACTGATGGTGAAGATGGATACACTGTATTCTTAACAAATGAAAACTTCACATTTGTTGCTGATGATACAGGTAATGTCACAAAAGCACAAACTACTACTACAAACATTTTAGCATATAAAGGTAGCAATAGTCTAGCATTTACCATCGGAACTTTACCTACTGTAAATGGTTTAACACTATCAAAAACAACTGATACAATTACTATCAAAGCAAACACAGGTACATCATTAGCGGATGTAGGTTCGTTTGATATTGTTATCAACGCAGACGGAAAATCTTTTACGAAAAAATTCTCATGGTCTAAAACAAAGACAGGTGCTAGTGGTTCTAATGCTGAATATATAACTGTTACAGGTGAACAAGTATTTAAATATACAAATAATTTCAGTGGTACACCTACTCCATCTAGTATTACATTGACGGCAACAAAATTTAATACTACGGCTACAGGTAAATGGCAATATAAAAATGCTAGTGGAACATGGACAGATTGTACATCAAATAACAACGCTATAACGGCTTTAACATTAAACATATCGCCAACAAGTTATTTATTATCATCTGAAAAACAAATGTCTGTTCGATATATTGTTGGTTCAGTTTATGATGAAATTAGCATTGTCAAAGTTTCAGATGGTGCTAAAGGTGATACAGGAGCGACAGGTTCTAGCGGTATTGGTATTAGTAATATTACGGAATATTACGCTGTAAGTTCTTCAAATACTACAGCACCTACATCATGGAATACAACAGTTCCTACGATGACGGCTACTAATAAGTATTTATGGAACTATGAAACTATTACCTATAGTAATAATACAACAACAAATACATCAAAGAGAGTTATTGGTGTGTATGGAGATAAAGGTAATACAGGTTCTACAGGTGCAACAGGTGCTACAGGTAACGGTATTAGTAAGATTACAAATTATTACCTAGCTTCATCTAGTTCTAGTGGAGTCACAACGAGTACAAGCGGATGGACTACAAGTGTTCAAAGTGTTTCTAGTAGTAAAAAATATCTATGGAATTATGAGGTTGTTACTTATACAAACGGTTCTACGACTACTACAACTCCATGTATTATAGGTGCATATGGAGATACAGGTGATGGTGCAAAAACTGTTTCATTAACATCTAGTAGTCAAGTATTCAAATCTACTGATGGAGGATTAACATTTACTCCAGATAATATTGTAATTACACCTAGTTATCAAAATGTTTCATATAACAAATGGCAATATAGTACAAATGGTGGAAGTTCATGGACGGATGTAAGTTCTTCTACAAATGGTGTAACTTATAGCAGTACATCATTAACACTTTCTAAATCAAGCACATTGTTTACTGATAAAATAACAAGCATTATCTTTAAAATTATTACAAATAATAGCTCTGTTACTGATACAATAACTATCGTTAAATTATATGACGTTACTGATTTGAAGATTGGTGCAACAAACTATCTAAGACAATCTAGTAATTATTCAAGTCCATATTGGGTTAATAAAGGTGCTATAACTACAAATGAATACTATATGGGTTCAAAAGTATATAAAGTGAACGCTCAATGGGGAGCTATGTCATATGTAAAAAATAAAGAGTTAGAATTAGAACCAGAAACGGAATATATTTTATCTGCTTATATTAAAAAAGATAGCGGTATAAAACATGATTCTGAAGCTTTTATGTGTTGGTATGGTTTATCGGTCAATACCGTTGTTATAACACTAGATAATCTTACAACTTCTTGGAAACAATATTCCGTAAAAAGAAAAGGTAAAGAGATAACTGTTAATGGTGATGGAGCAGGTGTTCGTATCGAACCTAATAAAGCTATTACAGGTGGATACATATATGTAGCTGGTATTCAGATTGAAAAAGGGAATAAAGCTACTGATTGGAAGCCAAATACAAATGACTTAGAAAATGCTTATACTATCGTATTAACAAACGAAGCACAGGTAATACCAACAAATTCAAATCGTGTTCCTACTTCAAATGCAACTTATACTACAGATATTCAAGTTTATCAAGGAACGACACAGCGTACTGACTATACTATCGGTACTATTAACAGTGCAAATGGAATTACAGTAAGTAAAACTTCTAGTCGTGTAAGTTTCGCTGTATCGACAGGAACTACAATTACGGCAGACGGTGGAAACTTTATCATTCCTATCACAATAGATAATAAAACGTTTAATAAAACATTTTCATGGTCTTGTAGTAAGCAAGGTGCAACAGGTAACACAGGAGCTACAGGTGCGAGTGGTGCTGACGCTTATACGGTTATTTTAACAAATGAATCTCATACATTTGCAACTCAAAATAACGGTAATATTTCTAGTGCGATTTCAACTACAACACAAGTTTTAGCTTATAAAGGAGCTAAATCTATTACACCTACCATTGGTACATTACCTACGGTAAATGGTTTAACTTTAAGCAAAAGCGGAACTACCATTACAATTCAAGCAAACACAGGTACAAGTTTAGCTGACAGCGGTTCATTTAATATTCCTGTAACAGTAGATGGAAAATCATTTACTAAGACGTTTAGTTGGTCTAAATCAAAACAAGGGGCTACAGGTGCTACAGGTGCTACAGGTGCAAGTGGTACAAATGCGAAATCAGTAGACATTGTTACTTCAACGCAAGTATTTAAATCTACAGATGGTGGTAAGACGTTCTTACCAAATTCCATTGTTCTAACAGCGGTTTTACAAAATGTAACATATAATGGTTGGCAATGTAGTACAGATGGTGGCAAAACTTGGAATGGATTATCTAGCTCGACTCCAGGTTGGAGTGTTTCTAATGGTGTCTTAACAATCAACAATAATTTTGGTTTATTTACATCAACAAATACAACTGTTGTATTTAGAGTTAATACTAATGATTCTAAGATTTATGATACAATAACTATTGTCAAATTATATGACGTTACAGATATTGAAATTGGTGGTCGTAACTATATCAGAAATGGTAAAGGTAATATGAAAGCTGGTTTCTTCAAGAATTTCAATGATGTTACAGGTACATATGGTGAATTAACTTTAACTTCTCAAAAAACATACAGTAATATCAGTATCGCTGATGGATTTGTTTTAGGATGTCGTGATTATGAAGTTGGTAGAAAAATGGTATTCTCTTATGATATTATGTATACAAAATGGGATTTCCCTAGTGGAGCCGACCGTAAAGAGTTTTGGATTGGTCAACGCTATACAAATACATCTGATGGTTCTGAAGCTAATGGTAAGTGGAGAAGTGTAACGTCACATAATCTACCAATTGTTGGAGAAAATGGTTGTAAACTTAATGAGTGGTATCATGTTTCTAAGGTTATAACTATACCAGAACAAGCAGACGCAAGTGTTCATACGGAGGGTGCAATTAAATTCTATAACAGCAATGCCAATGTATCAGCTTCATTCACAGCTAGATTTAAAAACGTAAAACTTGAATATGGTAATATGGAAACGGATTGGACACCTTCTCCAGAAGATATTGATTACGATATTAACACAGCTATTAATCCGTTAGTTAAAACAGATGAACAATTAACACAACGACTTGACAATGCCTTTAGTGATGATGTTATAACAGCATATGAAAAAATTCAAATCGCTTCTGATTTAAAAGAAATTGACGCGCAATATGATGATATGACGAAAACTGTAAAATCATACAATGATAGTTCTATCACAGGTATTTATAATGAGTACAAAGTGGCATACAATAATTTACATACAGCATTAGACGCTTGTTTGAAAAACATGGACACTGATACTAAGTTGTCAAATTCAGTAGTAAAAGACGCATTTTTACTATATGGAACATATTATAGTCACTTACGAAGTGCGATTGATGACTACATTAAAAATAGTTTTGATACAACAAAATCTTCTATTACATCATTATCAACAAGTGTCGATATTGCAATTTCAAAATCATCATCAAATGAGCAAAACTTAAATACAATCGCTAAACATATGAAATTCTCTGATGAAGGTTGGTTGGAGTTATTTGCTACAACTAATGGTAATGAAGGTCGATTTAAAACAAAAATCACTGACACTAAATTATCATTTACTGACAACAATCAAGAAGTTGCTTATATGTCAAATCAAAAACTATATATCAACTATGCTCAAATCAATAATGATTTGCAAATTGGTAGCATTGTAGCAACTAAATCTGACAAGGGTGGTATCGTCTTTAAATGGCAATAAAAGGGGAATTTTATTCCCTTTTTATTATTTAAAAAATGGAGTATATAGAATATTTTTTTATATAATATATAATGGAAGGAGTGTATATATATGGCTAGTGGAACTATAAATGGTTCTTGTGACAATAGTAGATATATATTAACTTGTGAGTGGACTTCAACAGCTAACACAAGTGCAAATACTTCTAGTGTCACAGCAAAAGTTTATTTGAATGGTAATGGTTATACAACATCATCTTCTTATTGGAGCTGTGTTATTAATGGTACAACCGTTACATCAAACAAAAGTGCCAACATTGGTGGGAAAACTTTACTAGGTACTCGTACATGGACAGTAAATCACAATAATGATGGTACAGCGAGTGTCGGAATTAGCTTTAGTTATTCGAATGGTTTAAGTAGTAGTGGTACTTATACTACTAGAACAGGTAGTGGTAGTGCTACAGTTAAATTAGATACCATTGCTCGTGGTTCGTCTATGTCGTTAAACAGAAGTTCTGCTACTATTGGTAGTGACTCTGTTACGGTTAATATTACTAGAAATAGTAGTGCATATAAGCACAAAGTTAAATTAATTTTAGGTGGAACAACGTATTTATTAGCTGAAAATGTCGATACATCTTATACATTTACACCAAGTATGAGTTACTGTAATAAGATTACAACATCAACAAGTGGTACAGCGACAGTTAAAGTTGAAACATTAACAGGTACTAATGGTTCGTGGATAGCAGAAACAACTAAAACACTTACATTGAACGTTCCTAGTAGTGTAGTTCCGTCAGTAGGTATTTCAGTTACAGCAAACAATCAAACAAGTGGTGTAAACGTTGTCGGTAAGACAACATTTACCGTAAAACCAACTAATGCTACTGGTTCTTATGGTTCTACAATCAAATCTTATAGTATTACAGGTGGATATTTAAATAGTACATCATCTAGTGGTGCAACAACAGGCACATTAAATGCTGGAGATTATACATTTGTTGTAAAAGTAACAGATAGTCGTGGACGCACAGCACAAGCAAGTCAAAAAGTAACAGTTCATGCTTATTCTTCTCCGACTATTAGTGCAAGAGCATTTAGATGTGATAGTAAAGGTACTGAATCTAGTAGTGGTGCTTATATTGCTGTAAATTTTTCGTGGGAAATTACCAATTTAGCAAGTAATAACAGTAATACCAAACAATATTTTATTCAATATAAAACAAGTAGTGCTACATCTTATACTACAAGTGTCGATTGGACAAATTTAAGTTCGTATAGTGGTTCGATGACAAAAGTATTGAGTCAAACATTTTCAACAACTTCATCTTACAATATTCAATTAAAAGTTAAGGATAGTTTTGGAACAACAACTTCAACATTTAACGTTTCAACTATTTCTGCATTGCTAAACATTGAAAAAAGTGGTGTTGGAGTTGGAAAAATTCATGAAAAAGGAGTTTTAGATGTTGGTGGACAGCTTCACACAACAAGCGGAATTTATTCAGGAAATTCAGTATATATTAAAACTGACCCAAACGGTAAAGTGTGTTTTGGTTATCATGAGGAAACTACTGATACATTCATAGCAAATACAACTAATAATTGGTTAAGGTTGAAGGCAAACAAAACAATGACTTATGCTGGTTATAAGGTTTACACGTCATATGAAAAGCCAACACCTGCGGACATTGGAGCGTCAAAAGCCTTAACTACTATAAATGATTATCAAGGTTTTACCTTAAATGATGGCACGACTTCTAATTGGATTAGAACAACTACAAGCGGTATTATTCCATATCAAACTGCCAATTCTAGTTGGGATAGTGCTAATAGTGCTTTGGGAACAAGTGCTTGGCGATTTGCTAGTGGATATATAAAAGAGGTCTATTGCAACGGATTGAAAAATGATTTGGGTGATTTATGGTTGTCATCTAAACTAAACGATAGTAATTCCACAATCTACATTCAAACTAAATGGCTTTGTCCATCATCAAATGTTTATACATATTTAGGAAGTTCTGGTTATAGATGGAATTCGGTTTGGGCATCTAATGGTACTATTCAAACATCTGACGAGAGATTTAAAGTTAAGCAAGGGTTCACAGATATAGAAGAATGTTATGAAATGGTTAAAGATACCGACATTTATAACTATATTATGCTAAATCAAAATAAAGAAGATTTATCTAAAAATAAATTGGGTAAATTAGCTTTAAGCAATAGTCAAGAGCAAGTTAATGTTCATATGGGAATTATGGCACAAGACATTCAGAAATATAAGTGTTCTAAGCAAATCTTGGTTGAGGGCGAGTATGAACGTGCTGATGGTTCAACAGATACTATGTTAAGTGTTAATCCCTATGGACTCACTACTGCTGTCATGGGAGCTTTAAAAGTAGAAATTCAAAAAAGAGAATTATTAGAAGAAAAAATCACAAAATTAGAGTCATTAGTTGAACAATTAATGACTTAATTAGTGAAATAATTTTAAGGAGGGTTCATCATGGATGAACAAGTATTAATTAAAACAATTCAAGCAATGTCACAAGAGATTGCTCAAATCACTATTGACAAAAATTTATTTAGAGCAGAGTTAGAACAAGCTCGTGAAGAGATTATTAAGTTACAACAACAATTAGAAGAATAAGTGAATAAAGTGGTGGGTTGAAAGGAGAGTTACAATGGAAAGAATTAATAATTAAGGAAAGGTGAAATTTATGTCAATGACAGGGGAGTATGTTCATGAAAAACTAAGTCAAATAGAATCAGAAATAAAAGAAATTAAAGCAAAACAAGAAATAGATAATGAAAATATTGGAAAGTTAAGGGATAAAATCGAAATCTCAAATGGGTTAATCACTGAATTACGAATTGTATGTGAACGAATTCAAGCTACAAATGAAAATCAAAACAAAACACTTGAAAATCAAAATAGAATTCTTGATGAATTAAAAGCGTCAAGAGAAAAGGATAGAGAAAAACAAGGAAATTATGTATTTTGGTTTATTACAACTATTGGCGGTGTTTTGATAACAGCTTTATTAGGTTCAACATTGCTTTAATGTCAAAACTCGAAAGGAGATGATACGATGGGTAGAAAAACAAATCGTGTTTTAAAATCAGATGGAGAAATCTTAGACAAAATTAATTATGATAATAGAACACTAATGGATGACTTCTTAGATTATATGGTGACAACAGATAAAGCACCTAAAACAATTAAGGTTTATAAAAGTAACTTAAATATTATCATGTGTTGGTTACATGAACGTGCAAAGGATAAACCGTTCACAGAAATTACAAAACGTGACATTATTAATATGCAGAATTTTATGGTACGAAACGGATTAAGTTCTGCTCGTATTAACAATCTACGTTCTACTATGAGTAGTTTATCCAATTATATTGAAACTATTCTTGATGATGAATACCCAAATTTCAGAAATATTGTAGGTAAAATTCCACCACCACCTAAAAATACGGTTCGAGAAAAAACTGTACTATCAGATGAAGATGTTCAAGAGTTACTTGATGTACTAATTGACACAGGACGTTTTCAAGTAGCTTGTTTCATCGCAATGTCTGTTTACGGTGGAGCAAGAAAAGCTGAAACAATCCAATTTAAACGTAAATGGTTCTGTGATGAAAATGTAATGAGTGGATTATACAAAACACCATTAATCAGAACTAAAGGACGTGGAAGTGCTGGGAAAAAATTAAATAAATATATTCTAAAAAGCAAAGTAGATTACTATTTAGATTTATGGGATAAGGAACGTGAAGAAAAAGGTATTGATTGTGAATATCTATTTGTAACTAAAGAAGATGGTGAATGGGTACAAGCCAAAGAATCAACAGCGAATAGTTTTGTCGAAACCTGTTCACGATTAATGGATATGGATATTTACAATCACTGTCTACGTCATAAATACGTTTCATATCTCAAACAACAAGGTATTCCACTTGATATTATTGCCGATATTGTGGGGCATGATTCATCTGAAACAACAAAGATTTACGATGACACTCCAAAAGAGGATGGTTTTCTTAAATATTTCTCTGATGAAGGTATTGTTAAACACGAAGCTAAAAATTTATCAGATTTATAAAATAATAATCAGAGGGTTTAACCCTCTTTTTTATTTTATATAATTTTATTTAAAAGTCGTAGACAGCTCTTATTTTATATGATATACTATAAATGTAGCGGAGGGAAGCTACCAAATATTATATGAGGTGAGAGTATGAACGAATTAATTAAAATTCAAACAAACGAACAAGGACAACAATTAGTAAGTGGTCGTGAACTATATGAGGTACTAGAAATCGGAGTTGCTTTTTCTACATGGATGAAGCGTATGATTGATTACGGATTTATAGAAAATGTAGATTATACAATTATTTGGCACGATTCCAAAAATGAAATCGTCACTTTTAATGGAAATGCAAACAGTATGACACGACAAGGATATTCTATGAACTACATCTTAACGCTAGATATGGCTAAAAATATTGCAATGATTCAGCGTAGTGAAATCGGAATGACGGTTAGAAAGTATTTTATTGAATGTGAGAAAAAATTAAAACAACAATCAAACACACCAATGCTTAGTCCATTACAAAAATGCGGTCTTATTTTATTAGACAATAATAGTAGTGATGTGGAAAAATTACAAGCATTATCAGAGTTTAGAGAATTATCTAATAATGAAGGTAAGGTGTTAGTTTGTGATGATGGAACTATTACAATTCCACAGATTAGAGATTATGTTATGAAACATCATGGTGACATTTTATTTGAAAATGATGTTCTTATTAGTGAAAACTTTATCGAATGGACTAGATTTTTACGAAACATTGGATATATTAAATATGTAACATTTAATAAAAAGGGTAAAGAACATAAAGAAGCTAAACCTACACCACAGCCAACGGATTTATTTAAAGACACATTCGTCAAACAAGGTATGGCTATGGTTCGCTCAACTAACGATGAACGTAACAAAGAGATTATTACATACACGAAAGATATTGAAAAGTTCATTGTTTCTGATTATTTCAAGGAAAACTTCTTTAAATACTTCAATGTAGCCTAAGACGTATGAAAATACGTCTTTTTTTATGGATAAAACAGTGATTTTATTCAGTAAAATAGGCTATTTTTGGCATAATTTGGAAGTAAAAACACATTTTTAACACCAAATAGACATATATAATACATATTTTTCAAAAAAAATAGAATATAATATATTTCTATATATATAATATAAATATAGGTATGGTGATAGTACCTATTCGTATATTTTCATAGTGCATATCACGTAAAACTTAATTTCGGTAACTACTATCGACAGTGTGATAATTCATAGTAGGTATTAAACTTATACTGACGTGTCATTAGTTGACTTATAGCGATTCAGAACTAAATATAAGTTTATAACGATAGCCAATTCACACCAATTATGGCACGTATTTATTTCTAAAGCACTATAACAGTTTGTCGGTTCTGTATATAAAAACTAGAGGGAGGAAACGTATTAATATAATTTACACAAGGATTGCGTGAGTGGAATATATATGTATCTATATATATTATGGGT
>ERZ1034897.832-NODE-832-length-13745-cov-4.839372_pt1 | contig 13745 bp, 15 predicted proteins | sample MGYA00520629_ERZ1034897 | MGnify/ENA primary metagenome ERZ1034897 (study PRJEB33766, sample SAMN09781789) | gut metagenome | biome: gut microbiome | host: Homo sapiens | place: Madagascar | study: EMG produced TPA metagenomics assembly of the PRJNA485056 data set... | reverse complement strand
AAAGAACGGCCAGTAGCTGGAACTACTGGCCGTTTAAGTAAGTGACCTGCGCCGCCCGTCCTGGCTAGTCACCACGGGCTTTGCCGGTATGAGCCTATATTACAGCATCGGTTGCTGACTTAACAAGCCTCGCCGCCTTCTCTTCCTCGAAAGCCACCTTGTTCTCCGATATGGGAACCGCGCCGCGAGACATGTCGCCTTACGCAGCGTTTCAGACGCCTTAGACGGCGTCAACGCAGGTCAGAGGAACGACAACATGATGACGGCGGTGACGATTGGAATCTGCTTTCGAATGCTGCAAGCCGGAATGCAATTCGGAATGGTTTAGAATCGAGTCAAGCAGTGCTCGCCGGCACCTGCGGGTGATGCTCCCAGAAAGGAGCAATGCCCATGGATCCACTTTCATGTTTTTCAGCCGTTTGCACGGCGATCATGACGATTTTGGCCGTACTCGACCGGATCAAACGCAGGTGACCGCAAGAGAAAAGAAAATGATGTGAAAAGAAGAACAGCCGGGACGCAACCCGGCTGTTGAAACCTGACTAGCATCACCCGCGCGCCCGGACCTGACAAGTTTCGGCACCGGCGGGCGCTGCCGTCTAGGTAGATATTAACATGGTGCGGCGCGGGAAATCAACTGACACGGAACCGGATCGGGAACAGAATCATGTCCAAGCCGAAAGCAAAGATAAAAGGATACGTCGTCCTGTACGCGCTCGCGTTCTTGCTGGCGGCGGCCGCGCTCGGGGTATGGGCATGGGTCGGCTCGATGAACGCACGGGCAAGCGGCGTCTCGCCCTCCCCTGCCGCCCAGGAACCCGATGGGACGAACGACCCCTTCGATTCGGAAGGCTTCGCGATAGTCGATTGGGAGTACTGGCAGAACCGGAACCCGGCGATAATCGGATGGGTGAACGTGCCCGGGACGGACATATCGCAGCCGATATGCCAAGCGGACGGCAGCGACCCGGATTACTGGAACCGCCACGACGCGTACGGGCAGTACAACCTCATGGGCTGCCCGTTCCTGCATGCGGATTGCGGGGGCGGTCTGACCGACAGTGCGAACTGCGTTGTGCAGGGGCACAACGTGGGCGGCGCCGGCACGGGGATGTTCGCGGACTTCGCTCAGTTCGCGGACGAAGCCTACGCCCGCGAGCATGAGCGCGTGCTGCTTCAAACGCCGACGTGCAAGCTCGAGCTTGAGGCATGGTGCGTGGAGGTGATCCCTAACGCGGGCGCGGACTACAGCCTGGCGACCGACTTCGAGAGCGGCGCGCAGTTCCAACGGTACTGCGCCGAGCGCAAGGACGCCGCACGGGTCGTGCTGTCCGACGCGCCGAACAAGCAGATGTGGACGTTCTCAACGTGCAGCTACCTTTTCACACCTGAGAACGAGCGAACCGTGGTGCACTGCAAGCTGGTGAGCAAGAGGGACGCTGGCTGAACGAAAGCTTGACGCGCGATCCGATGCGGTACAATCCCCTACGGGGACGCTTCGCCGCCTGGGCAGCACTTACCGTTTAGGAGGTACTGACCATGGACACAAACACCATCGACGCAATGTGCAACATATTGCTAGTGGTCATCGGAATCATCGGACTTTTGCTGGTGAGGAGAGAATGAAAACGGCGAACCGCGATTCGAGGCATGAAAGAAGCCGGGCGACCCTCAGAAAGTAACCCGGCTTAAGACTGCAAGAACGCTGCCCAGCGCACTGGGGCGTCCTCACTTCGCATTCTACACCGACGCGCGGGAAATGTACAGCTCGCGCCTGTCCACGAAAGCAAGAAACCCCTGGCTTCAGCAAATGGGGGCATCAAAAATCAGCAAGGAAAACGACAAAGCAAAGAAGGATCGAGCTTGGAAAAGTTCAGGAAGGCTCTCTACGTCGCGATAGCCGCAGCCGTGCTCGTCACGGTCGCGTGCGGCGTGTACATGCTCGGATTCTCGGGAGCGATGGACGGCGACGCCGATAGCGCGGCTTCCGCCGCGAGCAAAGAAGAGACGGCAAGCAGCTCGGCGGCGGTTGGCTCTTCCGACACGGCCGGCATATCGAGCGCTTCCGGCCAGGCAGTCTCGGATGCGCAGCAGGCTTCTTCGTCTTCGGGTTCGGCCCACACGCACATGTGGCGCACGGAAGAGAAAACGGTGGACGTGCCGGCGGTCACGCACACCGAGACCGTGACCACGCCGGGTGAAGACATAGTCGAGTACCACACCGTATGCGACGACTGCGGCGCATACCTCGATTCCCAAGCGGCGCTTGAATCGCACTACCGCAACTACCCGTCGCACGCGAAGAACGGGTACACCATAGGCGTGCCGGTGGTGACCGGGCAGAAGCCGGGCAAGACCGAGACGAAAACCGTGGTCGACTCCCCCGCCACCACGAAGACGGTAACGGTCAGAACCTGCACGGTATGCGGCGCGGTCGAAGAGGAAGGCTAGGCGGAATGACGGTCTATTCCGCTTTACTAATTGATTCCGCGTCGGTATCATTTCACGTACGGCATGCAGCGCACCGTCTTCATCGCCGCATGCCGAAACTCGGCTTGAGAGCGGTCCGCGTCATGGCGCGGACCGCTTTCTTGTGGACAAGCAAGATGAAATCATCCTGAAAGACGTGAAAAACAGGGCATAGTTGCCCTTTGGAGGCGAAACCGCGCCTTAGAATCGATTCTGTGGCTCTTAGGTCTCTGAACCTGGGTCTCATGAATTCACCCTGACCATGGCTTCAGCCATGAGGAGCATCAAGCTGATACAATGCGAATGGGAACGGCATGCTGCCCTCTACTTTTGAGGTTTTCGGTGCCGTTCCTTCTTTAAGGTGCGCCAATCGGTGCGAAGCGGGCCGACCGCCCGAAACGGGCGGCAAGACGCGCCATGTCGGCGGTCCGGCCCTTGGGCATGGCTTCGTCGAGGCAATCGACATGAACACCTACCAGTATGGCAACCGAGTCGGATCATCCGGTTCTCCAACTTGCTTGTCAGGGTGTGTGCGCAACGATTGTTTGGCAACCGTGTCGAATCAGCCGGTTCTCCAGCGCCTGCATGGCCTATGAGGCAATACACGAGTTTGGCAACCGTATCGAACAACGGACTTCCTGCTTCAGCGACCCAAGCCGGGCGGATGCCCAGCCGATGCGAATCTCCACAGGCGTTAATTCCCGTCCCAACGACGGTATTTCGAGCTATTCTGCCGCCTCGGCGAGCAGCCGCATGCCCTCTTCGAGCACGTTCTGCGCGCCGTTGCCCTTCCTATCGTGCACCGTCCCGCACTCGGGGCAGCGCCAACGCGGCTTGAGGTCGTCGGCGACGGCCTGCTCGACGTGCCCGCAGGCCGAGCAGGTCTGCGCGGTCGCGGTCGTCGCCGGGACGAGGGCGAAGGGCACGCCGCGCCATGCGCACTTGTAGGCCAGCTGGCGGTTGATCTCGGCGAAAGAGCCCTCGGCGATGCCCTTGTTGATCGCGCGGCGCGCCTTGCGGGGGATGTTCTCGACGGCGCGCGAGTCGCGCTCCATCATGTTCTTGGACGCCATCTCGCGGGAGATCACGGCTTCGTGCGTCTTCGAGAGCTCGGTCGTGAGGCCGTGCACCGCGTACTCGCGCCTGCGGCGGATCTTGGCCTCGAGGCGGGCGACCTTCAAGCGCTGCTTCTCGAAGTTCGCGCTCTTCGTCTCGCCCTTCCTGGCGCCCTTGCGGCGGGAGAGCCTGCGCTTCTCGCGCACGAGGCGGCGCTCGAGGTCGGTCGTGTCGGGCAGGTCGCGCACCTCGCCGTCGGAGTCGACGGCCCAGTGGGACACGCCGAAAGTGACGCCTACGGGGCCTGCCACGGGCGCGGCGGCCTCGGGCATGGGTGCGTTCTTGACGCTTACCACGGCGAAGAACGTGCCGTCGGCCTCGGCGCGCACCGCGCAGGAGACCTGCTCGCCTTGCGGCATGCGGTGAATCTTGGCACGGACGAACCCGACCTTGGGCAGGTACACATGCGTCCACTTGCCCTCCGCGCCGTCGAAGGACTTCAGCTTCTCCCACTTCTCACCGTCGCGGCGCGAAAGGACAGCGCCCGACGTCTTGTACGCGCGCATCGGGTTCTTGCGCGATTTGAAGCGCGGGAAGCCGGGCTTGCCGCCGCCTTGCTTCATACGGCGAAAAAACGCCTGGTAGGCGGCGTCTAAGTTGTTGTTCGCAAATATCAGGGCGGTAGAGTCCGCTTCCTTGAGGAAGAAGCGCCCGTCTTCCGACACCGCCTGGTTCTTGATGATTTTAACGAGCTTGGAGCAGTCGAACTTGGTGAGGGCCTTGGCCTCCGGGTCGTATCCGGGGTTCGGGACCTCCTCGTAGACCCACTCGCCGTCCTCGCCGCGAAGCCACTCCGGCCGCTCGGACTCGGGGTCCGCGCCGGGCGCGAGCACGTGCTCCCTGAGAGTCGGCTTCGTTGCCTGGTAGGAGTCGATTCGCATGCGCAGGAGGCGGTTGTAGACGTATCGGCACGCGTCGATGTTCGCCTGGATGGCCTCTTTCTGCGCCTCCGTGGGGTATATACGGAACTTATAACTCAGACGGCGGGTACCGGGCATGTCGGCGCTCATTTGGAGCCCGCTTTCTTCGAATCCGAGATGAAGTCGAAAGGGAGCTTCCCGGACTCCACGCAGGCGCGAACAATCATCCCGATGACGCTCGCCATGCTAAGGTTATACGCCTCGCAAAGCTCGATGAAGGCCTTTTTGTCGGCCTCGTCGATCGAAACGTTCATCTGTTTTCTCGGCATACAGTCCTTTCGTCAAACAACCCAACAGGGCAATAGACAGCGCGACCGGTTTGGCAACCGTGTCAAATCAGCTGGTCGTCAAACCCGACGCACTATCCGCTCACCAGTTTTCAGGTTTGACTACCGTGTCGAATCAGCCGGTCGTCAAACCGATGCGGGCGAACCCACAGACCAGATGCCGGATCGGACGTCTGAACCGGATGATAAAACGTCGGTATTCCTGTTTCAGCGACCCAGGACGGGGTTCCCGTCCGAAGCGGATCTCCGCAGGCGTTAATTCCTGTCCCAACGACAGTACAGCTTGCTTTAGCTCGCAGAACATATGTTACCCCGACGGTAGCATATGCGGGTAATAGCAATCCGCTATGTCACGTATAGCCGCTGTGATATATACGGAGCGAGCTTAAGGAATGTATGCGGCACGCAAGAAGGCCAAGCAGCACTCAGAGAAGAAAAAAGGACTGCGCGCTTAACCGCACAGCCCTTGCAGCTCGCATCTCGGGACGTTCGCACTCAGCTTTAGGGAGGGTGAGTCATTTACGCGGCTTGCCGTTGTCGAGAACCCAGACCGCCACGCGAAAGCCAGCGGCAACCTTGCCAGTCTTGTCAGGCTCGTTGTTCTTGAAGATGACCACTTCCTCGCCGACAAGGCTTTGGTTCCAGAGCACGCGGACGAGCTGGCCGCGATTGCCGTCGGCGCGCTCAGAACGGATCTCTTCGCGCTCGCCCGGTTTGTCAACAGGGCGATAAGCGACGACGAATCGCTGCGAGGTCTGCTCGAAGGTGATGGATTCAACGACCGCGCGGAAGCGAACGGAGCTCATGACCCTCATCGCCAAACCGCGCTCGGACACCATCGAGGAAACCTGCAAGGATTCCCGCACAAGGTTCTCGGGCGTGATGTCCTTGCCCCGCATGGATAAGGACAGGTAGGCGGCGAGAACCGCCTTCTGGGACTCTTCTTTCCTAGTCTCTTCGGTAGCCATGACGCAAGCCTTTCCGCCGGGTTTTGCCTTTCCCTCGATTCTAGCCCGTAGGCCGAGGTGAAGCGGCGAACCCGGTATAGCGATTCGTTATGTTGAGCGTTAAAGAAGGTTCGGAAGGATGTTCGATTTGACAAAAGAAAAGGCCGCCGTTTAACGCTTGATTGTTCGGACACGGGCGGCCTTCGTGCTGTAGATTATAGCGGTGAGCGGGGCTTTAACGGGAAGTCGAACAAAAAGGGCTCGAGTTAAAGGGCCGCCGAGCGCAAAGCCTGCAACAACGCCGGCAATAGATGGTTCTCTAGGTATTCCGGGTCGCGGCGGTCGGCCGTGAGGCCGAGAAGCTTGTCGATGAAGACCCATTCGTTTCGCGACAACTCGTACTCGGCGTGCTCGCCGTCGATGTAGGTGCAGACCTCGGCCCAATCGTTGTTTCCCAATGCGATTCCTTTCGTTTCACGGTTCGAGCAAATCGGATAGCGGGCAATCGAGGGCGTCGGCCAGCTTGCAGAGCGTGCGCAGGGTCGGGTTCGCGCCCGCGCCGCCCTCGATGCGCCATATGGTCGCGGCCTTCACGCCCGAAACCTGCTCCAGCCTCGCAACGCTCAGGCCTTGCCTTTGGCGTTTCTGCTTGCAATTGGCGCCAAGGTTGAACAGCACCTCGTTGAAAGAAGCGTCGCTCAACCCCGTCACCGCCCTCGCTTGACGAAAGGCTTGCTGCCGCCGCTTTTCCTGCCTGTGGGCCTCTTCGCGGCCGGTTTGCCTTCGCGCGGAGCCAGCTCGACCCAGCCTGTGTAAGGTTTCGGACCGAGGACGAGCTTCGCGTCGAACGTGGAGCCGTCCTTCTTTTTGAGGCCCTTGACGGCGGTCAGCTTGCCGCTCGCGATGCTGCGCGCCTGGTTCTCGGTGAGCTTCTTGCCGAACTGCTTGACGTTGAGCTTGAAGCCGTCTCCCGACACGAGCTTGAAATCATGATCGGGATCCCATTTCGAAGCGGAGCACTGCCATTGCCCTCCGCTGCGGGAAAGCACCACCGGCGAACCGCACTCGGGGCAGGAACAAAGCACTTTGAGGCCCGAAACGGCCATAGCCTTGCCAGGATCGTGATCCCGCCTCGCCTCCTGCACAACGTCGCGGGTGTACTGCTCGATTCCGCCGAGGAAGTCCGACAGCGCGGCCTCGCCGCGCTCGACTTTGGAAAGCTCAAGCTCCCATTGCGCGGTGAGCAGGGGCGTTTTCAGGCTCGGGCACGCCACGTCGACAAGGGCCTCGCCGCGCTCGGTGGAGAGCAGGGACTTGCCCTTGCGGACGATGTAGCCGCGTTTCAGCAAGCCCTCTATGACGGATGCGCGGGTGGCCGGCGTGCCGAGGCCCGCCGAGTGCATCGTGTCATCGTCGATGGCGGCTTTGAGCTCTGCGTCGTCGATGGTGCGCCCTGCGTGCTCCATGGCGGCAAGCAGAGTCGAATCGGTGTAGGGTTTGGGAGGCGTGGTCTTGCCCTCCTTAACGTCGGCTTCCTCGACTGGGTAGGCCGCGCCCTGGCTGACATCGGTGGGGACAAGGGCCGCCGATACAGGTTCGTTTCCGTCTGATTTCTGCTTGACCGAGGTTTTCAGCTCGTCGTAGACGGCAAGCCAAGAAGACTCGACTATCTCGGTTGAAGAGGCTTCGTAGGCGTGGCCGTTGCATTCGGCGGCAACCTTCGACTTGAGCTTCACGGCGTCGGGCATGACCGCCTCGACGAGCCGTGCGCACACGAGAAGCGCCACGGTTCGCTGATCGTTGGGCAGATCAGCCACGCCCTTCGCCGTCACAAGGCGCGTTGGCAGCACAGCGCCGTGGCCATGCACCTTCGAATCGTCGGCCACCTTGGCGGTATCAGGTTGCGAGGCTTTGAAGGCTTCGACGGCTGCCTTGCCGGGCAGGCCTTCGCGGACGAGCTTCGACAAGACGGCCTCGACTTCGGGCAGGTCGCTTTCCATGACGTATCGCGACTCGGTGCGCGGGTACGTCATGAGCTTCGCTTCGTAAAGCGCTTGGAGCGCGTTCAGGGTTTCATCGGCGGTGAGCCCCACCAGATCGGACGCGTCGCGCTGCAACGAGGTGAGGTCGTAGAGCTTGGGCGCCTTGTCCTTCTCGCGCTTGCGCTCGACGGACGTCACCTTGATCGAGCTACCTCGCGCTCGCGCATCGTCGGCTCGACTTGCGGCCTTGTCCTTGTCGGATAGCTTCTCGCCAAGAAGCGACATGCCGTGGGCGGAAATGCGCACCTGATATAAAGGCTCGGGTTCGAACGCGCGCGACTTGCGCGTGCGCTCGACGATGAGGGTGAGCGTGGGGGTTTGCACGCGTCCGCACGAAAGCCGCGCCTTGTAGAGCGCGTTCAGCGCGGTGGACGCGTTCATTCCGACGAGCCAGTCGGCCTTGGCGCGTCCCCGCGCAGAGTCGGCAAGGCCGTCATAAGCCGATTGGGGCTTAGCCGCGGCGAGGTCCGCGCGCACCTGCTCGGGCACAAGGGAGGTCGACCAGAAGCGCTTGACGGGCTTCGAGCAACCGGTGAACTCGTAAACGCGGCGGAAGATGTCCTCGCCCTCGCGGTCGGCGTCGCAGGCGTTGACGATGTACTCGACGTCGGGCGACGCCATGAGCCTCTTCAAGACCTTGAATTGATCTTTTCCCGCTTCCGAAACGTGCCATCGCCATTCGGTCGGCACCATGGGCAGATCCCCCATGCCGACGCGGGCGAACTCAGGGTACTCGCGCGGCAGATCAAGACCGACGAGATGGCCGTGGCACCAGCTGAGCACGTAGCCGTTGCCGGCAATGAAGCCGTCCTTGCGCTCATGGGCGCCGACGGCTTCCGCTATCCCCCTTGCGACGCTCGGTTTTTCCGCGATTATCAGAACGCTCATGCGCTGTCCCCTTCTTCATCTTGCGCGGCGTGAAAACACTGCGCTTCGGCTCGGTGCCGTGCACAGCCGGTTCAAGGCCTTCGATGCATATTCCCTTGGGTTTCATTTTCCATCCTCCCTGCGCCAACGCCAGATGCCCATGGCGATCCAAGCGGCCAAGGACAAGAAGAACAGGAGGGCGAAGCCCTCCACGGCAATGAAGGCGCCGAGGCATAGCGAAGCCACCTCGCCTACGGCGAACACGGCCGCAGCGGCCGCGAGGCCGACTTGAGCCTTCCCCATCACCGGAACCATCCCCTCCTCGCGTCCACGGAACTGAACGCGCTATTTTTTGGAATGAACGCGCACGGAGTACGCGTCGACGCGGGCGATGGCCGCATCGGCCGAGGCGTCCAGCTCGTCGTTGTCGGGAACGAGGCCGGGGATCTCAGCAAGCGCCAGAGAGAGCGCGTCGAAGTCGATGCGCTTCCAATCGCCGAGGGAGGCGAGAACCTCTTCTCCGATAGCCTGCGCGGCTTTCGCTTTGGCCGCGGCCTCTTTTTTCTGCTGCACTTTCTTGACCTCAGCTATCTTGTTTTCGATGGATTTGCGCTTCTCATCCCACTTCGCGCGCTCCTCGACAAGCTCCTTCTCGTAGTCCTCTACTGTTTTCGTTTTCCTCGCGGCCATTACCGCACTTCCTTTCGTTCTTCAGTTCGTTTTCCTGTCGATACGCCGATCGCCACACGGCCTCGCAGTAGCCCACGCCGGCGCACTCGGCGTCGCATGTCTCCATTCGCGATATGTGGGCGTTGTTGAGCTTGCGCATGAGCGCAGGGGTCACCGTTTTAGGGAGCTTCGCCGTCATTCGGCATCGCCCATCGTTCGCGACTTCGTCACCATCGCGTGCAGCTCCTCGTCCTCGGCGGGGTAATAAAGCCTCGTCGGCACGCCTAAATCGTCGAACGCCGCGAGGCATGCGCGGGTCACGGCGTTCGCGAACGAGAAGCAGCCTTCGTCGCGCCCGTACTCGTCGTACTCAGCCTGGTCGCGGTAGTAGGGCATTACGATGACCTGCGGGCCTTCTTGAGCGAAATCGGCGAACTCCTCGTAAACGTCCACGGCGTAGTCGAGCATGTCGCCCATGCGCTCCTGCAATTCGTCAAGGCGCACGCCGACGCCGACGGCCACGTCTTCGGAAACCGCAACCCCACGCCATGGCTCTTCAAGGGAGCGCAGATCGCGCCAATCGCATCCGCACTCCTTCGCGAGCTCTTCGACCGTGAGGCCGCAAAGCTCACGCTTGGCGCGGAGCTTTGCGCCGCATAACACGTTATTCTTCGCCTGTTCCGACATCCGCCGCCTCTTCTTTCTTTTGTTTGCAGACGATTCGCACGCTGCCGATCTTTGTTCCGTTCGCCTCCGCTTCGCGCAGTTTATGGGCGACGTCCTTTAAGATTTCCGCCCCGGTTTCAGGGGGGATTCCGGCTTCGGTCATCTTCTTCGCAATCTCGCGAACTTTTTTGACCTGCTCTTCCTTTTCCTGCGCGAGGCGGCGTTCTTCTTCGGCTTGCCTTTTCTCCTCGGCTTTGCGCGCCGCCTTCTCGCGGCTCTTGTCGCCGACCCAGCCGAAAAGCGCGCGTAAACCGCGCCAAAGGAGCTTGAGCAGCCAAACGGCGCCTCGCCAGATGTAATAAAGCGCGTAGTAGATCGCTTTGAAAAAGAGGACCGTCAAATAGAACGTGAGTTGCACCACGATCATGAACAGTTGAAACGCATTCATAGTCTTTCCTTCGTCGTTTCCTTTTCAATAAGGAAGGGCGCCCGGTCAGGTATTTACGATGGGAACCGTCGTCCCCATCCCTGCCGGGCGCAATCGAGAAAGGGCAAGGAAGGCTTCTGGCCCTCCTTGCACTCTATATTATAATATAGAGTGCATAGTTTCCGCAGGTCAGCTTGCTTTTCGGCTATAGTAAAACGTAATACCGAAAGCTATGACTAGTCATAATCCTCCGCATCGGCGAAAGCCCGTGCCGCTAAACCAGCGCCGCCTTTATCGTCGTAAGTCGAAACGAAGTCCTGTTCCTGGGGAACTTCGCCATCGCCGTTGCCGTCGTCGTAATGCTCTTGATTCGCTTCGTCTTCTTCGTTGAAACCGGCTGCTTGCGCTTCTTCGAGCATTCCTATCGGCACGCCCAGCAGATCCGCCATATCCTCGTTCGTTATCCCTTGATGCGCCTGTTCAATCGCTTTGGAAGTCGAGTAGATATCGGAAAGCAACCCTGCCGTGCCTTCGTCACCGCAGTAAAGCCGCGAAAGCTGCTTCAACTTGGTCAGGTTGACGATGCCGTCTTTGTACCGGACAAGACGCTCATCCCCGCAATAACGGCAAACCATCAGTTTCGGCATGTCCTCGGGCGGAACGAGGGAAAGACGGTAATCCTTCACCACACGGCACACGTCGCTGTCATCATCCGGCGCGGAGTGATGGCGCACCGTGACCATTATCCCTTCCGTTAGATCGCCGAAACATGCGTCGACCTCGACCGTCACCTCTTCCTTTGTCGAAGCACGGGGAAACTCCCAATGCCGAACCAAGCCGTCGTCGAACTCGACCTCGATGAACGTGTCCATTCGCTCTCTCCTATCTATCGTTTAACGCGAACGATTGCTTCTTCCGTTTTCATCGCGTCCCCCACCACGACGGCTGGGTGATGATGACGGGCTCTTGCCCGCCGCATGCTGCTGGTTGCGCGAGCGTTGCTGCGGGGAGGCCGCCTTGCCCGTTTTCGAACCGGGGACGTTGCGCGGGCGCGCGCTTGCGCCTGCCGTCTTCGCCCCCGCCATGCCTGGATCTTCGATGCCCTTGAACATCATCGATTTCTCGGCGACGCGCTTTGCGGCAGCAAGGCGGGCGTACTGCTCGTTAAGCGATTGCTCGGTCTCGGGATCCAAGTGGTTCTGCTTCCTGGCGACCGCCAGGCTCTTCTGGATGCCCTGCATCTCGCGCAGGAAGTCGGCCTGGCACCTGATGCCGAAACGCTCCACGGTGCGAAGCGTCGATGCGACTTGCGCGACGCTGACCGAGCGATCGACCACTGCGACGCGCTCCGCCTCGCGGCACGCGTCGCGGATGGCCTTGAGGGCAGCCGCCTTCTCCTCCGGCGTGGCGTGGCGCCGCTCGGTCTTCGACGCGTCGGCCACCGTGCGGACCTCCGCGAGCTTCGCCTCGGGAGCGGCGGCGAGCACGTTCGGTCGCATCTTCTCGCGCAACGCGGCGATGCGCGGGCGCACCTGCTCGATACGTTCGCGTATCGCCTTCGGAACGTAGCTCTCGCCGAGCTGCTTGCCGGAGCAGCGCCAACGCGTCGGGTTCGCAGGGTGCGCGTAAACGAAGTCCATATCGCTTCGCGATACGGACACCTCGACGCCGTACGCTGAGCACGCGTCGAGGAACTGCGGTATGCCGTCGCTCGTGCGCACGGCGATGTCGGCCACGTTGCGAAGCTCCTGCTTCCAGCTGAACTTGCGCTCCTTGCGTATAGCGTTCTCGGCAGCCGTGCGCTTGACCTTGAGCGTCGGTTCGAGCTTCGCTGGGCCGTCCGACTCGAAGGCAGTCAGTCCGTACTTCAATGCGAGGTCCTGCAAGTGAGTCGCGAGGAACTTGTTCTGTGTGTTGCTTATATGCAATCGTTTTCTAGTTTCGAGATCCGTGCTGTTCACCACAACGTGCGCGTGCGGGATGCCGCGTTTATTGTCGTCGTGGTAAACAATGGCGACCTGGAACGTGCCGAGCGAGCCTTCGCCCCCGCCGAACAAGTCCTTCGCCCATTCGGTGACGAACGCTCGCAGCGTGTCGATGCCGACCTCGTCGCGCGGATCGGGGCTGACGATGAAATGCTGATAGGTAACCGGGTCTTTGCCGCCCCATCTTTTGTCATTGCCGTATTTCGCCCGCGTCTTGTCGAAGAAATACGACCAGTTGCGCGTATGGTCGAGGTTGGTTGAGAAGTTCAGGAAGTCGCGCGCGATGGCGCGGTTGTTCTTCTCTAAGTAATCCTGAATGTGATAGACGCATTGTAAAGTGCTTGCAATCGACTTCATCATCGCCATCTCTACACCCCTTTCTTCACATGCCCCGGCATGGGCAGCACGACGAACCCGTCAAGCATGTCCGCGCCTAAGCCGTCAAGCTTCTTCCAGATGTCCATGTAGCGAGAAGCCGCCTGGCCGAGTTTCCTGTCTGCATGCTCGCACAGCTCGACCGCACGGTAATAGCTCATGCTCTCCGCTGCGCGGATGATGTTCATGTCGTGCAACGCGTCGTCGAAGAGGTAACCGGTCAATCGAACGAGCTCCACTAGTTCAGGAAGCGATGCGCAGTCGACGTAAACGAGATGCGCGTCGAAATACTCTTCGAGCACCGCCGCGTCGTCGATCCCGGGAATGCAGAAGCCGCGCACGTAGTCGGATTTCGACGCGCCGAGTTTCGCGCAGTTGCGCGAAAGGCTCTCAGAGGTTTCTCGATTCGCGCGGAAGATAAACATGTTCGGTTTGATTTTGTGGAAGGCGTCAAGGGTGTGCGAGTTCACTTCGAGAATTGCGTCGCACGTTTTAATGCCGACGCTCGCCAGCGCGTCGAGGTGCAGAAGCTTGTCGTAGGCTGACGTCGCGACGCTCTCGGCGTGCGCGATGTTGGTAAAGTGCTTGTGCACGAGCGCGTCGATGGCGCGGAAGTATTGATCGCGATGGTTCGTCCAGCGCGCGAATTGAGCTTCTACGCGCAAGACGCCGAGAGAATCGACGGCCATCAGGGCGGCGTCGGCTTCTTCTCGAAACGCAACATTGGTCGTCACGTCGAAGCGCGCTACGATGTTGGCAAGTTCACTTCGAGTGACGTTAAGTTGTGCGGCATTCGCGCGAAGAATCATCGATTGCTCATCGGTGATTCGCACGCGGATGTGTTTGCTTGATGACATAGCACACCCGATATCTCGCATGCGGTTGGTAGCCGATGCGAGATCTTTTCAGTCTCCTGCATTCGTGTCGATTGGTAGTCGACGCGAATGATTATAACCCGAAGCGAGAGCGAAGGGT
>ERZ1034897.827-NODE-827-length-13804-cov-23.140810_pt1 | contig 13804 bp, 29 predicted proteins | sample MGYA00520629_ERZ1034897 | MGnify/ENA primary metagenome ERZ1034897 (study PRJEB33766, sample SAMN09781789) | gut metagenome | biome: gut microbiome | host: Homo sapiens | place: Madagascar | study: EMG produced TPA metagenomics assembly of the PRJNA485056 data... | reverse complement strand
CCCGCCCATTTACCGGTTTTAGAAAGATCCGTCATACCGTCTTTTACGCGTTCTGCGATTGTTTCGCGTTCCATTTGCGCAAACACCGAGCAAATATACATCATAGCGCGCCCGAGAGGTGTAGACGTGTCTATTTGTTCTTTAATGCTAACAAATTCCACGTTATGATCCTGCAAAAAGGAAAAGAAGTTAGAAAAGTCTTTTACATCACGGCTAACACGATCTATTTTATAACAGATAACAATATTTATTTTACCGTCCTTTATATCATCAATCATACGAGAATAAGCCGGGCGATCAGTGTTAGCACCGGTGTAGCCCTCGTCCTCATATCGTATTACCTCACAATCCTTATAATGACTTTTGCAATATTCAAGTGCTAAGTTATATTGCGCCTGCGTACTATCTGATTTATCACTATAAATTGATTTTCTACTATAATCAGCAATCATTAACATAGTAACACCACCTAAAAAGAGTATAAAAAATAAGCCTACACAAAATGCAAGGCTTATGCTATAATATATTTGTTAAATATTGGCAATAAGCCTTATACAAGCCGTTCGATGTTGCAGCACCGGGCGGTTTTTATTTTGTCTAGTTTTTATAAAATACAAGTTCTATATTGCAACCATAATTCCTGCCGTCGTCTCCTCCGGTAATTTCCCAATCAACAACCTTAATAGTGCAATCCTTATACTTTTTATAAAGTTCCTCTGCAAGATCTGCGCTTAAGTTTCCTATATCGCTATAATTTCGATCAAGAACAACTCTATATGCGGGTTCACCGTTATAGTCGAAGTATTCAACGCTTAACGTATCTTTACGACGCATACACCCTAACGCCTCTTGACGAGTAGAACAACCGCCTTGCGTAGTTGGGTAAGTTACACCAACTACCTTAGTATGAAATCTTGCGATTTCAGACGGAGGAGCGATAGCGGGATCGGGAGAGACAGGAGATAACGACGCTACAATATCGACGATCCAACCAATACAAAATAGCCCGCAGGTAAAAAGATAAAGAACACCTAAAGCAAATTGTTTCTTGTAAAAGCGATAACCGCCGCACCAACCGAGAAATATAGCAATCAAAACGCCTTTTATATCGTTGCTTGCATTATTGCCATATATTACCATGATAAAATCCTCACAATCAACTTTATAATAATGTCTGCGCCCGCCATACATAAAGGGGGGGATCGCATGATAAAGAAATATATTTGTTTTGATAGCCCGAAGGTTTACGCCATATATTACCGGGCAACAAACACAATATATTACAATGTTATGTTTGCTGCCCATACTAAGTTATACGTAATAAGATAACGCAACCGGCGGGCGTTTAACCAACGTCGCTATTTTCGGTGTCGATTGGCGGGTATAGTCTTTCTAATTCCTGCGGATCGTCTGGGATAGCGACGTTATTTTCGTTAAAGGCATTAGAAAAGATATTGTAAATTGCCTGCCGCGTATCCGCGTCCAATTCCATAAAACCGCGAATAATAGAAATTTCGGTTTTATTAAGTTTATTCGCCTGCGCGTACTCATCTAATGAGAAAGTAGCAGGATCTATAAACATTTCCCCGGATCCATTGCGGAGCCAATCGGGATTTACGTTGTATTCCTTACATATAAGGTTAAGGACACTATCAATGGGTTCATTTCTTCCTATTTCGTATTGCGCTATTGTGTTTCGCTTAACGCCTATACGTTCTGCAAATTCTTGTTGAGTAAATCCAAGCGCTTTTCTAAGCTGCTTAATACGCTCATTCATTATGCACACCTCACTTTCTGTTTATACAATAACACCCACAAAATAAATTGTCAATCAAAAAAAGTCACAAGAACAACAAAAAAGATATTGACAAGATTGTTTGCGCGACGTATAATAGTCACATAAACAACAAGAGATACACAAAAACAAATAATCAACCAGGAGGAAAGCAAAAATGAAAGTAACCTTAGAATTAACAGAGGAGCAGGCAGACGCATTAGATCTTTACTTGCTTATGACAACAAAATATAGAAAAGGCGAGCGCGAGGCGTGGGAGAGTTTGGCAAAAGAACGAAACGAGGACGGAATGTTGAAATTTCCGAACGCGCCAAGCAACGCGAATTTTTGGAAAGAGCAAAACGAAACGATTGAGAATATATTAAAAATTTTGCAAGGCGCAAAAATAGGCGGTTAAAATCCGCCGCTATAATGTAGCCCGGCAACGCCGGAGGGTTCCAAGCCCCTAATACAGAGGATAGCACATAAAAGAAAAGGAGGCGGCAGTTATGGCAAAAGATATGGACGTTTTAATTAAAACAGAGGACAAAATGGAAGTAGACAACGTAACGAGACTTATTAAGACTATGAGCAATAGCGAACAAAACAAAATGCTTATTTTCTTGCAGGGCGTCAAATTTGCCGAGGCATTAAAGGCGCAGCTGGTAGCAGAGTAGGAGGCGACGAAATGGCAAAAAGAGAAAAACCCGTCGTAGAGGTAAAAGTAACCTTTACGCCGGGGTACGAAAAGCGATTTACCGCCGGTGTCCTTAAGATATTTGAGGCAAGAGAGCGGAAGAAAGATAAAACCGTCAAGGCAGCGGGATAAAGGTGGCAGCCGCCGCAAGCACCTTTAGTTCAACAGTTAGAACGCACGCGAAAGTGTAAAACGCGGTTTCGGTAAGAGATCCTATAAGAAAGCGGGGCAACAAATGACAGTAAGAGAACACATAGAAATTATAGACAACCCGGTTGTATTAGCAATAGAGGAGCAGGACGGCACGCCACTATACAACGGTTATAGGGGTTGTTTCGATCATAACGAGGATAACAAAAAGATCCTAGAAAGAGAGGTTACAAGATTTCATTTAAGAGTAGAGGGCAAACACAGAACAAACGAGGCAGACAAGCACGTAATTACCGAGTTAAATTGCGGAACGTTCAATTATGCAGACCTGCATATAGTTCTTGTATATGTATATGTTTTGGCATGAAAAAAGCGGCAACCGGGAGAGTTGCCGCCATGCTGCAAACTTGGTATAAAAAGGAAATTTGCAACACCAATAATCTACCAATTATTATACCAAGTTTTGTGCCAAAAGTCAAGGAAAGAGGCGCGAAAACAAGCGCTTTTAGGACTTGTTCAAACTATTAACTTTAGGACAGAAACGAGGTATAAGGATATGCCGTATTACAGAACAGAGATAACGGCAGGTAAGACGGTAGAGGTAATAAAAAGCTATTCAAAGAGAATAGGAGATCATAGACCAAGAGGAGGAAAAGAAAAACCTACCGCAGAGGAAATGGAGAAAGTAAACCGGAAGAACGCAGAGGCTAAGTTAAGGCGCCTTATAAACGCTAATTTCGGTTATGGAGATTACCACTTAGTCTTAACCTACAAGAAAGATTTAAGACCGGATCCGGCAGAGGCGCGAAAAAGGATAACAAAGTTTTTAAGGACTTTACGCCGGGAATATAAGAGACGAGGCGAGGATTTAAAGTACATAATCACAACCGAGTACAAAAATAAAGCGATCCACCACCATTTAATACTAAATGGGATCGAGGCGAACGTAAATAAAATCGTTCGCGATTGTTGGAAGTGGGGCAGCCCACATTTTACACCGTTAGACGATACCGGGCAGTATAAGGAACTGGCGGCGTATTTCATCAAGGAAACCGACAAGACATACAAGGAACACGACGGAGGCGCAAGACAGCGTTACAGTTGCAGCAGGAATTTAATAAAACCGGTAACAAAGGTAACGATCGTAAAGAAAGCCGAGAAGTGGTTAGAGGATCCAAAGCCAAAAAAAGGTTATTACATAGACAAAGAAACCGTTTACAACGGCATTAACCCATTTAACGGCAGACCGGTACAACATTACACAATGATTAAGTTATCGGATCCCGGCGGCGGGTGTGGATAGAATGTTGAAAACCCGCGTGCCGTCTAATAAATATTAGACGAAAGGAGAGTGCATAAAGTGAAAGTAACAATAGACGTTACATTGGATCACAAAGGCAACCCGAGAGGATCCGGGAAAGCAGAGGCAACAATTATTTTTATTGACCGGCAGGGCAAGAGATACGAGAGAAAAGCGGCGGCAGCAGTTGAAAACGACACAAAGAACGCATTAGCACTTAAGATCACAACGGCAGCACTAAAGATTTTAATTAAGCCATGCGACGTGGAAATACATTTGGATAACGAATATATAAAGAACTGCATTAAAAACGGTTGGTTGGAAGAATGGCGGCAGCGGGAATGGAAGAAGGCCACCGGAAAACCACCGGCAAACGTGGAATTATGGAAAGGGCTTTATATATTTGAAATCTTTACGGAGAAAGACTACACAATAAAGCAAATTGCAGAGTTGATAGGCTGCGACAAGAAAAGATTAGAAAAAAGATTTGTAAAGGTACGAAGTCGCGCCGGATCCTACGAAAGAGAGGATATTATAAGGGCGTTAATGGGAGGGAGGTTATATTGAGCCTATCTAAATTGGTAGCAGCAATGCAGGAGAAATTTATACAAAACCGCGAGATTGAGCAAAGAATGTTACAAGAAATTGTGGGAATAACAACGGTAGAGTTTGCGGAGCAGGCAGCAGCAATATTAGATCCAACCAAACACGCATACAGTTTCGAGGGATATTTAATACTACTGCAAAATCTACGAGAGGTTATAGCGGCAGGAATGCCGGAGGAATACGCATTAGACGCAGTACAAACGGCGCGGAACGCAGAAACAATATTGGAAGTTTGGAGAGGAGGAACAAAGGGAAATGAACGATTGTAAATTTAGCGGCAGACCAACAAAGGCTCCGGAGATCAGATATACAGACGGAGCGCAGCCGGTAGCGATAGCAAGATACACGCTTGCGGTAGACAGAAGATACAAGAAAGACGGCGGGCAGCAGGCAGATTTTTTAAGTATTGTTGCATTTGGAAAAACTGCGGAGTTTGTAGAAAGATACATAAAAAAGGGCGTAAAGATCATTGTAGAATGCCACGCACAAAGCGGATCATACACAAATAAAGACGGAAACAAAGTTTATTACACGGAATTTGTAGCAGACGCCCACGAATTTTGCGAAAGCAAAGGAAATAGCAACAATTCCGGCGGGCAGCAGGAACCACCGGTAGACAATGACGGATTTATGCAGATCCCCGACGGAATAGCCGAGGAATTACCATTTAACTAAACAAGGAGGAAAGAAAATGCGTGCAATATCAATAATCAATTTGAAAGGTGGCGTAGCCAAAACCACAACAACGGTAAACATGGCTTATTTGTTAGCAAAAAAAGGCTATAAGGTGCTTTTGGTGGATAACGACAAGCAGGGAAACGCAAGTAAGGCGTTCGGGCTTTATGATCCAGAGGATCACGACAACATGGCGCGGGTTATGTTAGGGGGAACGGCACTTATAGACCTTGCGGCAAGTACAAAATATGAGAATTTAGACATTGTACCGGCTAATATGGATCTTTTAGAGGCTAACTTAAGAGTGATTGCGGACGTATTTTGACGGCTTAGACATTTTATTAGAGCAGGTGGCAGCAGTAAGGGAAGATTTTAACCCGGAATTAAACTTTGCAGGGTGCTTGGTAACAAAATATAAAAGCAGGGAGGACGTGCAGGCGCAAGGGGTAGGGGTATTACAATCCCGCTGCAAAGTATTTAATACTAAGATCAGACGCACGGAGAACAAACCGAAAGAGAGCACGTTCGCAAAGATCCCTTTAGTAGAGTATTCGGTAAGGTGCGGGGCGTCGCAGGACTATAAAAAATTTGTAGACGAATACTTAAAAGAGATCGGGGGCGTAAAGCGTGAAAACGATTAAGTTTAAGGCAAAATGCCCCTATGAAATCGGCGATAAGATCCAATTTGAGAAAGCAGGGAGAGTTAACAAAATGGAAATTACGGATATTATCGCGGAAAAGAGCGAGAAAACCGGCAGGATCAATTTTGTTTTGGAGTTAGACGGTTGGTACAGATTAGATACAAAGCTGCATGAGGTAAAAACAATGTGACGCCTAGTATTTATTAGGCGGGTGCCCGAGTAGGGCACATATAGGAGGCGAGCAAATGGCATTTGATATTAAAGACTTTCTTAGCCCGGAAAGTAAAAAAGAAATGGCGGACGATTTCGTGCTTAAAAAGATCCCGGCGGAGAAATTACACCCGAGCGATAAAAACTTTTATGAAATGGATCCGGTAGAGATCGAGGCACTTAAGGAAACAATAGAGTTAGTGGGGGTGCAAGAGAATTTAATAGTTAAGAAGATAGGCGAGGGAGAAAACACCGGAGATTACGAAATAATCGCAGGACATAAGAGGCACCGCGCAGTAACAGAGTTATTGGCAGAGGGCAAGGAAATTTCGCCCCTGCTGCCATGCAAAGTAGAGAGCGACGCGGACAGCGTTAAGAATGAGTTAATTTTAATATTCACAAATTCTACGCAGCGGGAAAGATCTGATTACTGTAAAATGCAGGAAATACAAAGAGTGCGAGAACTATTAGAGGAATACGCAAAATACAACAATATGCCCGGAAGAAAGAGAGACGTTATAGCCGGGATCCTCAATACATCAAAAAGTACAATAGGCAGATTAGATAATATCCGCCGCAACATCATACCGGAATTTTTAGAAGAATACAAAGCGGGTAAGATCTCAACAACCGCGGCTAACGAGATTGCAGGAGCGACACCGGAGGAGCAGCACCAATTATTAGAAAAATACAAAGAAACCGGCAGCATTAAGGCAAAAGAGGCGGCGCAGATCAAAGAACCGGAGCAGCAGTTACCCGTACAAGTAAATATCGAAGATTACCCGGGCATTGTGCCGGAGAGCAACAAGCAGGAAGAAATTAAGACAGAACCGCAGGAAATCAAGACAGAAGAAACTGAAACAGAGGACGAGCCAAACACAGAGGTAACAATAACAAGGCAGCAGGACAACACAGACAGAAAAAGCCTTGTTATAGCCGGGCAGATCAACCCAAATAAGGAATACAACGGGATGAGCGTAGCATATTTTATAGACGCTATCACAAATTCCGACCTATTCGATAATGACTTTTGGAGCGGTTGGGTAGATCCGACAACATCAAAACCGGATCTTATAAAGGAATACCAAGGCGTATTAACTGCATATACCGCAAGAACCGGGGAACCGTGCCAAGTAGAAATAACAGACAAGGTAACAGTTAAGAGAACCGAGGCGGCAGCAGTTGGCGAAATATGCTTTAAGGAATTGGCAGAGATTGTAGACGCATTGATTTTAACAAAAGTCGTAACCGTTCAGACCGAGGAGATAGACGTACCGTATTGGACGAAAGAAACCGCCCGGGAAATAGCAGGGTTGGCAATATGGGCGACGCCGGAAGAATTGAGCGTATTACAAGACATTGCGTTAAAAATGAAAGAGAGGGCGGGCAAATGACACAAAAAGAAATGAAAGAGGCAAGAGAGGCTATATTATTCCAAGCACAAATGTACTTAGAAACATTTATGTATTTTAAGAAAGAAGTAAAAATTGACGAAATGGCGCACAGATTAGCGAGTGATTTTTTAAAGGCACAGTACGAGGGGATTTCAAGAGGAAATAGACCGGATACAATGAGGTTTCTTTTCTATCCAAAGGAGGGCGACAAATGATAGAGATTAAGAAAAAAAGATTTTGCTATATATGCAGCCCCTATAAAGGATCCGCGCTTAAGCGGATCCGCAACATAAGATATGCAAGAGAAATTACGGAGAGGGCTATAAACGCCGGATTTACACCAATAACACCACATTTATATTTACCGCAGGTATTAAACGACAAGATCCCGGAAGAACGGCAGAAAGGCTTACAGATCGGGCAGGAACTATTAAATGTATGCGAGGTTGTATTTATCGGCGAAAGATACGGTATAAGTGCCGGAATGGCAACAGAAATAGAGTCAGCAAAGAAAAGCAATAAACAAATTTGGAGGTTTGACAATGACAGATAAGATTATTAACACGGTAGCGCTTATAGCGATTACCGCAATCGCAGCGGGAATTTTAATTGCCGTATGGTTCGGGATTGTAGGGCTTAAGATTGCAGCAACCGGCGCCGTGGTATTTATAGCGGTTTGGGGCCTTAATTGGTGGATCAGAGAGGAGAAAAGAAATGCTAAAACCGAAAGTAGACGTAAAGAAATTTAAGGAATACGGCTTTAAGCCCTGCAAGGGAATAGCAAAGGAAAGCCAATGTTACTATTTGTGCGTCTCTAGGGGCTGCAAAATGCTATTCGTAAGCCCGGTAATATTCGACGTGAACGAATGGAGAGACGACGACGCGCGAATACACAAGAAAGCAAATTGCAGATACAGAGACAATAGAACGTATTTAGATATTATATATGATCTGATAAAGGCAGATATGTTGGAGAGTGTATTACCGTAGAAACAAATGATTGCTTTATGAAAATGGAAGGGGAGAAAGAGATAGCAAAATGGAACTAAAAGAACTGACAGAAAAAACAATGAAATTGTTTGTTGCAGATGATCCTAAAATGCTTGCAGAAAAAATATTTAATGTAGTAAGAAACAATAACGTGGATGTATATGAGAGATTTTGCAATCTTGTACAAGATCTTAGTATAGATTGGATGCAAATGATATACCAGTATTATTGTGCAGAGCGCAAAGAAAAAAAGCAGGATTATACACCTAAGAGCTTAGCTGAGTTGATGGGAAAATTGACCGGAGAAGCCGCTGTAATAACTGATTTATGTGCAGGAAGCGGGGCATTGACAATTCAAAAATGGAATAAAAACAATGATCAAAAGTTTGAATTGTATGAATTTGATGAAAATGTAATCCCTTTTTTGTTGTTCAATATGGCAGTTAGAAATATTGAAAGTACAATATATCATTCAGATGTCTTACAGCAGGAAGTATATCATACTTATAAAATCCATAAAGGAGATCAGTTTGGAAAATTCATGGAGGTGGCAAAAAATGAATAGAAAGGCATTGATATCAAATCCACCATATAATATGGGCTGGAAAGTACCACCATTTGCACAAATTCAACCAAGATTTGCAGATTGTTATATTATACCACCGGAAAGTAATGCAAATTATGCTTTTGTTCTGACCGGATTAGAAAAACATGATAGATGTGTTTTTTTACTTCCGGCATCTGCATTAAGTAGTCAGGTAAAAGCAGAAAAAGCAATAAGGAAATGGTTGATAGAAAAGAACATGATAGAAGCAGTTGTACTGTGTCCCGACAATATGTTTGTATCAACTGGAATAGGTACATGTATTTTGGTGTTAGACAAAAATAAGAAAACAGCAACAACGGAAATGGTGGATTTGCGAGAAAGGTACAAAGAAGAAGTACGAGAACAGAACGGACAATATGGCTCTGCTTCTCATACAAATAGGACATATAAAAAAAGTTTTAAAGTGATTACGGAGGAAACAATGGAGCAAACCATTGAAGCGATCCAAAAGCGAAAGAATGTTCCGGGCTTTTGTAAGGCAGTTACAATCGAATCAATGAAAGAAGATAGGTATACGCTCCTTGCGAGTCATTATATAGATATGGAGGAAATTCAAGAAAAACATAGAGATTATGCAGATATTGTTAATGATATAAACAAGATTATAAGGGAAAAGAATGCTTGTAAGCTGACATTAAACGGATCACTGGCAAAAGGAATTGGCTTTGATGTAGATTTGCTTAAACATGATGAGCAGGATACTGGATTAAATGAATTGCTAATTAAGTTAGGAGCAAAAAAACTGGAACGACAAGATTATTTTACGGTATCCAAAAAGAAAAACGAGATAAAGTTTGAAAATAACAGCAAAGAACAATTATCAAGTATTCTTGTGATGATCTTACATAATTGGAAACAGCATATTTACTATTTGAACCAAGAAGAAAATCGTTATTTGGCAGAATTACGAGATGCACTCTTGCCGGAATTGATGAGCGGTAAGATAGAGATATAAAAAACAAGGAGATAACAGGAGGAAGAATATGATTAAACACATTATTATTTGCGACAAATGTAAAAAGGAGATTACCAAAGGAGAGGAAGTATTTAAGCTGCAAGCAAAGTGCATTGATAGCGGTACTGGAGAAGACAAAGGCATCATCGAACAGGATGAGGACAGGCATTATCACAAATGCTGTATAAAAGAAATCTTTGTCTATGCCAACAAAACACCAAAAGAAACAGAACCGGCAGCAGTTGAACCGGACACGATCGAACCGATCTCCTGCGAACCGGAAACACCCGAACCAAAAACATCCGGGAAGGAAGAAACCAAAGCGGCAGCAGTCAGCAAAGCAGCAACCGGCGCCGTGGTATTTATAGCGGTTTGGATCCTTAATTGGTGGATCAGAGAGGAGAAAAGAAATGCTAAAACCGAAAGCAGACGTAAAGAAATTTGAGGAATACGGCTTTAAGCCCTGCAAGGGAACGGCAAAGGAAAGCCAATAAAAGAATGATATAGGAGGACGACACATGGCAAAGAATTTAATAACAAGGGAACAATATAAGAACATTAAGAAAATGGATCATGTGCAAATGAGCGCATTTTATACAAGAGTATGGCAGGACGGATTTAACGACGGCATTAAGGCAGGAAAGAAAAACAAAGCGGCAGCAGTTAAGCCCGGAGATATTGAAAAGGCTATTGAAGGTTTAAAAGGCATTGGAGAAGTTAAGTTAAAAGCAATCATGCAGCAGGTTTATAAATTATACGAGGAGGCGTAGCGGATGAACAGACCGGAAACGACAAAAATGTTATCGGAACATTTGGAAAGACATATAAAAGCGTATGACACACGCGTCTATTGGGCGAAAGAGGTAACATTTGATTACGCAACGGCACACGCAGGACGCGTAGACTATATGAGATACAAACCAAAGAATAATACCATATCCGGGATAGAAAAAGGCGATTTTTATTGTTATGAAATAAAATCATCAATAGAGGACTTTAGATCAAAGAACGGACACAACTTTATAGGCGATTTTAATTACTATGTAATGCCAAAAGAAGTTTACGACGAGGTAGAAAAGGAAATACCGCACTATGTAGGCGTGTATGTACCTTGCGGGTATGAATTAGAGCCAATAAGAAAAGCGAAAAGGCGAGATAGAAACAGAGCAGCGGGGGAAATGCTACTAATGATGTTTAGATCAGCCGCAAGAGATCGGAGGCGAGAACATGAGGAAAAGTAAAATAATTTGCATTGACATTGAAACAACCGGACTAGATCGGAACAATGACGAGATCTTGCAGGTGTCAATTATTAACGGTAGAGGCAAAACATTATACAACTCATACATTAAGCCGGACTACGCGAAGGAATGGAAAGAGGCGGAGGCAATCAATAAAATATCTTGGGATTGCGTGAAGTTTGCGCCGGGGATCCTAACGGAAAAAAGAAAGATAGACAAGATCTTAAGAAAAGCCGGGTTAATTATTGGCTACAATCACAAAAGTTTTGATTTGCCGTTTTTGGCAGCTAAAGGCATAGATACCGCGGTAAAGGCGAAGATCTACGACGTAATGTTAGAATTTGCCTATATCGTAGGAGAATACGACGAGAAACACGATAATTACAAGTGGAAACCGTTAACGTATTGTGCCAAATATTACGGCTACACCGATTACAAGGCACATGACGCGCTAGAGGACGTAAGAGCAACGTTACATTGCTATTATGCAATGCAGAAAGACAAAAAAGGGCGCAGAGCAGCCCGGAGGCGAAAGCGTGGCTATGATAATAGAATAACTGGAGGAGGCGAGGTACATTGCAAGCAATATTAAGCGTAGAAGCGAAAAAACCGGACGGCAGCAGGGAAAATAAACGCCTGCTATTTGACACCGAAAAGGCTACGGAGATTTGCGACGTGGTTAATGGTTTCGGGTATGCAACACAAACAATATTTTTAAGCCCGGGCGGGTGGCTGTTTTTAAGAAACAACAACAGAAAAAGTCTAACCATAGCAGACCAAAAGACGACGCGAGACTACATAGGCGAGAATTACCCGGATAAATACAAAGAAATATTCGGAGAAGTTGAGGAGGCATAGAATGAGTGTAACAAAGGAAACAAAGGAAACCATATTAACCACAATCGACGAAGTATTTAAGAAAATGAATAGTATTTCGTGGATCGACAGACAAAAGCAGATGAAAGACGAGGCATTTAAGAACACCGAAAAGATTTTATATTGCTACCGAACACTTAAGGAACACGTAGCAGACGAGCAGGAATATTTAGATATTGCCTTTCACGGAAAAAGCAAGTCTATTACGTCATATTGCAAAAATGGATCCGCGCCAAAAGACGAGGACACGATATTAAGAGATCGCCAAGCGTCATACGAAAGATCCAAGAGCGATATAGAGAGAATAGAAAAAGCACTTAGCAAAATCAGAGATCGAAAGGGCTATGAGGCTATCGAGATCCGCTATTTGCAGCGAAAAGAGACAAAAGAGGGCAAGCGGGTAAACGAGGAGGTTTACACTTGGGAAGAAATCACAGATATTTTAGCAAATACAGACGGTTACCCGGACAACCTTAACGAAAAGACAGTAAGAAACTATAAAAACACGTTAGTTAGAGAAATGGCGGTATTATTGTTTGGATCGGACGCGATATAGTGAAGTACGAACAGTTAACGTTACCCGCAATATTCGAAGAAAAGAGGCAGCAGTTACAAGAGGAGAATATAAATTATGCTTTTCCGTGTGGCGGCTGCCTATGTTACAAATGCGCAAACAACGTTGAAAATCTAAACGTAGAAATTGGAGAACAAAAAGAGGCGTGTTTTAATTGCGACTATTGCAGGTATTATAGCGGAGAGGGTAAAAACAATAAGAAATTTAATTGCGAGAAATTTATAATAACAGATTATCAAGCAGAGAAAGAAAGGAGAAAACTTAAGATTGTCGGAGAAAAAAGAAAAAACAAATTTACAACAGCTAAAAGAGGATATAAAGAATGTTGATAGTGCAGCAGAAATGGCAGGCGTATTAGCAGGAATAAACGCGGCAGCGATTACATGGTGCGCGCAACACTACAAAGAAGAAATATACCAAACAAAGGGAGGAACAAAAACAACGATATGCGGAATGATAGAGTTTTTGGACGCACAGACAAGAGAAAATAGCACTTGACAACACGCCCGATTTAACGCCCTAGACATTTCCGTTTAACTACGTTAAAATGTTTACAATGAAATATTGAAAAATTACAAATTGCCCCGAGGTATATTTATTTATACCCCGGGGCTTTTGCATTGTTAGGAGGGTTCTATATATGCCCCTACGTAAGTTTTGCGCCCACCCGGGCTGCAACAAGGTAATAGATATAACAAAGACCTACTGCGATAGACATACACTAACAAAGGCGCAGCGGGATAAAGAATACGACACCAAGCACAGAGACAGAAAGGCGAAAGCATTTTACAATTCTAAGGCATGGCAAATAGTAAGACAAAGGGTGCTAACCTTAGACAATTATATAGATCTTTATTTGTACGCGACGGAGCGACGCATAGTAAAAGCGTCATTGGTACATCACATCATAGAGTACCGCGAGGATCCAAGCAAAGGACTAGATCCGAACAATCTTATTAGCGTGTCCGAAGAAACACACGAAAAGACTATAAAACAAGCGTATGCAAATGAGGAAAGCAAAAGGGAAATGCAAGACCAACTACGAAAAGCGATTAAGGAGTACAGAAACGTTAAGGTGTGAGGGGGCGGCAAAAAAGTTTTAGCCGTTTAGCCC
>ERZ1034897.823-NODE-823-length-13861-cov-5.975518_pt1 | contig 13861 bp, 13 predicted proteins | sample MGYA00520629_ERZ1034897 | MGnify/ENA primary metagenome ERZ1034897 (study PRJEB33766, sample SAMN09781789) | gut metagenome | biome: gut microbiome | host: Homo sapiens | place: Madagascar | study: EMG produced TPA metagenomics assembly of the PRJNA485056 data set... | reverse complement strand
GCGACCACATTCCATCTGTTGAGCAGGAATTTTACGACGAGCTCTACGGCATGAGCATAAATGCGCTCTCCGTCGACGACGCCATGGAGCGCTACCGCACACCGTTTGTGATCTGGGCCAATTACGACATCCCAGAGAAAAACGTCGGCACCATTTCTGCCAATTATCTGTCCACCCTCGTTCTCGAAACAGCCGGCGTTCAGCTCTCCGATTATGAGCGCTACCTCGCCAGCCTTTCTGCCGAAGTGCCAGTGATCTCCAGCCTCGGTTTTATCGACGCCGAAGGTCACGCAGTGGAGGACAGCCGTGACACCAGCTACGCAACGCTCATCGACGGCTACGAGTGCCTCGCGTACAACAATCTCCTCGACAGCGCCAACCGCGACTGGTCGCTCTTCACCCTCGACGGCCAGCCGCTGCCAGCTGTCAGCGTTGCTGACGATGACAGCTGAAACACTTAAAACGTAAAATCCCCGGGCGCGCTCCAGCGTTTTGGAGCGTGCGCCCGGGGAAAATTTTTGGCAAAAAAGGAACCCGGTACTCACGTCTGAATACCGGGTGATTTATAACACCGAGGGGATAGTGTTATAAGAAGGAGATTTTTGGTCATCATGAGATGACCTATATGAAAAGGAATTTACAATACAGATTATAAGCGGACTTCTTTAAATTAACCTTAAATCGCTGAAGAATTTTTTTAGTTTGTGCCCGCCACAGGAGAACATTGACGACCACCGCCTGCGCGGGCTACAATATTATTACCACAAGAAAGGAGCCGAGCGATGACTTATCAACACAAGGTACAATATTACGAAACCGATCGCATGGGTATCACTCATCATTCCAACTATATCCGCTTCATGGAAGAAGCGCGCACAGAATGGATGGAGAGCATGGGCATGGGCTACGATGAATTTGAAAGTCTGGGCCTGACCTCGCCGATGCTTTCCGTTTCCTGCAATTATAAAAAACCGACAACTTACGGCGACCACATCGACATCGCCATCTACATTCAGGATTGCGCCCGTCTCAAGATCCGCGTCGCCTACGTCATGACCTGCCGCGGCGAGGTCGTCTGCACCGGCGAGAGCAGCCACTGCATCATGGACGCGAACGGGCGGCCAGTGAGCCTGAAAAAAAGCTACCCCGAACTCTATGCCAACTATGAAGCCTATCACCAGAACCAGGGCGACTATAAACTCTAAGGAGGACAACCATGACCGTCAAGCACAGCCAATCCATCACCTGTCTGAGCTGTAAAAAAGCCAGCGATTTTGATTTTTACGGCAGCATCAACACCATGCTCGATCCAACGCTCAAGCAGCGCGTGAAGAATTTTGATATTTTCAAATTCATCTGTCCCCATTGCGGCAGCGAACAGTTTGTCGCCTACAGTTTCCTTTATCACCAGATGGAAGACAAGCTCATGATCTATTGCTGCCAGGACGAAGAAGAGATCGCCAAAGTGCGTGAGCTCTACGCAGGCGATTTCACCACCGCCGTCGACGAAAAAGGACGCGAGCGCGCCATCGACACCAGCGGTTATCGCCGACGCATCGTCATCGGTGCCGACAATCTCGTGGAAAAGATCCGCATCTTCGACGCTGGACTCGACGACCGACTCATGGAGATCTACAAGATCATGCTCTACGGCCAGATGCAGCCACAGCTCGCAGAAATGCCCGGCGGCGATGACGTCGACGCCGTTTTTGTTGACGAGCAGCTTGATGGCTCCCTCGACCTCGTTTTTGTAGCGAATGGTCAGGCAGTCGGTGCCGTGCCGTTTTCCCAGGAAGTCTACGACATCATCGAAAAACAATACAGCGACGCCGTCAGCCAGCTCGCCGACGCAGAACCCGTCATCGACCAGGACTGGGCCTTCGATTTTCTCGCCAAAGTTGCGCAGCAGAATGCGTGAGACACAGAAACAGCCAGCCGATTACGGCTGGCTGTTTTAACAATCCTTGTGAGCGAGCACTGTTTTGATAATCTCAAGCACAAGATCGATCTGTGCAGGAGAAGCGTTTTTCCAGAGCGCTTCAATTTCTTTGATTTTTGTCACCTCGTTCTCATCGAGCTCATCCTGCAATAAATAATCTGGTGAAATGCGCAAAGCATTGCAAAGCGAAATAAACACTGGCAGACTAGGTGTTTTCTTGCCACCTTCGATTTGTTGGAGATAGACAGTGTTGATATTACAGATCTCTGCGAGCTTCTCGGCAGTTAAACCATATTCTTTGCGAACTTTGTTAAGATATTTTCCGAACGTGTTCTCTTTCATAGAATTCACCTGTGTTTTTAGCTAGCAGCTAATGTTTTGTGCGCTTTTAGCTTACTATAGGATTGCTGAGAGAAACATATTCTGATAAACTATAGATAGTGGGCTAAAAAGGTAATGAGGAATAAATGATACTCAGAAACAGCTTGCGACTTGGAAGAATGGACATGATACAAGGAAAATAAATGGGAGGAATTTCAATGCAAATTAAACAGTTAGAATATTTAGTGGAAATTTCTCATCGAAAGTCTTTTAATAGCGCGAGCGAACATTTATATATCACACCGCAGTCTTTAAGTCGTTCGATTACAACAATGGAAAATGAATTAGGATTTAAATTGTTCGAAAGAAATTCCCGTGGAGTTAGATTTACCAGAGCAGGAGAAAAATTTTTAGAAGCAGCAAAAGAAATCACGGAAAGATATTATAGGGCAATTAATGAAATTGAAGCGCTGAAACACATGGATGAATCATGCGGCGGGCGTTTGTTGCTTTATGCGCATTCTATATTCACCATGTCTATTCTGCCGCAAGCTATTGCACAGTTTTGCAAAGATCACTCAAAAATAAACGTTTGTCTGTTGGAGGGTGTGTCAAGCAGTATTTTAAATAATGTAGTTACGGAAGAAACTGAGCATAAAGACTCCAATCGATTAGGCATTTTAACAATTCCGCAAGATTCGGTTGAACTTCAGGACTTATATAAAAAGCAGGATGGCTATAGGTTTATTCCACTCATGAAGGGGCATTACGTCTGTTGTGTGAGTAAAAATTCTGAGTTGGCCTTAAAAAGGAATATTTCTTTAAAGACGATTTGTCAGTATCCGCTTATTCGATTTACCAATGATACCGGAGAAATAAGTGATATTCAGTCATTCTTTTTGAAACCATATGGTGATCCGGAAATTGCTTTTTCAACAACGAGTATAGGGTCATGGATTTCAGCAATTGAAAATAATGTTGGGATAGGGATGGTTCATAATATTGTTGTTTCCAGAGCCTCGCTTATTAAAAGTGAGTTTGATAAAGTGGTTGTCCTGCCAATCCGAGAGGCAACACCATTAGAAGTAGGGTTGCTTGTTCCAAATAAGACAGATAATTATATAGATTTGTTCGTTGATTTTATTATCGACTATTTTAGTAATTTGAGTTAGTTTCACTGTTAAATACATTGCTAAACTGGTGTTTAAGGTAAAATAACCTTGCATCAGTTTTTTTGTTGTACAAAAAACGTTAAACTTGAAAAAAATCAGCAACAATGCTTCTTATTCATCTTATAAACGATATAGATTACAATAATAGCAAAGATAAAGACGTGCACATCTTTGGTAAAAATGTGAAATTTGATAAAAATGTGAAAGGAATGGTTCAACATGTTAAAAGCAATCGACTGGAGATTTAGACCTCCTTATCGTTCATTTAAAGGAAGTATTTTATATGAAAAATATGGCGACAATCCAGCGTGGCCAGAGTCTGTTAGAAAATTTTCGATGGACGCTATGATTAAGGAAATGGATGAGGCTGGGATTGCCATTGGTATGGTATCGATGCGTCAGGGTAACGATAACGACGACATCGCCCGCATCAAGGAAGAATATCCAGGCCGTTTCCTTGGGATGGCACATATCAATCCATGTGATGGACAGAAAGCACTTGAAGACATTGACCGTTATGTCGTCAACGGTGCTGCAGATACGATCATTATGGAACCTGGTCAATTCTTTATCGAAGATCCAATGCCTGCAGATGATCCTCGCTGCTATCCAATTTATGCCAAATGCGAAAAGGAAGGCATCATTGTTACGTTGACCTTCGGCGGGCTTTTCTGCCACAGACTGGAAAATTACAACCCTATTTATATTGATCGCATCGCCAGCGATTTCCCAAATCTCAAAATCGTCATCAGCCATGGCGGTTGGCCATATGTGACGGAGATTTGCCACGTGGCCTACATGCATAAGAACGTGTACATTTCGCCGGATTATTATTTCTTCAAAATTAATCCTGGGTATGATCAATATGTTACGGCTGCCAATAATATTCTTCAGGACCAGATTGTGTTTGGCTCCTGCTTCCCATCAAAACCTCTGGACTATGCAATGGAAAATATCAAAAACATTGGTCTGACAGAAGAAACATTGGATAAGATTCTTTATAAGAATTCTGCAAAATTATTGGGGTTGGAAGACTGATTGACGTTTAGAACGAGAGAGCACTACACTGGTCGTTTAAAGACCAGTGTAGCAGCTTGAAAAGGAGGAAAATCGTCATGAGTGAAGCAATAAAAAAGAAAAGCACTTTGTATTATGTTAATGCAGTGTTCTTTATGCTCATTCCGATTATCTTTTTCCAGCTGCCACCAATAGGAGCATTCACAGAATTAGGCATGAAAGTTCTGGGCTGTTTTTTGGCTGCCTTATGGGGCTGGATTACGATAGGACTGATTTGGCCAAGTGTGTATGTTTTGTGTGCGCTGGCATTTACAGGTTATTATGGCGGATTTGGTGCTCTATGTGGGGCAAGCTTCGGGGATAGTACGACGGTTTTATTGATCTTTATGTTGGCCTTTGCTGGCTTGATCGATGCGAGTGGAGTCGGGAGAGCGATTTCCATTTGGTTCGTTAGCCGTAAATTTGTACAAGGTAAGCCCTGGCTTTTCTGCTTTGCATTTTTGTTTTCTGTGTATATTTTGGGTTCGATGACCAGTGGTACGCCATCTGTGCTTTTGGGATGGAGTTTATTGTCTGGGATTTGTGGCGCAGTTGGCTATAAAACAGGCGATGCTTTAGCGAAATTCTTGTTTTTCGGTGTGTTGGTAGCTGGGCCTCTTGGCATGGATTTGTTTCCATTCAAACCAGTATCAATTGTTGCATTGTCGGTATACACCAGTATGACCGGATTAGAAATGAACTATGCAGAGTACATTGGGTTTGCGTTGATTCTGGATTCTTTAATTATGACAGGTTACTTGCTTTTCGGTCGTTTTATTTTGAAAGTAGACGTTAGTAAATTAAAGAATTTCGATGCAGATAAATTAAATGCAAAAGAAATCTTGAAATTGAGTCTGGAACAAAAAATTATATTATTTTTGACGGCATTTTTATTGATTGCATTTATTTTACCAAGCTTTTTACCAGATGAATGGCTGTTTACAAAACTGTTTGGTACTTTAGGTACTACTGGAACAATTATGATTGTAATGGCAGCTATGTGTTTTTTGAAGATCAACGGGAAACCACTTTGTAACTTTCAGCAAATGGCACAGAAAGGCATTTCTTGGGACGCAATCATGCTGACCTCTGCGGTATTGCCACTCACCGGTGCATTGTCTGATGATGAGGCGACGGGATTCATTACCACAATCACTGAAGTAGTAGGGCCGATCGTTGATGGTAAGCCGGAAGTTCTGTTTGTTCTCCTGTTCATGCTGATTGCAACCATATTTACGAATTTCTGCAGCAATGCAGGTACCGCTTCGTCTTTGGCACCAATTGCATTGACGGGGGCAGGGCTGATTGGTGCTAACCCAGCGATGCTTATCGTGTTTGTTATTAAATGTTGTCACTTTGCATATTTTACTCCGGCAGCTTCTCCTGCGACAGCGCTGGCCATTGCACAGCCGGAATGGATTTCTCAGAAAGAAATGTTGAAGTATGGTATGGCGGTTATTCTTATCGCGTTTGTCATCTGTACTTGCATTGGCATTCCAGTAGGGACTTTTATCTTTAGTATTTAGATGAAAGAGTGGTTGATATGAAGGACTTGAAAAATAAAGTCGTTGTACTCACCGGTGCGGCTGGCGGCGTTGGTATGGCAACAGCTAGGCTCTACGCAGAACTTGGTTCGCGTCTGGTGTTATCAGATTTAAGTATGGAGAATCTTCTTGCAGTGAAACAGCAATTGCCAAATGAAACTGAGGTTGTTCTCGTTGAGGCAGATATTTCCGATGAAACGGCTGTTCAGAATTTGGTTCGTACTACGTTAAATTCTTACAATAGAATTGATGTTTGGATTAATAATGCCGGATTTAGTGGTAGTAAAAAATGTTTTATTGAAGAGTATGATCTGGATATGGCGCGGAAGGTTTTCGAAATTAATGCGCTTGGAACGTTTGATTGCATGAAAAAAGTGTTGCCTGTGATGCGTCAGCAACAGAGCGGTGTCATTGTTAACGTGGCATCAGTTGCCGCAGACCGTGCAACGCCTTATCAATCCATTTATGCCGCATCTAAAGCGGCAATCGTCGCAATGACAAAGTCTGCCGCCTGGGAATATGGACAATTTGGAATTCGTGTGATATCTGTTGGTCCATCAGCAATTGATACACCGATGATCAATGCATTTGCCAATGGCAATCCTGAAGAGGTCAAGAAAATGAGAGCTGCTTCAAACCCATTGGGACGTATTGCTCGACCGGAAGAGGTTGCCAATCTTATTGCTTTTTTGAGCTCTGAAATGGCATCGTTTATGACTGGGTCTAATGTATTGATAGATGGAGGAAATAGAAAATAATTTTTCGAAAATTCAAGATCAATCTACGGCGTATATTTTTTATACGCTGTGGGTTTTGGATGAAACGAGTGGGAATGATTTAAATGGAGAAAATGTTTGAACTTATTGATATCGGCACTTTATGGACAGAAAAACGAATGATTGTGCCTGACACGGTGAATCAATAATGAAAGGAGATGAGAATAGTGAGCGTCGAAGGTAAGAAACTAGATGTGAAATCTTTGATTTATTGGCTCATTCCAATTGTGGTCACGGTTGCGATCATTCTTGTCCCAACTACTGAAACGTTTACAACAGAAATCCGTTCATTTTGTGCGATAACGGTTTTGATTATTTTGTTGATGGCTTTCGGTAAATTTAATACGATGTTCCTTGGGATAGCGCTGCCAATTTTATACGCGCTCTGTGGCGTTACCACTTATGACGTGGCAATGAGTGCTTGGGAAAATACGGTGGGCTATGTTGTTATTGGCGCCTTATTATTCGCGACTGTTTTACAGCAGACTGGTGTCATTAACCGTATTACATTCTGGGCGATGCAAAAAGCCGGCGGTTCATTTACAAGAATGCTGTACATCTTTTTGATTCTCGGGAGCATCATCAGTTATTTTACTTTTGGGAACTGTTCCAAACTGATGCCGACGATCGCGTTTGGTTTTTGCCTGGCGCTGGGGATTGAAAAGAAAAAAGAAGGCGTCGTATTGATGATGGTCAGCGGCGTTTGCAGCATCACAGCGCGCTTGTTGGCCTATTATCCTGTGCAGATGGGGCCAATGGTGGCTGCGGCGCAGCAGATTGATCCGGATTTTTCGATTCAAATGCTCGACCCGCTGATTTACGGGTTACCACTGATTCCGTTTATGTTGGTGTATCTCTGGATTTTGACAAAGATGTACAAGACGAATGAAAGCGAAATCAGCGGCGGCGCAGAATATTTTAAAGAGGAATACAAAAAACTTGGTCCGTGGCGAAAAGAAGAAAAGAAAGCGCTGATTTATACGGCGGTCATCGTCATTTACTTATTTACAGTTCCGCTGCATGGTTTAGATGCTGATTATGGTTTTATGGTCATTCCTTGGTTAGCGTTTCTGCCATTGGTCAATCTTGCGGACTCTTCAACGATTAAAAATCTTTTGCCTAAACTAGACATTATCTTTTTCATTGTCGGCTGCCTGTCGATTGGGATTGTTGGTTCGTCGCTGGGCGTTACGGACCTGCTGACAGATATTTTGACGCCGGTCTTCTCTAAACTTGGCGATACGGCTGTGCTCTTTGGCATCCTGGGTGTTGGTGGCGCTGCCAATATGCTGCTTACGCCGCTCACGCTGGTTACGTCGTTCTGCACGCCGGTCGTTTATATCCTGGATATGTTGGATATTGGTTTTATGCCGGGGCTGTTGTCCTTGTATTATACGGTAGACTTCTTGTTCCTGCCTCACGAAGTGCCAGCGTATCTGTACCTCTTTGGGTTTGGTGTCATGACAATGAAAGATTTTATCAAGCTGCACACGATAAAAAATCTGCTGTTTTTGGTCTTCTTCGGGCTGGTCATGATTCCGTGGTGGCATCTGTGCGGCATCTTCTAAGCACAAATTGTATGAGTGATTTGATGTGAACAATAGGAATAAAATAATAGGAAAGTAAAAACAAATTAAGGAGTGTACGATTTATGAGAAAAATTATTGACTGTCGTGTACGTGTCCCTTATGGGAAGTTTCTTGAAGCTGGATTCTATGCAGACATTCCTAAGCGTGTGAAAGTGGCTGACAGCAAGTACAACATGCATTTGCCACAGTCGGTTTTCGAAGGTTCCATGGAACAGCTGATTCAAGAAATGGATGAACTGGGGATTGTGAAAGCCATTGTTCCGGCGCGTAACGCATTTGGTATTCCAAACAGTGAAATGGAGCAGCTGCTTGAAGATTATCCTGGACGTTTTATCACGTTTGCTCAGGTTTCTCCGCTTGACGGTCAAAAAGCACTTGATGAGATCCAGCGTTACGTGGTTGAAGGGAAATGCACAGGCGTTGTTGTAGAACCGGGATATGGGCCAAATAACGAAAAAATGGCCGTCAATGATGAACGTATGTATCCAATTTATGAGATGTGCGAGAAAAACGATATTCCTATGATGCTCGGGTTTGGCGGCATGCTTCATCCATCTCTGAAACTTTTCCAGCCGGTGGATATCGACCAGGTTGCACTGGATTTTCCAGACCTCCGTTTGCTGTGCGCACATGGCGGCTGGCCATACGCTCAGGAGATGATGTGGATTGCACTTGTGCGTAAGAATGTTTGGCTGATGCCGGACCTCTATGTATATGGGACGCCTGGGATGCAGGATTATGCAATGGGTGCCAACACGGTATGTAAGGAAAAAATTATCTGGGGGTCGGCTTATCCGATTGTTTCTCAGAAAGAATCTCTGGAACAATATTTGAATTGTGGGATTAAAGAAGAATTCTTGGATAATGTGCTCTATAAAAATGCATTGCGCTTCCTGAAAATGAGCGAAGAAGATCTGTAATTGTTAGGAGACGAGAGGAACATGTTGACTTTTAATAAAATTTTTGAACCGATTACGATTAAAAATCTGACACTGCCAAACCGTTTGATTGTGTCGGCGATGCGCACGAACATGGTGAACGCCGATGGCATCATCGATGATCGCTATATCGCTTACCACGAAGCGAAAGCGCGCGGCGGCTGGGGGCTGGTCATCACTGAAAACTGTTTGATCAATCCGGAGTCCGGCGTCAGCAAATGTTTACCAGGGCTTTATAACGAGGAGCAGGTTCAGGCGCTGACGAAACTGACGGATGCTGTGCATGCTGCTGGCGGACGGATTGCCGCGCAGATTTACCACTGCGGTCGCGCTGGAAATCTGGGCGTCACCGGTGGAAAACCGCTCGTTGCACCATCGGCAATCCGCGATGTGACGAACACCGAAACCCCACGTGCGCTGACGGTGGAAGAGATTCACGAACTGACGGAGCAATTTGGTCAGGCGGCGTTGCGCGCTAAGCGTGCCGGTTTTGATGCGGTTGAAATTCACGGGGCGTCTGGGTATTTGCTGAGCCAGTTTACTTCGCCATATTCGAACAAGAGAACCGACGATTACGGTGGCTCTACAGAAAACAGAGCGCGCTTTTCTATCGAAGTGGTCCACCGCGTGCGCGAACTTGTCGGCGACGATTATCCAATCTTCTACCGTTTGTGCTGCAATGAGTACATTGAGGGTGGTCTGGGCATTGAGGAAGCAAAGGTTATCGCTAAGATGCTTGAAGACGCTGGCGTTGATGTGATGCACTGCACGCAGGGCGTATTCATCACGAACGAATACACCACGCCGCCTTATGCGATTACCAAGGGCAGCCTCATCGAGAATGCTGCGGAAATCAAGAAAGTGCTCGATATTCCTGTGATTGGTGTTGGCGGTCACGTCAATACACCGGCCATGGCAGAGACGATCTTGCGCTCCGGCAAGGCGGATATGGTGACCATGGCGCGCGCATCGCTGGCCGATCCGGCGCTTCCATTGAAAGCAAAGGAAGGCCATTGCGAAGATATTTTGCAATGCATTGGCTGCGTGCAGGGCTGCCTTGGCCCACGTGTCAATGGGATTCGTTGTCTGGTGAACCCACTGACGGGCCGCGAAACAGAATTTACCGATGAAAAATGCAGCGCGCCGAAAAAGATTCTGGTCGCTGGCGGTGGTATTTCCGGTTGCGAATTTGCAATCATGGCTGCACGACAGGGCCATCAAGTGACACTGCTTGAAAAGAGCGATCATCTGGGCGGTCAGTGGTGCGTGGCCTGTGTGCCAAATGGCAAAGCCGATTTTGGCAATCTCATCACTTGGCAGAGAACGCAACTGAAAAAGCTCGGTGTTGAGGTGCGCCTGGAAACGCCGATGAGTAAGGAAATTGTAGAACAAACGCAACCTGACGTTGTAGCAGTGGCCATTGGCAGCAGCACGTTCGTGCCACCGGTGTCTGGTTTGAAAGAAAACGGTGTCGATGCTCATGATGTGCTGATGGGAAAAACTGCCGTCGGCGATCGTGTTGTGGTTGTTGGCGGCGGTCTTGTTGGTGCCGAAACCGCAGAGTTCCTTGCGATGCAGGGAAAATCGGTGACGATTTTTGAAATGATGCCGGAAATCGCTAAAGAAGCTGCGAAAAATCCTAGAAAGCTGCTTTTGCGCAACTTGGAAGCCCATCGTGTTGATATGTACACGGAGAGCAAGGTCTTGGATGTACAGCCAACAATGGTTACCGCCGAAAAGTCTGACGGCGAGCAGGTAACTGTTTCGGCTGATACGATCATCATTGCAACCGGTTCTCGTTCCAACGCCTTGGATGCGTCGATTTTGGAAGGATTTCAGGGCAAAGTATTGCTTGTTGGCGACGCCGAACGCGCCAAAAATGGCATTGAAAATTTACAGGATGCATTGGATAAAGCGTACAGCATCTAATGAAGGATACCATCGCTGCATGAGAAATCGTGCAGCGATTTTTTCTGTTTTATGCTTGTGCGACGCCCTCTTGCAAAATGGCGGCGAGATGGTTACACTTATCTTGATAAGCAAATTGGCGCGTTTTGGCGCGTGACGAATGGAGGAAGCGGGATGTTTCATCCGATCAAGCATTTTAAGACGATCAGCCGTCATCGCTGGTTGGTGCTGCAGCACTGCATCAAGGCGGGGATTCCGCTGCAGGGGCTTGTGCACGATCTTTCAAAATATTGTCCGACGGAATTCATTCCGGGGGCGTATTACTACCTGGGAAACAAGAGCCCGAATGTGGCGGAGCGCGAGAAAAAGGGTGCGTCTCTCGCGTGGATGCATCACAAGGGACGCAACAAGCATCATTTTGAGTACTGGATCGATTATCAGATCAAGATCCGCCGTCCTGGTCCGGTGCGGATGCCGGCGCGTTATCTCATCGAAATGTTTTGTGACCGTGTGGCGGCGAGCAAGGTGTATCAGGGCGAAAACTACAGCCAGGAAAAACCGCTGGAATATCTCCGCAGCGGCCACGCAAAAACGCTCATGCATCCGGAGACGGCGCGCGTGCTCGAAGAATGGCTGGAGATGCTCGCAGAAAAAGGCGAGGACGCCACGTTTTCGCACATCCGCAGTTTGCACCGTCACGTTTATCGCTGATCCACGAAGAGAAAGGATATCTTCATGCAACTGAAACATGCCGCGGGGAACACCTGGTATTTGGAAGACTGGCAGGTTATCCCGCTTTATAAAACGTCTGAGCACACTTGCGTGCTCCTTGATTCTGGTCTGCGCACGCAGCGCGATCTTATTGAGCGTACGCTGGAGCGCAATGGGCTCACGCCGGTGGGCATTCTGGGCTCTCACGTGCATGGCGACCACAGCGCGAACCACCGTTATTTTCAGCAGAAATACCATATTCCTGTGGCGCTATCTGCTGGTGAGGCGGGGATTGCTGTGAGCCCGCTGAATCTCAAGGCATATTATTTCTACATGCTCCATCCGCAGGCGCCGACGGCTGGCAGCGAAGAATCGGATCTTCTCGTTGAAGCAGATCGCATCATCATGCCTTCGGAGACGCGCGTTGAATTTTGTGGCGCGGAGTTTGAGATCATCCACACGCCGGGACATACGCCGGATCATATTTCGATCGTCACGTCGGATAATGTTTGCTATTTTGGCGACGCGATCCTGACGGGAAAATTCATCAGCGATGCGAAGCTGCCCTATTTCTTCAGCGTCAAGCCATCGATCGAGGCGATGGAAAAACTCGCTGAGACGCATTACGATTATTATCTGGCGGCGCATAGCGGACTTTACACCGACGCCAAACCGCTGGCTGAGGATTGCATTGCGGCGGTCAAGGCCTGTGCCAACCGCATTCTCGACACGGCGGATTGCGGGCTGACACGCAGCGAGATCGTGATCGCGGCCTGTACGATGATGAAAATGCTTTCGTCGAAGCCGAAGAAGGCGGCGTTTTACGAGCGCAACATCCATATCTATGTGGATTATCTCGTCGATTGTGGCGCGCTTGAGGTTGTTGTGCGTGATGGCGTGGAATATTATGTGAAAACCGGCAAACGGGCGTAAAAAAATCCTGCAGAAATTTTTCTGCAGGATTTTTGCGTCAATCTTGATTTTCAACTGCGCGATAGGCCCAGTGGTTCGTTGGTCCGTGGCCGTGACCGACGAGAATGCCATCTCTGATCGCGGCGGCGATGAAGGCTTTGGCGGTGGTGACGGCGTCTTTCACGCTCTTGCCCTTGGCGAGTTCGGCGGTGATGCAGGCGGAATAGGTGCAGCCGGTGCCGTGGGTGCGCACGGTGTCGATGCGCTCTGCGGAAAGTTGCACGACTTCACCATCCTCGGTGAGCAGGATGTCTTCAGCGTCAGCGGTTTCGAGACGATGGCCGCCTTTGATGACGACGTTTTTCACGCCCATGGATTGGATTTTCTTCGCAGCAGTCAGAAGATCGTCGGCGTTCTGGATGGTCATGCTGCAGATGACTTCTGCTTCCGGCACGTTTGGTGTGAGCACGGTGGCCAGCGGCAAGATCTCGCGCACGAGGGTGGCGGAGGCTTCATCTTCCATGAGCGCAGCGCCGCCTTTGGCGATCATCACTGGATCGACGACGACAGGAATTTCTGGATGCTTCCGAAGCTCAGCGGCGACGGCGCGCATGATCTCTGCGTCAGGCAGCATGCCGGTTTTGAGGGCGCCGATCTCAAAATCGCTGAAGACGGAGTGCATCTGTTCGTTCACAAATTCCACCGGCACTTTGTGGATGCCCTGCACGCCGAGGGTGTTTTGCGCTGTCACAGCGACGATGACGGAGGTGCCGAAAACGCGGCGTTCCTGGAAGGTTTTCAGATCGGCCTGAATGCCGGCGCCGCCACCGCTGTCACTGCCTGCGATGGTGAGCGCCTGAGGGACAGGTTTTGCTTGATAAGTCATTTGGAATCCTCCTTAGTTGTCTTTGAAACGGTCGAGCAATCCGCGCGCCTTGAACGCTTTCAGAAGCAGCGCGCTGGCTGTTGCACCGACGAGGGTGGAGAGGAAGAAG